>Ga0316209_1001756_pt1 | contig 20497 bp, 14 predicted proteins | sample 6monopyrite_MG_FD_204945 | JGI IMG/M metagenome (GOLD analysis project Ga0316209, IMG submission 204945) | Microbial mat bacterial communities from mineral coupon in-situ incubated in ocean water Damariscotta River, Maine, United States -... | ecosystem: Environmental > Aquatic > Marine >...
AGATCAATAATCAGGATTTGTCAGTACTGTCACTACGTGCAGCTGTTATGTATAAGCTTGATAATATTCCCGCTGCGGTTAAATTAGCAAATCAGGTTATCGCTAAAGATCCTCTTTATGTAGATGCTCTCATGATTTTAGCTACTGAAAGACTTTCTGCAGGAGATGCTCAAAAAGCAATTGAATATCTTGATCAAGGTTTAAAACAGAATAATAAAAATGTTGCTTTGCAATTAATTAAAATTAAAGCACTGGAAAATTTAGCAAAACTGGATTTAGCAGAAGATGTTTTTCAACGTTTAATTAATTTTTACCCAAAGGTTACGGCTTTTAAAACAGTATTGGCACAATTTTACCTCAAACATGGACGAAATGAAGATGCTGAGAAGATATACCAAAAGATTGTTGAAGATAATCCGACAGATTTAAGAGCAAAAATCAAATTCATACAGTTTCTTAATACCACTAAAGGAGCGGATGCAGGGTTAAAGCAATTACAGACTTTTAGCAAGAAAAATCCAGCTAATGATAAGCTTAAGTTTGCACTTGTACAGCTCCATCTTTCAAGAAAAGAAATCGAGCTTGCAAATGAAATATTAGCAAATATGATTATAGAAAAAACAGGTACAGATATAGCCATAAAAGCAAAAGGTATTATGGCGGCGTCATTGTTAGCCAGCGGTAATAAAAAGTCGGCAGAGAAAATTATTAATGAAATATTGAGTGAAGACAAACAGAATCAAAGTGGTCTTATACTAAAAGCCAATATAGATATTGATCGGCAAAAATATGATGAGGCAATTGGTGCCTTAAGGTTAGTTTTACGTGATTCGCCCAATTCAAGCCAGGCATTGTTCTTTTTAGCAAAGGCTCACAATCTATCGGGCTCACTAGAATTAGCAGACGAACACTATTTTAAAGCATTTAAAACGAGTAAGTTTAATGCATCTTATGGAATAAGTTATGTGCAGTTTCTTCTTAAACGTAAACAGCCTAAACGTGCAGAGAAAATTCTTAAAAATATTCTTTCGGTTTCTCGAAATAATTTGCCAGCATTAAAATTACTTGCACAAATCCGATTGTCATCAGGTGATTGGGTAGGTGCACAACAAGTCGCAGATATTATTAAACGCACGGGTGACAATAGTAGTATTGTAAGTCAAATCAATAATGCGGTTATGGTTGGCAAAAAAGAGTATTCTGAAAGTATTGCGTTACTTAAAAAAACGTATCAATCCACACCCGATAATATTCAGCCTGTTGTCGCATTGGTAAAAACATATTTATCAGCAGGTAAAACAAATGAAGCAGGCACTTTTCTGGATGCTGTAATAAAAGCAAGCCCAAAAAATACTAGTGCACGTATTCTAAGAGCGCAAATCTACTCATCTCTGGGAAATATAGAGCAAGCCATTAATACATATCATAAAGTGATTAAAAGCGATCCAGTGAATGTGGCAAGTTATTATTATTTAGCGGTTATCCACATGCGAGGTAAACAATATGAAAAAGCCAGTGAGATATTAAATAAAGGTTTATCGATTGAACCCGGGAATTTTTCATTAGGAATAACTCGCGCCCAACTGTATGAAGTAACAGGTCAAATTGAAGAGGCTATCAATGCTTATGATAACTTGCTTGAAACTAAACCTGATTCTGATATTGTCGCAAATAATTTAGCCAGTTTATTAACAGAAAATAGAAAAGATAAAAAAAGTTTTAATAAAGCATATAACTTATCAAAACGTTTTAAACGTACTGAAATACCTCAATTTAAAGACACTTTCGGCTGGGCGAATTATCGTATTGGTAAATATAAAGATGCCGGTTTATTACTTGAAAGCGCAGTAAAGCAGTTACCAACTATACCTGACGTCCATTATCACCTGGGAATGAACTATCTAGCACAGAAAAATAAAACCCTGGCGCGAGAAGCACTGGAAAAGGCATTAACGTTAGCGGGGGACAAACCCTTTGCAAGGGCAAAAGAAATACGTACTACCCTGGAAGAATTATAATGTACGAAAGTTATTATGGGTTGACAGAAAAACCATTTTCTATCCAGCCTGATCCTGAATATTTATTTTTAAGCAAACGTCACAATCTGGCTTATACGATGCTTGAATACAGCATTCAGAACCATGCAGGGTATACCGTAATTTGCGGTGATATTGGCTGTGGCAAAACCACACTTCTCCATCACTTAATTAACAATTATAAATCTGAACTTACGGTTGGTTTGTTATATAACACGCCACCCCATGTTGAAGAATTAATGCCATGGATTATGCTGGCATTTGGATTACCTTATATAGACAAATCTGATATTGAGTTGCACCAACAGTTTCAAGATTTTCTGATTAAAAGTTTCACTTCTGGTAAAAAGACAATTTTGATTGTTGACGAAGCGCAGAATTTAACGATGAAGTCACTTGAATCTTTGCGTATGTTGTCAAATATCAGCGTATACAAACATCAACTACTACAAGTTATTTTAGTTGGCCAACCGCAGTTAAAGTCGATGCTGATGAAACCTGAATTAGAACAGTTTAATCAACGTGTCTCAGTCGAGTTTTTTCTAACACCATTAAAAATGAACGAAGTAAAAAAATACATACAACATAGAATGGAAGTGGCAGGGAAAAAGGATGATCTCTTTACCGAGGAAGCCTATAAACGCATTGCTGATGAAAGCAAAGGAATACCCAGGAAAATCAATATCCTATGTGATCTCGTTCTCGTATATGGATTTTCATCTGAATCAAAAATGATAGATGTTGATTTGGTTAACGAAGTGATTAAAGACAAAGAACAATATGGGGTTTTTTCAGGAAAAAATGAGAGCTCAGCTTGAATACATCTTTGCAATAGATATTTTATAAAATGCATTTCAAATTTATAGGTAAAATGGGTGTGAACAAAAAAATTGCAGTAATAGGACTTGGTTATGTCGGTTTACCACTCGCATCATTATGTGCTGTAAAAGGTTATCAAGTGGTTGGTTTTGAATCGAATCAAAAAATAGTTGATATTTTGTTCAGTGGAAAATCTCATATTGCTGATGAAACTGTTGAAAACTTATTAAATAAAGCTAATGAAAGTGGTAATTTTCAAGCAACAGCTGATACTTCAAAGTTATCGGACTGTAGTGTATACCTTATTTGTGTTCCAACGCCTATTAACAGCAATAATGATCCTGACATTAAACCTCTGATTAGCGCACTTGAAGTCATTGCACCTTATATTAATAAAGGTGACTTAGTCGTAGTTGAATCTACAGTCTTCCCGGGAACATGTGATGATATTGTGCTGCCATACCTTGAAGAGAAAACGGGTAAAAAGGCCGGCGTTGATTTTGAACTCGCACATTGTCCTGAACGTGTAAATCCAGGTGATGACTTCTGGACAACAGAAAATATTCCTCGCGTAGTTGGAGCAACTACACAAAAAGGTGTTAAAGCCGCAGCAGATTTATATGTCTCGATATTGGGCGGAGATTTATTTGATGTCAGAGATATAAGGAAGAGTCTGCGACCAAAAGTGTCTCTTGCCGATACAAAAAGTGGTTACGAGATAGCTCAGCCATCATTGGGTAGTGTAACGATGATGCGTTCAATTCGGGATGCTGAAGCAGTAAAAGCAATGGAAAATACTGTGCGTGATGTCAATATTGCATTCGTAAATGAACTCGCAAAAATAAGTGATGTATTAAATTTAGATGTGGTTGATGTTATAGATGGCATGTCAACGAAGCCATTTGGCAAAGGCCCCTTTTTTCCTGGTGCAGGAGTAGGTGGTCATTGTATCGCGGTTGATCCTGAGTGGTTAAAAGATGCTGCTAAGAGAGCAGGTTACATGCCTGAAATCATCCAATTGGCACGTAATACCAATAATGGCATGCCGGACTATGCAATTTCACTTTTACAAGATGCGTTAAATGAAAAATCTTTACCAATTAAAGGTACTAAAATAACTGTACTGGGTGTTGCATATAAAAAGAATGTTGACGACGCACGTGAATCTCCTTTCTTTGAAATACGAGACATCTTAAATAATAAAGGTGCAGTACTTAATATTTATGATAGCTGGATTAGCAAAGAAAATACTTCAGATACCTTAGAGGAAGCCCTTAAAGGCAGTAAAGCGATCTTTATTGTGACAGATCATGATGATTGTAGTAATCAGCTTAAAAACATTGAATTGGGTAAATTAGGTATTGAAGTCATAGTAGATGGGCGAAATAGTTTGAATAGCGAAGACTTAGCTAAGCAAGGTATTTTATATCGAGGTATAGGTAGAAGATAAACATGGAACGTTTAAATAATAAAAAGCGAGTTGCATTATTTGGAGCCGCACCTGACACCTCTAATATGGGTGTCACTGCTCTTTACATGAGCACCATAACAGGAATAAGTAAATATATTGATAATGTGGAATTTGTTGTATTTGATAATGGACTTGGAACAAGGAAAGAAACAGTAAATATAGGTGACAATAAAGCTATTAAAATAATACGTTATGGTGCAAGAGGCGGTTTTCGATATTATCGACCTGAAAATTTATTAACTATGCTGGTTATGTCTAAACTAGGTAAGTTAGGTGCAATATTAAATGAAGGAATTAATCTAATTGACTCATGTGATGTAGTTTTGGATGTGTCAGGAGGAGATAGTTTTAGTGATATTTATGGTCTTGGACGATTTAATAATATAAACAGACCTAAACAAATATCAGTAAATAGAAAAAAACCTCTTATTTTATTACCTCAAACTTATGGGCCATATAAAAATTCCAGAGTGGAGCAGCAAGCAACACAAAGCATAAGAAATGCAACTCTGGCATGGGCCAGAGATGAAAACAGTTTTAAAATATTAAAAAATTTATTAGATGGATATTTCTCAAATGATCGGCATCACAGTGGTGTTGACATGGCATTTAGATTAATCCCTCTAAAGGCAAAACAAAAAATTTCTGAACCTTTAAGTACCTGGCTTAATGAGATATCTTCAACAAAACATATTATTGGGATAAATGTAAGTGGTCTTATATATAATGATGCTGAAACGGCTAAGAATGTTTATGGGTTTAAAGCAGATTATAAAAATATTTTAAAAGCTTTTATTACCTGGTTATTAAATAATACGAAAGTAAAAATAGTGCTTATTACTCATGTCATGAGTGAGCCTGGTCATTATGAATCCGACTTTGAAGCATGCAAAAATGTCGCGTCATTAGTTGATAAAAAATTTTTTGATAGAGTAACTATATCGCCACCGACTCTTAATGAATCTGAAGTGAAATGGTTAATTTCAAAACTTGACTGGTTTTGTGGTACGCGTATGCATTCCACAATAGCCGGGCTTTCTAGCTGTGTGCCGACAGCGTCTATTTCATATAGTGATAAAACAAAAGGGGTGTTTGATACCTGTAAACAAGGTAGACATGTTATTGATCCAAGAGTATGTGATACCGATGAAGCAGTTAATTTATTAATTAATTCTTTTAAAGAAATGAATGAAACAAAAAAATCCATGTCTCCACATATACAAAAAGTTATTGATAGCGCTGATAAAATGATGCAAGAAATTGCATCTAAGATATAAATTATATATTAGGTATTAATACTAAATGTCCAGAAGAAAATTTTTAAAGAGCGGAGGAATATTAACATTAGGTAATGGTGTTTCTGCTCTTTCTTCTTTTCTAAGAAATATCATAATTGCACGTTTGATTACTGTTGAAGATTTTGGGATAGCTTCACTTTTTGCTCTTACAATGTCAGCAGTAGAAATTGCTGGTAATTTATCTGTAGATAAATTAATTATTCAGAATAAAAATGGTGATAACGAAAGATTTCAGGCATCTGGACACGCCTTTATGGTGCTTCGTGGTCTAATTAGTGGGGTTATACTATTTTTTACCGCAGGTTATGTTGCAAATTTCTTTAATGTGCCAAATGTAACATGGGCATTTCAAATCCTTGCTGTAATTTCAGTTATAAAAGGTTTTTTTCATCTCGATATGGCACGTTTTCAACGTGACATGAACTTCCTTCCGTTAGTTATTGCTGAAACTTTGCCACAGGTTATTGTACTTATTTTCTCTGTACCGCTTGCATTATGGTTGAATAGTTATGCAGTGGTGGTTTGGTTAATATTAATACAGGCCATTATATATATTGTATTGTCACATGTTTTGGCAAAACGGAAATATTCTGTAAATTGGAATAAAAATGATATCACCCATATGTATAAATTTGGGTGGCCCTTATTAATAAATGGTATTTTAATATTTATTATATTACAAGGCGACAAGGCCATTATTGGTAGAACGTTTTCTATGGAAATACTTGGCTGGTATAGTGCTGCATTTATATTAACATTATCACCAGCATTAATTATTACAAAAATAATAAATTCAATGGTATTACCATGGCTTTCAAAAACCAGAGAAAATGGACAATTATTTATTGACCGAAGTATGTTGGCAATAAATTATTGTTTAATGTCAGGGCTAATTTTAAGTGTTTGTTATTCTTTGTTTGGTTCAGAAGTTATGATTCTACTATTTGGTAATGATTATGCTGAAGGTGGAAAAATAATTGCATTATTAGCTTTTATGCAGTTCATTAGAATTGCAAAAGCCGGCCCAATTTTGGTAGCTATGTCAGCTGGTGACACAAAAAATCCAATGCTTTCAAATCTTGTAAGAGGTATAGCTTTTTTAATAGCTGCTTTTTATGCGTGGTATGGTACTGATGTGACTACAATTGTGATCATAGGTTTATTTGGGGAGCTGGCAGCATTCTTTATGTCTATGAGTTTACTGCTAAATAAAGTAAATAATAAATTAATCATGAGTTATAAGCCTGCTTTTGTGAGTTTTATGTTGGCTTTTGTATTTATGCAGTTTGAAAATATTTTACCTATAAATGATAATTTTATTTTAAATAAAATGGTAATGATCTTAGTGGCAGTATTATTCATATTTATAACATTACAATTTATGCCTGGTTTAAAGATGAATTTAAAGTATTTTTTATATAAAGAATCTAAAGAAAAAAATAACACAGGAGAAAAATTCTGAAAATTAATGTTCATGATTATAATAATGTAGAAATCCAGATCTGGCTATTTATAATATGATTATGCTATTAAAAATAATAATAACATATATATTCTTTTTACCTTTTATTAAACGAATTTTAATATAAAGATGACTAATATCACCTTATTACTTGCAATAATATTTTGTAGCTATGTGATTTTTATCCGTAATACTGGTGCTGCTGTTGGTGTAATAGTATTTGCAATGATGATTTGGCCAGAGTATATGAGAATATATATTGGTCCTGTAGCATTTTCAATTCCAAGATTTATTGCACTATTTTTATTAATTCGCTTACTTTCGAAAACTGAATATCGAAAATTTAAAAGGAATAGTATTGATATTTTAATAGTTGTTTCCTGGTTATGGATTATATTATCAACAATTATTGAAGGTTCAGAAACATCATACATAACACAAATGATAGGCAGGGGGCTGGACACTGTTTTAATGTATTTTATTGCAAGATTGTCATTTCGTAATATTGATGATTTAAAAGGATTTTACAAATGGTTGGTGCTTACAGCAGTTATTATGTTTGTAGTGGGTGCAGTTGAATCAACTACATCATATTCACCATATAATGTACTTATGCAGTATCGAGAGTGGCACTGGATAGATAAGATAAATGAATACCGTTTAGGCTTTTTGAGGGCGAAAGCAAGTACATCAGTACATATTTATTTTGGAATGGTGATGATGGTAATTACTGGATTAATTTGGTCAATACGGAAATATATTATTAATAAATTTATCTTTAAGATTTCTTTAGTATCTTCTTTTATGGCAGCATTAACATCTATGTCAAGCGGGCCATGGTTAGCATGTGCATTTTTAATTGTGTTTGCAATGTTTGAAAAAAGAATAAAATACATTAAACCAGTATTGATATCATTGGTTGTATTTGCTGTTTTTCTTGAAATTGCATCTAATCGGCATTTTTATAATTTAATTGACTATGTAGCATTAAATAGTGGTACGGCCTGGTATAGAACCAGGCTATTAGAAGTTGCTGTAAATAATCTAAATGAATTTTGGTTATTTGGTGTTGGTTCTAATATGCCGCATCATTGGGGACAGCAATTGGATGGAAGATCACATATAGATATTGTAAATCATTACTTAATGCTTGCATTATATGGTGGTTTACCCGCAGCATTTATGTATATTTATATACATGTAAGAATATTCAAAAATGCAATTTTCACCTGGCGATTTAATGCAGATAGCAAACAAAGAAGTTTACTTTTTGGTCTGTTATCAACAATTCTTGCGTTAGATATGTCGAGTTTATCAGTTAGTTTATTTGGGCCAGTTTTGCCATTAAGTCATATTCTTATGGCTATTACGGTCGCATACTCACAAAATATTTTAAATAGTAATAATAAAGAAGTAAAAAGTCATGATAGACAAAGATAAGCTGAAATTATCAATAATTATTGTTAGTTATAATACGCGCCAAATGACGTTAGAATGTATTAGATCTGTATTTGAAGAAACAAAATCAACAAGTTTTAAATTAATAATTGTTGATAACGCTTCTTCAGATGGATCGGCAGACGCAATTGAAAAAGAGTTTGGTAGCAAAGTAGAGCTTATTAAACTTACTGATAATGTTGGTTTTGCCGCAGGTAATAATTTAGCTGCAGATCATGCAACAACAGAGTTAGTCTTGTTATTAAATCCCGACACAATTGTTTTAGATGAAGCGATTGATAGAATTGTTTTGTTTTCTAATCAAAACCTTGATGCGTTAATTTGGGGTGGAAAAACTCTTTTTGCAGATAAAAGTTTAAACCCTACATCCTGCTGGAGACAGATAACTTTATGGAATATTTTCTGTAGGTCATTTGGATTGGCACGATTATTTAAAAACAATTCTTTTTTTAATAGCGAACAATATGGTGGATGGAAAAGAGATACTATAAAGAGAGTTGATATAGTAACAGGGTGTTTTCTTCTGATTAAAACAGAGTTATGGAAAAAACTGGATGGCTTTGACAGTGATTTCTTTATGTATGGTGAGGACGCTGATTTATGTTTAAGAGCCAGAAATTATGGTGCAAATCCGTTAATAAATCCTGATGCTGTAATAATTCATTATGGTGGAGCATCTGAACGGATAAAAGAAGATAAAATGATTAAATTATTTAAAGCAAAAATTCTATTAACTAAAAAACATTGGGGTAATTTTAAATATAAGTTAGGGAAATTTATATTTTTATTATATCCGCTCAATAAGGTAATCACTCAAAAAGTTTTATTTTTTATGGGAAAAGATGTAAAAAAAGAAGCCTTTGTATGGGGTGCAATATGGGAAAGAAGAAAAGAGTGGCTTGATTCCTGATGTAATATAAAACATACCAAGTTTGTCTTTTAACTTTAAACGATAGCAATAAAATTCAATGAATAATATTTTAAAAACACCTGATAATAGAAAATACAGTGGGATGTTTTTAATATCAACAGATAAAAAGGAATCTCCTTTGGAGAAATCTGTTGAAATTAATGGTATGCACATCTGTTTTTCAAAGACCGCTAATCTCATATCAGTTATTGGAAAAGATAATGAGCAAATAGGCTTCTTGATTGGTATAGTTGTTGACTACAAAAACAATAAAATCATAACTAAAGAAATTATATTAACAATAGATAATGATGATTATATTAATAGTATAGAATCTCAAATTTATATGTTTAGTGGAAGCTGGGCTTTTATATTATGTGATAAAAATCATAGAAGATTGTATTTGGATTCATGTGGTTCCTATTCAGCAGTTTATGATACATCAAATAAATCAACTGCAAGTATTACAGGCCTTTTATTAAATGATGAAGATTTTATAGAACGGTTTGATGGTGACCTGCACACTGAGTTAGAAGTAAATAACTTTGGATGGCTTCCAGCCGGGTTAACAGCACACAAAGGTGTAAAGCGACTTATTTGCAACCATTATTTGGATTTAACAACGTATAAAAGTATCCGGCATTGGCCAAAACAAGAGTTTGTTTGTAACAAAAATGTTGAATTAATCTCAAAAAAAATCGCACAAATAATCCAAGCAACGGTTCATTCTTTATCTGATGATGGAAAAACATGCCTGACATTAACTGGCGGAAAAGATAGCCGTCTTATTTTATCCAGTGTGAAAAAATTCAAATCTAAAGTTGAGCTTGCTACAATTAATTTACCCGGTAGTGAGCTTGATGTTTATCTTGCAACTAAAATCGCTTCATCAGATAAAAACCTTAAACATACTATCTATCCTCCAGTTAAAGCGAGTACAAATAGACGAATAGAGTGGCTTTATAATGCTTCTTATTGTGTAGGTGGAGTTAATCAATATTACAGTCCATCAATAAGACCATTATCTAAATTTAAGTATCTTGTTGGAGGAGCTGCAGGTGAAATTGGAAGAGCATTTTTGTGGCACGATTCAGATACCAGGGATATGCCAATTACAGCATCATTACTTATAAGTAGACTTGGTTTAAAATATAATTACAAAGTTGAAGAAAAAATTGAAGAGTGGCTAAGTGATTTACAATCATATGATGCTTTCACGATACTTGATCTCGCTTATGCTGAATTACGTGTTTCCCCGTGGGCTTTTGCACAATCATATTCATATGAAGGACGAGAAAAACTAACTCAGATTAGCCCTTTCGTAAACCGTGAGTTAATTACTTTATTGTTTTCTTTACCCGCTAAGGCAAGAAGAAATGAAGAATATGTATATGAAGGGGTTAATTACTTATGGCCCGAATTATTACAAATACAATTTAATAAATATAATGATTACAGGGATTATATACAAAAAATAAAAAGATTATTTATACCAGGTGTATTGATAAGCAAATTAAGAAAGGTATTTGCAATTAAATAAAATGAATAATTTAAGTAAATTAATTTTAATTTTAATGTCATTTGTATTTTTTTCAAAAGCATATCCAGCCGTATATTATGTTGACTATGATAATGGAAACAATAAAAATAATGGCATCAGTATAGAATCACCACTAAAAAATTATCCCGGAGATCCAAATACAACAAAAAACCACTCTAATATAAAATTAAAGCCCGGAGATAAAGTTATCTTTAAAGGCGGGGTTAAATATAAAGGAACAGTATATATTAAAATTAGCGGCACTTCTTTTTCTCCAATTGTTTTTGATGGTAATTCAAAAGGAGATTTTGGAAAAGGTAATGCAATTATTGATGGTTCCAATATGATTCTGGATGTATATAAATGCAAACACCCTGTTAGAAATGAAATAATTGCCTGTACAAAAAAAATTAAAAAGAATGCAGGTCTAAATATATTTTGGGGAAATAAACGATTAAATGAATCTAATTCTCTTAATATTAGCGATGTTTATTTACAGGATTATCTTAAGGATTTCAAGTCAATTAATTATAAACCTGAAGCTGATAATTATCTTAAGTTAACGGATGAAAAATTTGAAGAAATTCTCTCTTCATGGAAAAACGCATCCCTGGTTATCTGGGGAAATGGAAATCAAATTTACCGACGCAATATAATTAGAATAGATAAGTTGGATAAAAAAATATTTTTTGAACCGGTTAATTTTAATAAAAAAAGTAAATATATAATTGTTAACACTGCAATGTCACTGGATCGTCGGGGTGAATATTATTTTGATAAAAACAATAATGTTTTATATATGATGCCATATAGCGATAATTTTTCTGAGCTAAGCTATGCTGTAAGACATGTCGGTATTGATATTTTTGCAAATAATATAGCTGTTAAAGGATTTATTATAGAAAAATTCGGGAGTAGTGATCTTGGGCGTACAGGTATCGGTGTAAAAATATATGGCAAAAATAAGTTAACACCGTTACAAAATGTTGTAATAGATCAAAATATAATACGTAACCATAATGCTATTGATAAATCAGGTGTTGTAACAATATTATATGGCGATAATATTCAAATTATAAATAATAAAATAATGAAAAGCAGTCCGAATAGAGGGGTGCTTGCAATGAACTCTAATAATATTATTACAAAAAATAATTTAATTGAAGATATTACTGGAACAGGTATTGCATATTTTAGAGTTAATAATAGCGCGATAGAAGACAATGAGATTTATAATATTAGGGGTGTGCACGCAAATGGTATTTCAATCTATCTAGGAAGTAATAATAATTATGTTTTTGATAACTGTATTGCGAAGGGGTTATCTGCATTTACAACTAATGAAGCATCTAAAACTCTTGTCGCAGCAAATATTTTTCATTCTGAAAAAGATAATTATACGGTTGCTGATTGGGGTGGTAGCAATGATTTACAATTTTACAATAATCTAGTCATAAATCCTTATTCTAAATCTCTTTATATAAGCAAAAAAAGCACTGGTATTAAAGTTGTTAATTCAATACTTGATGGCCTGCTTATTGATGATAAAGAAGCACTAATATCACATAATGTGTATACGAAATTATCCTGGAAGCAGAATAGAAGATATAAATGGAAACCTGGTGAAGGAGATATATTAAAATATGTCGGCTCAACATCAAATAAAATAAATCATTTATTTGAAAATAAGGGTTTAAAAATCAAGTTACCATTTCATGCTGGTGTTGAGTTAAGATCGATTGGTTATCCATATAAATTAAAAAGCTCGTGTAAGTTTGCGATAAGGCGATTTGACTAGTTATCAGTAAGTTGTAATGTGATATTGTTATGTTTAATCAATATAACCTAGTAATATATTTTTAAAAATATTATCATCATTTGCTATATTTTGGTCCATTCGCCAAAGTTCGAATGGTAAGATTGTATCAAATTCTGGTCTGTTATTTTTATTGTCTTTTCAGTTTTATTTTTAGTTCTAATATATTTAAATTTGTATACGGTGATTGCTCTACCACATGCGATTACTGTTTCATTCGCATATGCTGTAGCACTGTTAAGATCAGAATTTATTCTGTCGATATTAGTTTTAATAATTAAGTCAGCTGCAAAACTGACGTATGGAGTATATTTAATACATCCAATATTTATTTATATTTTAAAGCCCTACATGAGTGGATATTTATTACCGTTTATTGTTTCACTTGTTTCTATATATATTTAAAATTGTTTTCCCTGGATTATTATCAGCTGTGGTTTAGTTTTTTAATAATATAATTCAGTATTAAGAGAGTAGATATGTCAAGTATTATAATACCCGCTCATAATGAAGAATCATTAATCTCTAATACTATAACTAAGGTATTAGATCAAAGTAGTAATAATGAAATAATAGTCGTAGTAAATGGGTGTACGGATAACACATATGACACAGCAAATTCTTTTTCAAATGATATAACATTAATAAAGTCTGATATCCCATCTAAAATAAATGCATTGAATATAGGTGATTCACATGCAACGTCATATCCTAGAATTTATATGGATGCTGATATACAACTGGAAGAAGGAACTTTAAAGAAAATTACTGATAGCTTATTAAAAGGGAAATTGTTAGCTGTTTCCCCAATACCAAAAATGGATTTTTCAAGCTCTTCCTGGTTTGTTAAAGCATATTACGATATATGGCTATCATTGCCATATTGTATTAGTGGCATGATGGGTGCAGGTGTCTATGCTTTGTCAAAAGAAGCTCGAACTCGTTTTGATAAGTTTCCAGATATAATTGCAGATGATGGTTATGTACGGGCATTATTTAAAGAAGAAGAAAGAGGTAGCGTTAAAGATGCGTATGTTATTGTTAAAGCTCCGGCAAGCCTAAAATGGCTATTAAAAATAAAAATACGCAGTCGTTTGGGGCAAATGGAACTGGCCAGTAAATTTCCAGAACTTCTCAAAAATGAAGAAAAATCCTATAGTGGCGCACTGTCAAATTTTATAAAAAAACCACAAAAATGGCCAAAATTATTTATTTACTTATTTGTAACTGTTGTTACTCGGATATATGCAAAAAATAATTTAAAAAAGATTGCTGATTATCAATGGGAAAAGGATATGTCATCTCGCATTAAAAAAGAGTAAAATTATTATCATTAGAGGTGTATTTAATATGGGACAAAAGATTTTACTGGTGTCTTCTCATGGAGGACATTGGGTTCAATTAAGAAAAATGTCATCTGCATTTACAGGTATGGATGTTCATTATATGACGACAACAAATGGGGTTAAAGATGAAATCTATCCTGCTCAACTTCATCTCATACCTGATGCCCACCTGGATGAAAAATTCAGCTTAATACTTTTATCATTAAAGATCTTTTTTACTATACTTCGATTGCGTCCGGATGTAGTTATGTCAACAGGAGCAGCCCCAGGTTATTTTGCTTTAGTTTTTGGAAAATTATTGGGTGCAAAAACTATATGGGTGGATAGTGTAGCAAATGTTGAAAAATTGTCGGTTTCTGGAAAAAAAGTAAAACGTTTTGCTGATTTATGGCTAACACAATGGAAGCATCTTGCAAAACCAGGAGGCCCATTTTACAAAGGTGGTGTGTTGTGATTTTTGTTACGGTTGGATCACAGCTTCCTTTTGATCGTCTCATTATGGCCATTGATGAATGGGCGGGTTTAAATACAGCAAAAAAAGTAATAATACAGGCAGGAAAAAGTGATTTTGTTTCTAAATATTGTGAGATTAAAAATTATATTGAACCTGATGAATGGGGTAAATTAGTTAATGATGCAGATTTAATTATAGGACACGCAGGTATGGGTACTATACTTAATTGTATCGATCTTAATAAGCCATTGGTTGTTATGCCAAGAGAATATAAGTTAGGTGAAATACGAAACGATCATCAACTTGCAACTGTTTCATATTTTAAGGACATACCAGGAATATATATTGCAAGCGATAAAGAAAATTTACATAAATTAATTGATTCGGTTCTTGAGGGTGGCTCTGAAAAAATATCCATTGATTCTAAGAATTTAGATTTATTAATTAACGAGCTTAGGAGTTTTGTTGAAAATTAATTTAATATTTCCTTTTTAGTATACTGATATATTTATATCAAACCATGTCTTTGATTGTTGAGTAAGTAATAAAATTAACGGGTATTTTTTATGTTAAATATAATAATTATATTTTTTATTTTCTTAGTGTTATTGGTTTTAGTATGGAGATTTTCCAGAAGCAGAAAAATTCAGTTTACAGGCGAATTAGTTTACAGAGTAAAAACAAAAGAAAAAATTATTGCCTTAACTTTTGATGATGGTCCAATGCCTGTGTTCACAGAAAAAGTATTAGATAAGCTTAAGCCCTTTGGTGTTAAGGCAACATTTTTTCTTACTGGAAATGCAATTGAAAGAAACATGTCTCTGGCAAAAGAAATTGTAAATCAGGGGCATCAGGTGGGTAATCATACCTATTCACATAAAAAAATGGTATTTGTGAGTGATGATTTTGTTAAGGATGAAATAGAAAAAACCAATCAACTTATACATGAGGCGGGATACAGGGGAGAAATTACTTTTAGACCTCCCTATGGAAAAAAATTATTTGCTTTACCCATGTATTTAAAGAAACACTCAATACCAACAATTATGTGGAATATTGAGCCTGAAAAATATGTAAACACAAATAACCCGGATAATATTGCCGAATATACAGTTAAAAATACGAAACCTGGCTCAATCATATTACTTCATCCAATGTTCGAATCCCGTATTAATACAATAGAATCGATTTCATCAATAGTTTCAGGATTAATAGAAAAAGGGTACAGGTTTGTAACAGTATCTGAGTTAATGAAATTAAAAAATTCCTGATATAAAATATTGTTATATGCTGGAAGCAATTAAGACTTTTGTTCTGAATTTAGTAGAGCAAGAGTGATTGTTAATTATATTGATAAGTTTATTCCTTTTTTATAGCCCCCTCTCTCCTTTTTATAATTCTATAAATATTATTCAGTTGCATTCGTACAAAAGCCTAAATAATGCCAATGTATTTTGATCGAATATTTGCGGTATTAATATTGTTTTGTCCTGATTTCTTAATGCTGGTTTTTTTCGGAGATTTATGTGATCTATATCACATAAAATATAGATTGCATTTAAATTAAATAATTATTTTTATTTTTTAATAGCGATAATTATTTTTAAAACAAAAAATAAAGCTTAAATATACAAATAAGTATGATTTAGTTCACATGCTAAATATTACTTACCTCACAAAAGCGAATAAAAACATTACATATGTTAATTAAGTTGAACTGCCTCTCGGTTAACTTTAATAATTATATCTATATTCTCTCAAAGTACAGCGCTCCACCAGTAAATATATAAAATGTTTCATGAATGTTTCATGAATGTTTCATGAAGCATAAATGATTTAAGTTGTGAACTATGCACAGGTCATGTGTGAACTACTACTTCAAGTTTATTTAAAAAGTGCTGATAACCATTACATGAGTCGAATATTTTAGGAGTTCATTGGTCATGAAAAACTTAGCATTATTTTTTATATTATTTATTAATTTATTTATTACAGCTTGTGGTGGTGGTGGTGGTAGTTCAGCAGAAAATAGTGAACAAATTGTTGCTGTTAAGACAACAGCACAATATGCCTCCTCGATGAATATCAATGGTTATGGTATTGAGCCTGCAACTTCTTATAATGAAACATCGAACAACATTTATTATCTGGATGCAAATTCTGGTGATGATGTAAATGGAAGCGGTACAAGCAGTAATCCATGGAAAAGTTTGAGCAAAATATTCAATGTTATGAATTCGGGGGATACTGTTATTTTACGTACCGGGAATTATGGACGTTTTTCATTAAATAATTCTGCAAACAAGTCTGACTGGATTACTTTTAAAGCTGATACTGGCAACACACCGGTTATAGCTGGTCTTGAATTGAATAATACAAGTTTAAGAGATGCATATCTGCGATTTGACAAAATAAAATTTATTGTAGGCGGTACTAATTCAACATTTGGCATTGATTTACGATATGTGAAAAATCTTGAAATTAGAAACAGCAGTATTGCTAATTCAAATCACAAATATGAAACTGATACTGCTGTACGAATGAACGATGCTGAAAATATTTTGATTTATTACTCTGATATATCTAACGCAAACAGAGGTATCTCAGCTAGCAATTCTAAAAATATTACATTTAGTAGAAATCATATTCATGTTTTAGGTGGGGGTACTGCTTTTCACTATGCAGGTGGAAATAGTAATTTTATTATAGAAAAAAATAATGTGTATGATTCTAATTTTGATACTAATGATGTTGATCCCAGTTCTCCTTATACAACAGCAAATCCTTTAGGATACCCACATTCCAGTGCAATTTCTGTAAGAAGTAATGATATCTGGATTAGAGGAAATATTTTTCATAATATTGGAAGTTCTTCTGGGATCATGTTTTATAATCCAGATGCAGCCGGTGGTGAAACAGCATATAACAATATTGTTATAGAAAATAACCTTTTTTATGATATTGAAAATCCGTCTGTTATTAGAATGTATAACTTAGGACAAGATGTTGTTGTCAGAAATAATACTATGATTGGTCATTTAAGAACTGATACAACCAATGCTAATTATCGTCTTCGTACAGCTTTTGTGGTTCATTCGCTTGCTAGTGGTTTTGATGGTTCTGGTTTGTCTGTCTATAATAATATTATGGTTGGTAGTGTTAATTTACCAAGCACTTCAAATACTGCTAATAATATTTTCTGGACGTATTCGCTTTATAATGACCCGCATAATTTTTTAAGCAGACCACCTGATATCGGGTCAAAAATATTAACTAGTCAAGCTGCTGATTATCCAATAAATTATTTTACAGCTAACTTCTTTACTGGTATTGACGCAGAAAATGATTTTGCAGCAGCTCATAAGCTAACTCTTGATTTTCACCTTAATGTAAATAGTGAAGCTGTATATTTTGGTGATATCAATACTCAATCCAGCTACTCACTTGGTAGTATTAATGCTAATGGTTTCATTCAGGATGATGGTCCTGTGCGTGATGCTGAAAACTATAGTGTAGGCGCATACCAGTTTACCTTGTAAGTGTATTTGTAATGATTAATTATACGTATTTAACCAGATTTACTTTTCTGCTATTAATTTTTACTGTCTTTTTAACAGCTTGTGGTGGTGGAGATAATAATCAGTCATCGCAAACTTTAATAAGTAATAGTGTCGACTCAGTATCAGCGTCGGATTTTCTTGATACTTATGTGCCGCTGAGGAAATATTATGTTGATTATTCAGGCGGGGACGATTTACAACTTGGAACATCAACAGGTACGGCCTGGAAGCATGCACCGGGTGATCCGAATGCGATTGGAAATGCAAAAATAACGTTACAGTCTGGTGATATGGTATTATTTAAAGGTGGTGTTTCCTATAAAGGTACGATAATAATTAATGCCAATGGTGCTTCTACAGATCCCATTATTTATAAAGGAAATGGCTGGGGTGTGGAAAGAGCTGTTATTGATGGTTCTGAATCATTAAGCAATTGGATCCAATGTGCATCGGCGGCTGATTGCGGTGGTAATAGTAACTGGGTAAATATTTATCATACAGCTGCACCTGCAGGCACTACCGCCCTGACTTCTAATCTGTATCAGGGTAACGAGATGCTATTTGTATCACAGCATCCAAATCCGACTGATCCATTCTTTATGGATAATCATGACAATTATAAGCTAGTTTCAGGTTTAACCAGCACCACTGCTACTGATAGTTGGTTTGTGAACATCGGAGGAGATGAACTGATAGGGTCTTACGCTTTTGTATGGCGTTCATCTAATGAAGTTGATTTTAGAAAAATTACAGCATTTAGTCTTGCGAATAATAGAATAACTTTTAATGCTCTGGGAGCTTCTCCCTATACACAGACAGATAGATTCAAGCTTGCAATTGCTAATAATATTAATGATTCAGTTTTAGATAAAGCTGGAGAATATTATTTTGATGAAAGTTCGCGAGAGGTTTATTTATGGCCTTTAGGTAGTATAGATCCAGACACTTCCGAGATAACTATATCTGTAAGGAGCACAAGTTTTAATATAGGTAGCTATAGCAATATTGCTATTGAAGGTTTTAGAATACAAAAAGGTATTGGAACAGCCATTAAGACAAATTATGCGAAAGTATCAGGTATTACTATAAAAAATAATGAGGTTATAAAGTGGAGGAATGAAACTTATAATGACCTTATTAGCATACGTGATGTTACTTCTGCATTGATTAAAGATAATTATTTAGCACTCAATGCAAGATTAAGAGGGTTCCAGGTTTCAGGTGATAATATTATAATTCAGAATAACAGGCTGATTAAATTGGGACGGACTCCAATTGGTTATATGGGTGGAAATCATGGAAAAATTATTGATAATTATATAGAAGCCTCTACAGGGGTGCATAGTAACGGAATTTCCATATATTTAGGTGCTACAGATATCCTGGTTGCACGTAATAAAGTGTTTAACTCAAATATTCCAATCACCTTTCAGGATGCACATGATCTCAGAATAATTAATAATATTTTTCATGGTAATGGTAAGGATACTTCTATGGCTTGTTGGGCAGGTAGTTCATCTACTGTAAGCATTAAACATAATAATCTTTTATCAGGTAATAGTTGGGGAGGCGGGTTTTATAATCAACAAGGAGTAATAAATGGATTAGAAATTAAAAATAATATTATTGATGGAATGGATGCGATGCAGGGTGATATTTCTAATAATATTTATACTCGTGATTTTAATAAACCCCTTGGTACAGGAGAAGTTATTGTTACTGATATTAATTCTATTTTTCTTGATGCATCAAATCATCAATATCAACTTCTACCAACTAGTCCTGCAATTGATATGGGTACAACTGTGAATGTCTTAGATGATATTACCCGAAAGAAACGACCAGCTGGAACAGCTCCAGATATTGGCGCATATGAATACAGTTTATAAGAGAGATAAATATAATTTATTTAAATTATTTATATAAAATTCATTACATACCAGAAACACTGCTATGCTTAATTCGTAGAGTTAATTTTGAAAAGCACTTACTTTTTAGAGTATCAATTGCATATTTAATGATAGAAACTAAATATTAAATAGAGCAAAAATTTCTATTTTTCTACATTACTATATAAATTGGGTTAATTATAAAAAATAAAGAATTTTAATTTGCATGACTAGGGTTCAGGGATATGAAAATAGTACATTGTCAATTTAAATACATTTCATTAGTTCGTATTTACATATTTTTAGGTTTACTTGTAGTGGTCAAGTTTTTTTGGCCACAGTTTTGTATTCGATCAAGTACTTTTCTTCCGCTACATTCGGAGCTAAACCATCATTATGTCGATGCGGCCTAACCTGAGAATAATAACCAATAATATA
>Ga0316209_1001757_pt1 | contig 20495 bp, 16 predicted proteins | sample 6monopyrite_MG_FD_204945 | JGI IMG/M metagenome (GOLD analysis project Ga0316209, IMG submission 204945) | Microbial mat bacterial communities from mineral coupon in-situ incubated in ocean water Damariscotta River, Maine, United States -... | ecosystem: Environmental > Aquatic > Marine >...
CGCGTACGATAAAATGGCATTTCATTATCGTAAGAAACTTTATAACGCGTATCGACTAGGCGCGAATCCGATTTTAACCAATCAAGAAGGTTATCAATCGATGACTGAGTTCCGGCGACGGTACCATTTATACCTTCACCAGCAAGTAACAAAGTACCTTTAATATCATTCTCTAACATTAAATCTAACAAAGGCTGTTTCAGCGCCTTGTAATCATCTAAGGTAACAAAATGATATAGGGCAGCAATAACAATGCGTGACATATCAAAAAAAACCTGTACTGCGAGCTGGAACGTAACTCCAGTGCAAAATAAAAGGCCGAGCATTATACCTAAACTGTCACCACTTAGGCACAATTGCGCCCCTCACTTCATCATATTATTCGGTTTTGTACCCCATATGTGGCATAAATTGCGTGAATGACTTATAAACTGCACGGATTCGATACTATATCAGCCAGCTAAGCGTTATTCATTCAGGATATACTTTACCCAATAAACTTAACTTTCTTCTTAATTATGCTTTTTAAATGGCCAGGATTTACCCCCAAAAATACCCAAACCCCGAGCCTTTCGGGTATTTTTATAGCTGAAAATGCAGGCATGCCCATGCAATCAATTAACGGTGTGGAGGCCATAACTAATAAAGGGTTGTTAGGCGATAGATACTTAAATAAAACAGGCTACTGGGATCCAGTGGAAGGCTGTCAGGTTACACTGATATCTGAACATGACCTCAAACTGGCTAAACATAATAGCGATCACATTTTTGATAAAGGACAGCATCGCCGTAATTTAGTCATTAAAGGCATTAAAACCACAGCACTTGAGGGAAAAGAATTTCAAATTGGTGAGGCAATTTTTAGCTACGAAAAACCTCGCCCGCCTTGCGGTTATCTAAATAAAATTGAAGGCAAAGGAATGGCACTGGCTTTAAGCTATAACAGCGGTATTTGTATTCGCGTTATTCAAAGCGGCAAACTGCGTGTTGGTGACTCTGTGGTAATACTCGGCTCAAGTGGGAAACAATAAGCTGCATAACAAAAAAGGCCAGATACAAATAATTGTTATCTGGCCTAATTCGAAAATACACATAACCGTAATTATAAAACTGGGTCAGTCATCTTTATTAGTGTCATAGCAAAGGTCTTTTAAAATACCGTTATGAATGTCATAAATCCACCCATGTATAGTCAGGTCTCGCCCACTGCCCCAGGCATCCTGAACAATGGTTGTTTTGCATATATTTGTCACCTGTTCTTTGACATTTAACTCGCATAACAAATCAAGTTGCTCTTCATGTTTCAAGCCATCAAAACTATCTGCATTAAAGCGTATAACATCCTTAACATGGCGTAACCAATTATCAATTAAACCATGTTTTTGATCTTCTAAAGCCGCCTTTATACCGCCACAACCGTAGTGACCACAAATAATGATATGTTTAACTTTCAAAATATCAACTGCATACTGAATGACAGAAAGACAGTTAAGGTCTGTGTGCACAACAACATTAGCAATATTACGATGAACAAACACTTCGCCGGGTGGTAAATTGATTATTTGATTTGCAGGAACTCGGCTATCCGAACAACCAATCCACAAATATTCTGGTGCCTGTTGTTTTGATAATTCAGAAAAGTACTCTGGATTATCATCCTTAATAGAGGTAGCCCATTTCAAATTTGCATCAAAAAGATGTTTTAATGTTTTCATTATGTATCTTATTACTCTTAAAATTATTACAACTAAATCTTTAGGTGAAAAAATAGCTTCTATGTATTTTAAAATACAACAATAGATTTGTGCCTGGAACAATACAAATTGAGTATGTATAGCGCCAATGAAAGCCTGTAATTGAAGTCAATATCCTTACACTGAAAAAGATGAGACCAAGAATTGGGGAATTGTATATTATTAGCGATTATTGAACAGAGAAATTAAGGAGAAAACTAAATAAAGCCTCATTTAATAAAAAGCCAGATAACCTTTAGGCTAACTGGCTTTTTATTTTGCTTTTTGGTCGGGACGACAGGATTTGAACCTGTGACCACCACACCCCCAGTGTGGTGCGCTACCAAACTGCGCTACGCCCCGAAGGAGGTGAATTCTACACTGTGTGGGATTTTGGTAAAAGTAATTTCTTATTTATCAGTCTATTAGGTGGCTCGTAAGCCACTACAACAACACTGAAAGACCATTCAATCAAGCACGCTAGTTACATGCGCTAAAGCTTGATATTAGGATAATTGCACATAAATTGCACACCTTACCACTGCGCTCAAAAACTTTATAATTGATATTCACTTAATTATAGAACCACAGAAGCGAATACATATTTTAAAATATGCATTCAATTATGAACTATTACACTTGGCACCTATATACCCCGAACGAGCAGCGCCAAAAATTAACTCAATAAAATCAACTACTTAACCGCAGCGAGAACCACTTTCTTTCATCACAGAAAACCTCAATTAATTACTTGTTTGCAATAGATAGAGTCTAAACCATTTTCCTCAAAAAAACACAATTATCACCAACCGATAACCCTAAACTACTTCTTATCCTCAGGGTGAAGATACACAGCCAAACTATCCTCAGGAATGGCTCTACCTTTAAAAATCTCGACAGAATCATTGTTTAATAGCTCTTCTCTAGTCACCTTGTGTTTATTGGAATTCGTATAGTAAATGGATTTTCCTGTTTTATTTCTAAACACAACTTTAAAGCATTCGGTATATCGTGCTACAGATAAAAAGTACTCACCATCTTCTAAATTATACTGCCAAAAAGTTGCTATATATGCACACTTACCATTAGCTGGTAGCTTCATATCCAGGCTTTTAGAATATTCAAGCTCTACCATATCCTCTGCACCCTGAATATGATTAGATACAACACCATCATGAACCGTTTGAATTGATGTTACTTGACCATAAGTATTTTCTGGAACATCAACATCATCATTAAATAACTCAATTTTAACATCAGGATCATGATATTCCTGATTACTATACATATTTGCTAGAGTAAATGCCCAAGAAGTATTAACTTTAAATGCTTTCATTTCCGGAAGATACTCTGTAACAGTCACATCAATAAATGATTCTGGACTTATACACGCTAATTTATTTATTTTCCCTTTCGTATAATCACGAGACTCAGTAGTTGCATTTTCACCATTAAATAAGTATCCAACTCTTGTTTCCAATGATTCGTCTTCAGGCTTACGCATGGCAAGAAAAAAAACCATTGCACCTAATATTATAAAAAACAACAAATCTTCAATTGCGGATGCGATAAATGAAATTGAGAAATTATACTTAGCAATAAGAAAATGGTTATCTACATATTCGGAAAGACCAGAAAAATAATAGAACCCTAATACAAAAAAGATAAAAAGAAGAACACCAATCAATAAATACTGAGAAATTTCAATAGTTTTTTTATGATTAAATAATTTCATAATAACTTCCAATATACTGCTTTAAGGAATCCTAACATATTAACAAATTTGTTTATCATTTCATCTGCATACCATATTATAAACAAACCTCACCATACATATATTTTTCTAACCACTCATAATACAGCATGAGACCAAGTCACACATCTAACCTCATTATACCGCGTATAAACTCTCCATCTGACGGACTGACAAGAAAGCCTATACGAGCTAGTCTGAAGTATACATTAGAGAGTACATATATTTCTTCCACACTATCACTCCGTCATTTTTAACAGATCAAATATAATCTTTGCAAAGTTTTGTGATTTTTTAGGATCGGATAACAATTGCATCATCTGATTATTATGTGCCTCATTACTATCCATCACTGCATCATCAACGGCCTTATTGAAGTCGCCTAACATTGCCTGTTCAGCCGTATTATTAGCAATTTGATTCATCACCTGTTTGTTCTCACGCACTTTATCTCGAATGGTATTGGCGTAATTAACCAGATCTTTATCCGTTAGCTGATCCGTAATAAATAGCTCATTCAAGCGGCTGATAATTTGTGATAAAAATTCTTCTTTGGGGTCACGAGCTTTTGCTGTACCCAGTGCATCACCGGGTTTCAAATATTCCCCCGCCTCATCTTTTAGCTTTAAATCTTGCTGTCTTATTTTTGAAAGTCGGTATTGATGCAATACAACACTATCCAAATCAATATCATCTTTGTCCATAATGGTTTCACGCAGCAATGGGCGAAGGTGGCGGGCATATAAACTTAGCTTTTCTAATTCTTTATTATCGTAATCAACAATCTGCGACATAAATTCGTAAAACCGCACGAATGTGCCTAAGTCTTTTTTGAATATTTCCAGCGCATCTTTTTCTTCCTTGCATTCTTTAAAGCTATTTTCCGCATTTGAAATCAAAACAGCTTCGCCGGTCGTCTTTGTGCGCTCAAATATATCCTTAGCCTGCTTGTAAGCATCTACAGCCGACTTATATCTCTTCTGCCAACGTTCTACTGCTGGCTTACAGATATTCGCAATAGCCGCACTGCTTTTGCTCTTTTGTAAAAAGGCTTCACAAAACTGCTCTACTTCCTGCCATGTAAATATTCCGGCAGCACGTAGCTTATCGAACAAATCAAATATCAAATCAGGGTTTGATACATCATCTAACTCGGCTGTTTGGAAATAAGGTTGAAACGAAGTCAGAATATCTTCAGGCTCATTGAAAAAATCTAAAACAAATGTGCCGGTGACAGCTTTTGTAGGATAGGTGCGGTTTAAGCGTGACAGGGTTTGCACACACTCGACACCACCCAGTTTTTTATCCACATACATGGCGCATAATTTAGGCTGGTCAAATCCGGTCTGGAACTTATTAGCCACGATCATCACCTGATAATCATCCGAGTCAAAAGCCTTGCGCATGTCTCGGCCTTTAAGGTTCGGGTTCATATTCGTCTCAGTGAATTTCTCACCAATGAGTCCGTCTGAGTTTGGATCTTTATCACTAAATTCGACTTCACCAGAAAAGGCCACCATCGCATGAATCTTCTGGTAGCCCTTCTCTGTAATGTATTTATCAAAGCCCATCTTATAGCGCACAGCTTCTTTGCGTGAGCTGGTTACGACCATTGCTTTCGCCTGCCCACCCAATAAGCCCATAACATTATCTTTGAAATGCTCAATGATCACCTGCACTTTTTGTGCAATGTTATAGTCGTGTAGCCGTACCCATTGGTTGAGTTTTACTTTGGCCTTTTTACTTTCCACTTCCTGATCACTGGCTTCAATTGCCATCGCCAGGTTATACGCCACTTTATAGTTGGTGTAGTTTTTCAACACATCCAGAATAAAGCCTTCTTCAATCGCCTGTCGCATGCTGTACACATGATAGGCCTCCGGCTTATTGGTTTTAGATGGTGCTTCATCCGGTTTAGGCAAACGGCCAAACAGTTCCAGCGTTTTTGTTTTAGGTGTGGCGGTGAAGGCAAAATAACTTAAGTTGGGTGATGCTCTACGTGAGGCCACCGCTGCATCCAGAATATCCTCTGTGCCTAGCTCTTCATCATCCTCTTTGGTATCAATCATCAGCACTTCTTTTAACTGACGCGCTGTAGAACCGGTTTGAGATGAGTGCGCTTCATCAGCAATAATGGCGTAATGGCGTTCTTTTAAACTAACGCTATTCTCAATCGCCTTTAACACATGGGGAAACGTTTGAATGGTAACAATAATAATCGGTTGCGAAGCTTCCAGTGCGGCGGCCAGCTTTTCCGACTTGGAACCGTCACCTTCTTTTTTATTAATACGACCTACCGCACCATCTACATGCTCAAACTGATTAATCGTGTCTTGTAACTGATCATCTAATACGGTTCTATCCGTTACTACAATCACCGAATTAAACTGTTTCTCACCCTTGTCGTCATAGAGTGACGATAATTGATGAGCCACCCAAGCAATAGAGTTAGATTTACCCGATCCGGCACTGTGTTGAATTAAATATTTATGACCGGGGCCTTCGTCGTGTGCCGCGGTCACTAACTTATTCACTACATCCCATTGGTGGTATCGTGGAAAAATCAGCGTTTCTTTTTTATACTTACGCCCTTCCCAGTCTTCTTTTTCTTCAATCTGTAAATGAACAAAGCGTGCCAGTATATTTAACAGGTTATCTGGCAGCAGCACCTCGTTCCATAAATAATCCGTCGCATACTGGTTAAGGTTATCGGGCACATCGTTGCCTGCACCGCCTTCTTTTGTGCCTTTGTTAAAAGGTAAAAAGAAGGTCTCATCACCTTCAAGGCGAGTTGCCATATACACTTCATATTGGCTAACGGCAAAATGCACCAGCGCACCCCGTTTAAAGGTTAATAACGGCTCTGGCTTTTTAGTAACAGGGTCGATAGCAAAACGCGTAGTTTTATATTGCTTAATGGCGTTGTGAACGGCCTGCTTAAATTCTGACTTTAACTCTAAGGTCGCTATCGGTAAGCCATTAACAAACAACACCAGATCAATGCGCCACTTTTTAGCTCTTACGCCGGTATCTGTTTCGTGTTCGTCGGTTGCCCAGGGGCTATACACTAACTCAGGTACCACGCGTAAACGGTTCTGCTGATAACGCGCCAACGTATCCGGGTTTAAATCATGCTCGGGCTTAAACTGACACAAGCTAAAACGCGTACCACGGTCACGCAGCTCATGGCGAAGCACGCCCAGAGTGCCAAAAGTACGCAAATCTTTATTGGCGGCATTGGGTTCAGCTTTATTAAGTTGCGAGGCGACGCGTTCTAAAAACTTATTTTCGGTGTCATTGGGGTAAAGCTTACAGAATTTCTGCCATTGTTCATCTTGAGTGTCTTTTATAAAACCTAGCAAATCTTCAGAATATATAGCCAGCTCACGGTTGTAATACTTAGGCGACCCCAGCAACCAGCCATTATTGACCAGTTGTTTGATCATATCATTTTGAAACGTTAATTCGTTCGCCTTACCCATAATAACCATATCCATTCTTATTATATCTAACTTATTTTTATACGCTGTTTTTACTCATAAGTTTTATTCTGTAACATGCACAATATAAGCAGACCTTAATTAGACCTGTCAATTTCATTGTGTATGTTAATTTTTATCTAATTGCTCAATATCAAACTTTATAACTTCATAAAGAACTATTGCTACCCAATTTATACCGAGGTCAATTATTGGTTTAAAAAACACATCTGGATATATAATCTGTGTTGTGGATATATTGTCGTGCCAACTACCTTGTAAAAAATGAAAATATCTATTTCTTAATTCAATCATGAATTCGAAAAAACCAATAAATGATACTTGTAGTTCTTCATCTTCAATATCATTCATAATACTTTCATCCTTCAGTTTGTTTTTATATATCTCATAATAAATTGGTCGTAGTTCCTCTATATCTATATCATCAAGTTTAATATCCATAGTTGACCTATAAAAACCTTCTTGATTATAGACTTCATTTATAAACTTCTTAAAAAACACAATTTCGCCATCAATTGCATTCTTTGGCATATACTTTTGAAGCGCTTTGAAAGACTTACGAAAACTCTTTGACTTAGCTGTATACATCAGAGGTATGCTATAACTTATGCCCTCCAATATTCTATATAAGAACAGAAATGATTCCAAATACCGTCCTTTTTGTCTGGCGATCACACAATTCACTACTTCTGTTCTAATTAGCTCATAAAATTCTTTATTCTTATTCAATCTCAAAAAAACATCTGCCATTTGTTTAAGATCCATCTCATCAGGCAATATATCTACTAATGTTTTTTGATTAAATTTTTCATTTTTACTAAATGGCATAAAAAAGTAATTTACATCTAACTTATATTTTTTATCGTCAAAATCGTCAACCAACTTACATGTTCCTGAAAGAACCCGAAAAATATGCAATACAGCTTTATCACTTTCCTCAACAGAAAGTGATTTATGATTTTCATTAGTGGACCTTATTATTGGATCAATATAACTATAACGATCAACCATCAGTAAGTTCACTAAATGCTTCTAACAGCTCATCTGAATCAAGCACAGAGTACTCTTCAAAATTCTTGAAGTACTCACACGAAAGCTCTCTTCTGTATTTACCAACCTTTATCCTAGAAGGGTTAAAATCAGAGAATGCTGAATCGAACTTTATAATTGCATCATGAAATTCATCCGGAGTAAGATTCAAAATTAACTCAGAACTATTTTTCAACCCAACGGCGAAGCCAACTATATTATTAGTTATTTTTAACCACTTAAGATTCTCATCATTACCTTGAAACTTATTTAACGCCGAAATAAAGTCCTTAAATTCAGATTTATACCCTGCTGGCTCAACTGACATTATCTTACTAACAAGCAATTCATCCATTTTTTCTTCAATTATTTTCTTATTATCAACTACTGGACTCTCCGCCATAAAAGCTAAGAAAGCTTGTACAATATCAGCCATCCGAAAAGATTTTTTATTCCTAGATTTTGCTGCATCCTTTTCTGTAAGTACAGAAACCCCAAGATCGTCAAAATCAAAAGCATTAGACATAATCATTTCAACCTGATGACGAGGTGTCATTGGTCTTTGTCCATTGTTCAATGTAATCATTCTATAAAGTAATTTCTCAACTGATTCACAAAATATAAAGCTTATATATATTTTTCTATCTTTATCAAGTGCCTCAGATGCTTTCAATCTAGACAATGTATTAAGCCTCTGTATACCATCTAAAACAAATGAATCTTTAATATTGCTTCTAACAAACTCACCTAATTCTTCAGTAGTTGTTCCCTCATCAATTTCTGTTGTTATAAACGCTATCGTTATAGGCGGCATAACACAGCCATCTTCAATATCTCTTTCTAACTTCCTATAAAACTTTTTATCCTGAAGTTTTCTTTGAAACTCAGCCTTATTTATCAAAGGAATGAAATTATCAAATGCATAGTTATAGGTAGCACTACCCACTGCAACTACACCGTTAATTACTGCATCTTTTTGAATATCCAATATGTTCATCTTTTTATCTCATTGATAATTATTTATAGGATTACTTTCAGATTTTTTATTATTAAATATCTATACATTCATATTAATTTTAACAAGTCTTACCAAAGCGGTTAGTCTTCGCTATTAATCAGCTAATATAGTTTTCTTATGTATTGCTTTAAAATTATCATGCTGCATTTACCTTATTAGCTTGCTCTAGTTCTTACCAGTTTCTTACGTCGATTTTTCCGGTTACGGCTGCTGAGATTAGGGCTGTACGACGCTCATTCAGTAATAGGACTGCTTTATTAGCTTGTTCTATTAAATTATTAAACTTTTCCTTTTGCTGCTTTATATAATTTACAACTTCACTCTGTTCATTCGCAGGAGGTACTGCAGCCAATATCTCATTCAATATTGCAATATTAATCACACCCATTGTACCCCCTCTACTTAGCAGTTCGAACTGCTTGTACACCATCTCGCTCTTCAGTAACTCTCTAATATAATATGGGCTGTGTTCGAAGTTAACCTCAGCCTTTATTAGCCGTGGATTAATTATCCCTGGCTCAGCACCTTTAGGAAAAACTGCGATTTTCCCAAAAGTACCCACACAACTAATCAATACATCCCCTTCACCAACAATATAACGGGATAGCTCTAGATAGTCTTTTTCATTAATATAGTAGTCGCCAATCTCAAAATCGTTTGGTATTACCTGCTCTTGACCGTACACCTTATAACCATGTTTAACATACATATCCTTAGTAATACTTGACCCAAAGGGGCCTGCAATAATTCTGTCGCAAAGGTATTTAAATTTCTTAACCCCCCAATGCACCGGCACTTCACCCAACCACTCAACACCTGAGTCGCGCATGGTGGCGTTGGGGTTTAGGCCTTTGGTTACGGCATGACTAATGATTGCCTGACGTTTTTCTTTTAGCAGTTTGATGAGCTGTTGTTGTTTTTCGATTAAGGTATCAATTTTGACCGTTTCGTGGTCGAGGAAGTTTAATATTTTTCCTTGCTCAGTTGGACTAGGCAGAGGAAGTGTTAAAGATTTAACAATGCTTGAATTAAGCCCATGCATGATCGAGCCTTTGCCAGAAATTTTGATTTGATTTTCGATTTCATAACATTCATCGATGAGCAGCCTGAAATATCTTGGTAGTATTTCAGCTTCTTTGACTCTCATTCTAAGTAAGTGAGAATCGATAATCCCAGCTTCAGCATCCTCAGGAACCAATTCACATTTACCACTCGTTCCCATCATGGTTATCAATAAATCGTCAGCGTAAACTTTATATACCTGCATTTCCTCAAATTTATCTTGGCTGATTCTTCTTTTCCCAAGGGTAAAATCTTTCTTAATAACATTTTCTTGCCCGTACACTCTAGTACCATAATCAACCATGTCTTCTAACTTAAGCGCACTACCAAACGGGCCAATTTTTATACCTTCAGCTCCATCCTTTAACAGATACCTTACCTGTTTCGTCTGCCAGCTAGAAGGAAGCGCCCCTAGCATTTCAACACCCGAAGCTTTATAGGAAGGATAAGCTTGATACCTCCCAGCCATTATGAATGCACCTCTTGCAGAAGTTTCATAATCTCAGCACTAACAGCATCCAAATGCGCATCAATCTCCACCAAATCTCTTGGTGGCTGATAGATATAAAAATGCCGGTTAAACGGTATTTCATAACCGACTATACCAATCTCTTGATCTTTACTGTCGGTTTTACTGGCATCTATCCAGGCATCAGAAACATGTGGCTGCACTTCTTTAGCGAAGTAAGTTTCGTTGATTTCGTTGACGGCTTTGGAAGGATCAAGTGCGACGTTTTCATTATCGCGTAGATCACCATCGGTTTTGTATTCAATTATCTTTCCATCAACATCAAATAAACCATAAACGGGATTGGCTTTGCTCTTGTGAATTTTTTTGATGACTTTTTCAGCAGCCGGATTTTTCCAGCTCACGGCGTTGGTAATCTGCTTTTTCTCTTTTGTGTCTAAACTCACCGCCTGCTTTTTACTGGCGGCTTTTAGTGCCTCTTCAAAACTGTTCATGTCATCGTGTTGTTTGGTGCCGATGACCTGTTGAAGTTGTTTGGCTTTGAGCAGGGTTTGTTTTTGGCTTAACCAGATACTACTGTTAAGCAGGTCTTTGATATGTTTTTCTTTTAATTCGCTGAAGTGGCTTTTTATGTAGGCGCGAATTTCAATCGCATTGTCGGTTAGCACACCGTACTCTTTTATATTTTTGGCCGCAGGCGCTTCACATTCCATTTCATCTGACCAGTCTTGGCCGAACTCTTTGTATATCCACTGCATCGGTGCATTTAATGGCTTGGTGGCAAAGCGGAGTTCTTCAATGCGTTCATCACTGAACTGGTAGCTCTCACGCAACGGACGCTCGATAGTGATGCGGCGGTAACCAAACTCATGGCTATTAAATATTTTGCTGGAGAAGGTTTTTGCGGCTTCGGTTTTCGGATTGGCTGCCTGTCTACCACGGTTGCTTTTTTGTTCGGCGGGTTTGTCTAGCTCGCGGGCATCGACTACCTCGAAGTTACCGAAGCTGTGGGTGATGGTGGCGATGTCTTCATCATCCATGACATTACGCTTGGAGCCTAATGACTTACGCATTTTACCGCAGAGGTTTACACCATTTATAAGTTGCACTTTACCTTTACGTTCATTGGCTTTTTTATTGGACAGCACCCAGACATAAGTAGCGATACCGGTGTTGTAAAACATATCGGTGGGTAAGGCGACGATGGCTTCTAACAGATCGGCTTCTAATACATAACGTCGAATTTCTGATTCACCGGAACCTGCGCCACCTGTAAATAAAGGCGAGCCATTGAGGATAATTCCTATTCTCGCACCACCCTTCGAGCCATCGCGCATTTTGCTGATTAGGTGCATTAAGAATAACAGCGAGCCGTCGGAGACGCGTGGCAGGCCGGGGCCGAAACGTCCATCAAAGCCTTTGAGGGTGTTTTCATCTTTAATATCCGATTCTATTTTTTTCCAATCTACACCAAAGGGTGGATTTGATAACATGTAATCAAATTTATCGGCATAGAGCTGGTCGTTCGATAAGGTGTTACCCAGTTTGATGTTATTAACTTCCTGCCCCTTGATGAGCATATCGGCCTTACAGATGGCGTAGCTCTCTGGGTTAAGCTCTTGCCCATAGGCCACCATTTTCGCTTTTGGGTTGAGCCTTTCGACATATTCCATACCCTCTGACAAAAAGCCACCGGTGCCTGCAGTGGGGTCGTAGATGGTGCGGATAATGCCGGGTTTGGTGAGGGCTTCATCATCTTCCATAAACACCAGCGAGGTGGTGAGGTGCACGATGTCGCGCGGGGTAAAGTGCTCACCGGCGGTTTCATTCGAGCTTTCTGCAAAGCGACGAATCAGCTCTTCGAAAACTTTGCCCATATCATGGTTGGAGATGGCTTTAGGGCTTAAATCGGTTTGCCTGACCTTTTGTACAATTTTATATAACAGGTTGGCATCGTTTAGCTGGCCGATGAATTCTGCAAAATTGAAGTATTCAAATATTTCACGGGCATCTTTGGAGAAACCCTGAATGTAGGATTCGAGATTGGCTTTGATACCGGACTCACCCAGTTTGGAAAGATCCATTTTTGAGGTATTGAAAAAAGACAGGCCACCAGTAGCACGTAACAGCAGCTTCTCTTGCGCCTCTTCGGGCAGGTTCATTTGTTGGACTTTAGCGTATTCGGCTAGAACGGCGTCTTTGGTTTCTTCTAATACGCCTTCTAAGCGACGTAATAGAGTGAACGGCAGAATGATTCGACCGTATTGGCTTTGCTTGAAATCGCCGCGTAGAAGATCAGCGATTGACCAGCAGTAGGCCGCTAGGTTATTTGTGTTTTGAGACATTTATAAATTGATTCCAGACGCTGTTATATTTTTTATTTGGGTCAAGTTAGTAGGCTACATAAAAGTAGCACGTACTTTATACCTGAATTTGACAAGCATGTCTTTGGGATCAATTGCTTAGGCCATAGAGCGGACATTGAAAGCACCACAATTATTAATGTCATCACCGTTTTTCAATAAAGCCGGAACTCATAAAAAACGACTATTCAGAGTAAATTTCAGCAAAATACAATATAGCTCTTATAATTCAATGACTTATCTAAATTAACGTCAATTTATAGTCAACTTTTGGTCAATGGATTTCGGCATATTCACATTGATCTTTCATACACGTATTCATGTTCAACCTTAAGTTCAAGTCTACAAGCGAACTCTATTGCTAATTGCTTAGTTTTAAATATTTTGGAGATAGGCTTAACGCCTTTGTTCCGAATGAAGACTCGATAAACGAATCCTGACTTACGCTTGAGTTTTTGAATGGACGCCATGAAAAGCTCCGCATTTGTGAACACCAAATGCACATAACTTTCATGCGGAATATTGCTTGATTGCATTCACCTTACGGATCAATAGGTTGACCAATACGGTGAATACACTTTGACTTAGGTAGCTGTCAGCCCCCAGTGTGGTGCGCTACCAAACTGCGCTACGCCCCGAAGGAGGTGAATTCTACACTGTGTGGGATTTTGGTAAAAGCTTGAATTGGAAATTACAGCTTATTTTTTTAAGGTCTGTAAAATTTCTTCCAATTCAGTTCTAATTTGCTTAACTAGCTGACTACTCTGTGATGAGTCCTCTTTTGCCTGTTCACCCGACAGCTGCTGACGCGCGCCACCAATCGTGAAGCCTTGATCATAGAGCAAGCTTCTGATTTGACGAATTAAAATCACATCGTGGCGCTGATAATAACGACGATTTCCACGACGCTTAACCGGCTTTAACTGCGTAAATTCTTGTTCCCAGTAGCGTAATACATGGGGTTTTACTCCACATAGCTCACTTACTTCACCAATAGTAAAGTAGCGTTTACTAGGAATAACAGGTAATTCGTTATTATTGCTGGCTTCCAGCATAGTCCTCAACTCTTTGTTTTAATTTTTGGCCAGGGCGGAACGTAACAACGCGACGAGCACAGATTGGAATCTCTTCCCCTGTTTTAGGGTTTCTGCCCGGACGCTGTGTTTTATCTCTAAGCGTGAAATTACCGAAGCCTGAAAGTTTTACGTTATAGGTATCTTCCAGTGCTTCACGCACTTCTTCAAAAAACAGTTCAACCAACTCTTTGGCTTCTCGTTTGTTGAGCCCCAGCTCTTCAAACAGTCGCTCGGCCATATCGGCTTTGGTTAACGCCATTTCTACTCCCGTAGTGTAGCACCAAATCTATCATTTAAGACGGTGACAATTTTGCTAATTTCTTTTTCCACGTCATCATCCGTAAGAGTGGCGGAAAATCCCTGTAAAATCAAGCCTAAAGCGACACTCTTTAGACCAACTTCTATTCCAGTACCAGTATAGACATCAAATAACAATATTTCTTGAATAATTTCAGAAGTGGCTGATTTAATTGATTTAACCAGGTCTTCAACGAGGATTTCCTGTTTTACTAAAATGGCCAGATCCCGGCGTACTTCAGGGAACTTCGAAAGTGACTTAAACGACGGCACAACGCCCTCTAAAAGGGAATTTTGCTTAACCTCAAATACGTACACAGGCGGGTCAATATCGAGCGTTTTCTGAACATTTGGATGGATTGCACCAATCCAGCCAATTGCTTGATTTTTCTTGAAAATTTGCGCCGACTGCCCTGGATGGAGCGCCGAATGTTCGGCTTTTTCAAAATGCACGTCCTGTAAACCACCCAACGACAATATCGCCTCAAGGTCGGCTTTTGCATCGAAAAAGTCGACTTTACGGTCGCTATCCGACCACTGCTCGGATACTACCGTGCCGGTAATTGCACCGCATACTTTAGCATCCTGCTCTAAGTCATTGTCTTTTTTGATGAAAGTAAGCCCCGTTTCGAATAAACGAACCCGTGGCTGCTGGCGATTCAAGTTGTGCTGAATTGCCTTCAACAGGCCCGGCCAAATACTCGTGCGCATCACCGATAAATCAGCTGAAATTGGGTTAGCCAGTTTCACAGGCTCTATATCAGGGTTAATCGCCGCTTGCCATTTAGGGTCAACAAAACTGTAGCTAATCGCTTCAAAGTAGCCACGCTCTACCAGAGTCTCTTTCACACGTTGCAGCGCAACTACTTCTTCTTTCAAGGGTTTCATCGTTGGCGTATAAGACGGCATGGTACGCGGAATATTGTTATAGCCGTGAATACGGATAATCTCTTCAATCAGGTCGGATTCAATCGCAATATCAAAACGGAAGCTTGGCGCTACCACTTTCCAGCCACCCTCCTGTTTTTCTAAGCTCATGCCCAGTCGCGTGAGGATACCTTCTACTTCAGAATCCTCAAACTCAATACCCAGTACACGATTAACACGTGCCAAACGAAGCTTGATAGCAGGGTTCTCAGGCAGGTCCTTATCAGAGGTTTGGTCTGTAACAGGACCGGCCTGTCCTCCGCAAATATCAATTAATAGTTGTGTCGCACGTTCCAGCGCCTTAGCGGGCAATGCTGGGTCGACACCGCGCTCAAAACGATGTGACGAGTCTGTGTGCAGGCCGTAGCCACGCGCCTTACCTGCAATGGATAAAGGATTAAAATGAGCCGCTTCGAGGAACAGGTGCTGGGTATTGCCGCCTACCCCAGAGCCTTCACCGCCCATCACACCGGCTAGCGCTAAAGGCTTAGCTTCATCAGCGATGATCAAGGTACCTTCTACCGCTGTAATCTCTTTGCCATCCAGTAGACTAATTTTTTCACCAAGCGCTGCCATACGCACCTGAATACCACCTTGCAGTGCATCCAGGTCAAAGGCATGCATGGGTTGCCCTAGCTCCAGCATCACATAATTTGTAACATCAACTGCAGGCCCTAAGCTACGCACACCTGAGCGACGTAGTTTTTCTACCATCCACAGAGGAGTAGGCGCATTTACATTTACATCACGGATGATACGCCCCATGTAACGTGGGCAAGCTTCAGTCGCCGTTACAGTCACGTTGAAGGCATCATTAATACTAACGTCTACCTGTGCAACTTCTACATCATTCATTTCACATTGATATAAAGTAGCCACTTCACGCGCCACACCTGCCACGCTTAAGCAATCACTGCGATTCGGCGTTAAATCTACTTCTATTATCGTATCTTCTAATTGCAGATATTCACGCACGTCTGTGCCAATCGGCGCATCATTTGGCAGCTCCATTAAACCATCCGCCTGATCCGCCAGGCCCATCTCTTTTTCTGAACACAGCATGCCGAATGACTCTACGCCACGCAGTTTGGATTTTTTAATTTTGAAATCACCGGGTAGCACCGCGCCAATAGTTGCACAGGCAACCACCAGGCCTTCACGTACATTTGCAGCACCACAGACTATTTGTAATGTTTCGCTGCCAGTATCTACCTGACACACATTTAGCTTGTCTGCATCTGGGTGTTTTTCAATTGATACAACACGCGCAACAACAATATTATTAAAGTTAGCTGCGGCCGGTTCTACGGAGTCAACTTCCAGACCTGCCATGGTGATCTTTGCGCAAAATCCCTCAATATCAACCTGAGGATTCACCCACTCTTGTAACCAGTTTTGTGAGATTTTCATCGAGTGTCTACCTTAAGAAAATTGTTTTAGAAATTTAATATCATTATCAAAGAACAGACGTAAATCGTTCACCCCATAACGCAACATGGCCAAACGCTCTACCCCCATACCAAAGGCATAACCGGTGAATTTTTCGTTATCAATACCCGCGTGCTTAAATACCTCCGGGTGCACCATGCCGCAGCCCAATACCTCTAACCAACCGGTATGACTACAGACACGACAACCTTCGCCTTCACACATTACGCATTGAATGTCGACTTCCGAAGAAGGCTCGGTGAAGGGGAAGTAAGATGGACGAAAACGTGTTTCTAATTTTTCGTTTTCAAAGAACAGGCGTAAGAAACGATCCAGCGTGCCCATTAAATCGGCAAAGCTCACATCGGTATCCACCATCAGGCCTTCAACCTGATGAAACATCGGCGTGTGCGTTAAATCCGAATCACAACGATACACTCGACCCGGTGCAATTAAACGCAAGGGCGGCTCGGTGGTTTCCATAGCACGTACCTGCACAGGTGATGTGTGTGTACGTAACAATGTATTCGCATCAAAATAAAACGTGTCGTGCATAGCACGTGCAGGGTGATGCGAGGGAATATTCAGTGCTTCGAAGTTATGAAAATCATCTTCAATTTCAGGGCCTTCTGCTACGTCAAAACCCAAACCATCAAACAGCTCTTTTATACGCTGCATAGTCAGCGTAACGGGGTGCAAGCCACCCGAGCGCTGACCACGACCCGGTAAAGTCACATCAACTGTTTCAGAGGCCAGCTGTGCATTTAGCTTTTCCGCTTCGAGTATTTGTTTTCTTTTTTCCAGGCTTTGTTGAAAAGCACGTTTGGCATCATTAATTTCCTGCCCCGCTGCTTTACGTTGATCTCCCGGCAATTTTCCTAACGCTTTTAATTGCGTGGTGAACTCACCTTTTTTGCCTAGATACTGAACACGAATCTCGTCTAATGCCTGTAAATTTTCTGCATCAGAAACTGATTGCTGTGCCTGTTTTAATACGTCTTGTAGATCAGCCACGATAGTTACCGTTTTGGTTTGGTTTTAATTGTTTTCATCTTTAACCAGGCAACTTTACATGATTTAATAATCATTAAATCATAGTCACTGGATTCCTGCCTTCGCGGGAATGACGAACATGTTCAACACTTTGCGTTACTGAATTTCTTCGCCAAAGCTTTTTAATTATTTGTAAAAAAAAAGGGAAAGACCATGGCCTTTCCCTTTTCAGTTCTTGTTATACAACTGGTTATTCAGGTTGCGTCTGAGTGTTTCTGGGGCTAGGCGAAAAATGTGCGTTTACGCGTAGTAAATAACCATTTTTCAACAACGCCCCAGGGGCACTCAGGCGTGAGCTGAATTACCAGCTTAGAACTTATGCTGCTTTCGCTAGACCGGCTTTAGCTGCTTCAACTAATTGACCAAAAGCGTCAATATCATGAACAGCCATATCTGCTAGCACTTTACGATCAAGTCTAATTTCACACTTATTTAGACCATCGATAAAGCGGCTATAAGACATATCAAACATACGAGCCGCTGCATTGATACGTGTAATCCATAACTTACGGAATTCACGTTTCTTAACACGACGGTCACGGTATGCATATTGACCTGCTTTAATAACTGCCTGATGTGCTACACGATATACACGACTACGAGCGCCGTAATAACCTTTAGCTTTTTTCAGTATTTTTTTGTGCTTAGCACGCGCCTGAACACCACGTTTAACTCTTGCCATTATTCAGACTCCTATACGTAAGGTAACATGCGGCTAACCATGCGCTTATCGCACTGGGCCACTTGTGAAGGTTCACGTAAATGACGCTTACGCTTAGTCGACTTTTTAGTCAGAATATGACGACGGAATGACTGGCCACGTTTAAAGCCGCCAGAACCGTTTTTGCGGAAACGCTTTGCAGCACCGCGATTGGTTTTCATCTTAGGCATTGTTTGCTCCAAAATAATTCTTAAAGAGACCCAGTCCCAACCTCTGTAAACAGAAGCGGATGCAAGGTGATTATTCCCGGGTTTTGATGTGTAAACACACTGCGTGGAAACCCTGGAGAACCACGTGTTAGCTTGCTTATAAAAACAAACTAACAATAATTTCTATTGAAGCGGCTTACGCCTTCTGCCTCTTCGGTGACATCATCATCACCATTTGACGACCTTCCATTTTTGGCATCTGATCGACAGAACCAAATTCTTCAAGATCGGCTGCTACGCGCTTAAGCAGGTTTAAACCCAGCTCCTGGTGAGCGAACTCACGACCGCGGTAACGTAAAGTGACTTTAATCTTGTCACCGTTTTCCATAAACTCACGCAATTTTCTGACCTTAGTCTGATAATCGCCCTCTTCAGTACGCGGACGGAATTTAATTTCCTTAACCTGTACCTGCTTGGTCTTTTTCTTGTTGGCATTCAGCTGCTTCTTAGCTTCGAATCTGAACTTGCCGTAATCCATAATACGACAAACCGGAGGTGTCGCATTCGGTGATACTTCTACTAGGTCGAGATTTTGCCCGACCGCTTTCGCAAGCGCATCGGCAGCGCTCATTATGCCAAGCTGCTCCCCCTCATCGTCGATCACTCGTACTTCAGGATAAGTGATCTTGTCATTTATGAGAGTTTTTTTCTTGTCAGCTGCGATGTTTTATTCCTCCGAAATAGCGAGACCGTGATTCTTAATAGCATTTGCAAGGTGGTCAGCAAAAGCGTCAACGCTCATACTGCCAAGATCCTCGCCGCTACGTGAACGCACGGCCACACTCTGATTTTCAAGTTCCCGGTCACCAATGACCAACATATAGGGAACACGCTGTAATGTATGCTCGCGGATTTTAAAGCCTACCTTCTCATTTCTCAAGTCCGCTTTTACCTTAAAACCACGTTTATGCAGTATTTCTTCAACTTTTTTTGCAAAATCGGCCTGTTTGTCCGTAATGTTCATAATTACGGCGTGTTGAGGGCTCAACCAGAGCGGAAATTTACCTTCGTAATGCTCAATCAAAATCCCGATAAATCGCTCAACTGAACCCAAAATTGCGCGATGTAACATCACCGGTACTTTGCGATTACCATCTTCCGCCACATATTGTGCATCCAGGCGACCCGGCATCGAGAAATCGACCTGCATGGTGCCACACTGCCAGCCACGCTCCAGGCAATCTTTCAGGGTAAATTCGATTTTTGGACCATAGAAAGCACCCTCTCCCGGCTGCAATTTGTACTCTATACCTTTTGCCGTCAGCGCATCTGCCAGTGACTTTTCCGCCAGGTCCCAAACCTCATCTGATCCCACGCGTTGCTCAGGTCGAGTGGATAAGGCAATTTCAATATTCTCGAAGCCAAAGTCCTTGTATACATCGTATGTTAAATCAATAAAGTCAGATACTTCATCCTGTAGCTGATCTTCTGTGCAGAAGATATGCGCATCATCCTGCACGAAGTTACGTACACGCATTAAGCCATGCAAGGTGCCCGATGGCTCATTACGATGACATGAGCCGAACTCTGCCAAACGTAGCGGCAAATCTCGGTAAGACTTTAGGCCTTGATTGAATACCTGAATATGGCAGGGGCAGTTCATCGGCTTCACCGCATAATCGCGATGCTCTGAATGCGTGGTAAACATCATCTCGCTGAATTTATCCCAATGACCTGATTTTTCCCATAAGCTGCGGTCAACTACCTGCGGTGTATTAATTTCCTGATAGTCATGATCACGTAGGCGATTACGGATGTAGTCCTGAATCGTCAGGTTTAAATCCCAACCATCTTTATGCCAAAATATCATACCTGGGGCTTCTTCCTGTGTATGGAACAAACCTAAAGCTTTACCAA
>Ga0316209_1001758_pt1 | contig 20469 bp, 17 predicted proteins | sample 6monopyrite_MG_FD_204945 | JGI IMG/M metagenome (GOLD analysis project Ga0316209, IMG submission 204945) | Microbial mat bacterial communities from mineral coupon in-situ incubated in ocean water Damariscotta River, Maine, United States -... | ecosystem: Environmental > Aquatic > Marine >...
TCTACAAAGAATTCAGTAACTTTATCTCTAAGCATTAGAAGTGTTTTTATTGTTTAATATACTGAAATACAGTATGATAAACTAAAATAAAAACACTTTTTTATTATCCATTATTCACGTTAAATTAACTTCCCTTCCCCGTCTTTATTATCCTTTGATGCTTTATATGGACATTGATTAAAAATAGCATCGTTAATTGTAAATAAATTAAATCCAAAACCATATTGATCAGATATTTTAATCAATTTTTTTCGTGCTTCATTATGTTTAAGGCTCTGACTTTTCTGAATCTCTTTTAATAAGTTTAAATAACTTTCTTTCTTATTATTTGTCAATACTTTCTCTTCTGTTAATTTATTCTCAATCTCTAATATGAACTTATAAAAATCAAAAGGTTCTTTTCCATACGCTCCTTTTATATCATTATTTACTTTTTCATTTATACATTCTTTTAAATTAACTTCTGTTACTGTTTCTTCTTGGCTTTTACATGAAGTACTTAATATAAGTAACATAAATATAAAACTAACTCTACTCACTAAAATCATATCTTTTTTTTTAATTCTTAACTGCTTGAGGAATTCTTATATAATTATATTCAGGAAAAGGTTTCTTTAATCGATCAAAAATTTTATTTACATCCTTTCCTCTTGAAAAAATAGAATAATTTCCCATACGATTATTTGTATTTGGGTGATACAATGGGAGGTAAATATTTGTTTGGTTTTGAAATTTCACCCCAGAAGTTTGTTTGGTAGTTAATGGGCTATTATCAAGACGGACAGAATTGCTTGAACCATCAAAAGTCCCTGGTCTTGTTAGAGGTATGTTGTATATTAAACTAATATTCTGACCATCTATATTTATATTAGCTTTTCCAGAAATTTCATCTTTTAAATTAATGTTTTGAAAATACTCTTTTGGAGAAAATGAATACTCCCCCTTTGATCTTGAGCGATCAGCACCATATAAATATTGATCAAATCTTCTTTGAGAGCTCTTACCCTCTTTAGAGTTTAAATCAAGCTTTAAAACTTCACTTCCTGTAACATTATTTATAGTTTCTCCAGAAATTTCAGTTCCCTCGGCTATTTCTGTATCACCAGTAGTACCAGTAATTGCTTCTGCATCACCTTGACTAATTCCATATTGAGAAGACAAAGTTGAAGCACTATCACCTTGTTCTGCTATATAAGATGTAGATCCATCTTCATTTAATTTAGGAATCCAATCAGCTGACCTACCATCTGGATCAATAAAATTAATTGGGTCATTCATCATTGCATTATAGGTTGAGTAGCTATAAAATTCTTCCGCTAACGGGTCAACATTCATCCATCTACCTAAATACGCATCGTAGTTCCTTGCTCCGAAGTCGTGCCAGTTAAGACCAAGTTCCTCTTGGTTCTCCTTGCCTTGATAATCCCAGTTGTGCTCTGTGCCATTCACAACATTGTTATAACCTTTGTGAAGTCCACCAAAGGGATAGTAGTTGTTCTCCTCTAAAATTTCAGTAGAAGCATCAATGCTGTTATCTGCATCAATATCCTTATAGGACAATCGTACATTCCCTAAGTGATCTTTATATTGATATACATACTCAAACTTTTTGGTATTATCATCCACTTCAAGATACCCTTCAGGATGATTAAAGAATTGTAATTCTCCATTTTTATAAACATAATTACCTGCATACTCAGTAGTGACTATTCCCTCTGTTAATATACCCACTTTTGATAATTTATTACCAAGGGCATCATAAACATAAGTTAAGTGTCCAGAATTTCCTGAACCAGCATTACTTAAAATCCAAGTAGGCAAATTCAAATGATTATAATCAATTTCAATAATACCTTTATTTAGATCCGTAGTCATATTTCCGTTAGCATCATATGCGTAGTCGTCACCTGTATTTGTACCATCTTTAAAACCAAAATCACTATTGCCACCATCTGTTACTTTTAGCAATTGGTTTCCGCTATTGTAAATGTAGGTAAGATCATCCATATTACCAAAATCACTGACATTACTTTGACTAGGATTACTAACGAGATGCCCTTCACGTTCTAACGAAGTTATATTACCATTTTTATCATACCCAACTGATGTCAAATTATAACGCCCTGTATCATCTATCGCACTTGCTATTCTATTTAAAGCATCATAGCCATAAGTATATGTTTTTGTAGAGCTATCTGTGTTTAATGTATTCCAACTTGTTTGGCTGATATTTCCATTGTACAAAGCTGTTCCCGATCCTGTTGGGTTATTATAGCTCAATGTAAAATTAAACAGGTCATTGTCTGCTAAACCATCTTGATTTAATGCTTTTAACCAACCTCTTATATTATAATCATAATTAATGGTTTGCAGTGCTGTGACATTATTTTCATCTAGCGCACTATTATTTTCCCTCAATAACATTTCACTATCCATGAGCTTAAGGTTCTTGATCTTGCTTTGGTCAGAATACAGAGCAACATCCCCCATTAAATCTTTTGTCGAGCTTACACTTGATGTATAAAATGTACTACCATTTTTTTTATAATAAATGGTTGAACCAATACGCTCTATTTTAAATACATCCCCAGTGTTGTAAGTAGTATAACCTCCTGAACCCGATTTACTGACGCCTAGCTCATTAACATAAGCTCCTGCAGTACCATTATGATCAATAGCGTATTCCATAGAAGTATAATTGTGATCAGGATTAGTAGTCGCCATGCCTACAACAACATACATGTCATCTTGCAGTATTTCATATTCTAAATAACCTTCCTTTGAGATTTTATTTGTGGTAGCCAATCCACCATTCCAACCATTTCCGATGGTTTTTGTTATGGTACCAGTGGCTTCATCATAATCCAACCCAAATACATCCGTGTACATGCTTTCAGGTGTTGGCAAGCTTCTACCTATTTTTAGGTTTTTAATCTTACTCTGGTCTGAATATAATGCAATATCCCCTAAGAGATTCCCTGTGGATGTTGTAGTAGAGATATAAAAAGTAACATCGTTCTTTTTATAATGTACTTTATCTCCAATACGCTCTATCTTAAATTTATCACCAGGAACATATTCCACATAACCTCCTTGAACAGCTTTACTCACGCCTAATTCATAAACATAAGCGCCTGCATAGAGATTATAATCTAAAGCATAATTCATAGAGGTATAATGGGTATCAGGGTTAGAATAGGCAAGCCCTACTGTAACATATAGATCGTCTTGCACCATTTCATATTCAAGATACCCATCGCTATCAATCATACCACTAGTGGCTAGTCCACCATTAAATCCATTGCCTGCTGTTTTTGTAATGACTCCAGTAGATGTATCATGGCTAACACCAACAATATCTGTATATCCTTCTAGAATAAGTGGAAGGTTTGGGTCTGGACGTACTGTTCCAGGGGTTTCGTCTAAACTAGTAGAGCCACCTATATCTTTTTTGTAGAGTATTCCTAATTCATCATAGTAGTTTTTAGCTATAAGCTCAGGAGTCTGCCCATTCACTTCTTGCTTCTGTGTAAGCAAACGTCCCATGTGATCATACGTAAATTGATCATACATAATAATACCTATTGAACCTTCTTTTCCGTGTGAAGTTTTAATTTCAATAGATTTACCAGTAAAATCTGAGTCATACGCTACTCCATCATATGTATTTAAATATCGATTAAGTGTTAAAGTATAAAGAACTCTTCCTTGATCATCATAATAAGTTCCAGTATTAATCCACTTGTCAGTATCCAAAACTCTTACTTCATTTACAGTAGGAAGACCCTTAACATTAGACGTAGAGGTTTTGCCTTTATAAGTTGTTACATTGCCTCCACTAATTACTTTTGGTAGATTTTCATAAGTATCATAATAATTTATGGTATGTAACTGAGAGATTGAACTAGGGTACACATTAGTATGATCGCTATAAAATACATCAACACCATCAATTTTCGTACTTGAGGTGCTTTGTGTTACATATTGTAATGAAACACTATCAGCAGCACTTTGTAGTGTGGATCTTAAACCACCATTGGCTATCATTCCAGTATAAGCAACACGCCCAAATTGATCATATTTTGTGAATAACCATACATTGTTTATTTTTGTTAAAATAGGCTGATCTAGTTTATTATACACAATATACTCCCAGTCTTTACCTGGTATTTTCTTTTCTATAAGTCTATTTCTATTGTCGTACTTGTACTGATAACATAAATCATCTAAAACAGTACTAGATGGCAATCCACTTTGAGCCTCCGCTTTAGGTGGAAGAACATAGGTCAAATTCCCAAAATCATCATAGACATAATAGGTGTCATGTGCTGTATTGTTATTATATGTGCGTTTTAAAACAATGCGTCCTTGTTTATCTTTAAACTCTTCAACAGTATTGTCTTTTAAATTAGCTTGGTTGGAATCCCAGTTTTCGTCTTTGGTTACTGATTTATAGAGCTCGTATGCTGAGTAATTATTAATATAATTCAGTACTGGCTCACTAGTATTATTAGTTGGAAAACTTACCGAAAAATTAGCAACTTCATTTGCTAAATTGGTTTGGTAACCAAACTTAATTGTATGATCTACTAGCCAATCCTTTCCTGGGGCTCCTTGCTCTAAAACTCTACTTAATGGTGAATCTTCTAAAACCTTTTTAGAGTAAGGGTTAATGATATCACCACTTCCCCATTCATTAGTGAATTTAGTATCATAATAATTCTCAAGGTCATTGATTAATGAGTTTTGACTCCTGAGATTAAGGGATGGTGATGTTTGATTTACATCTGCATAAGGTAAATATTCCAACACTTTTCTTCCAAACGGGTCATACACGGTTGGGGTCATAATATCTTGACGGCTTCCTCCAGCCTGTATGGCGATACTTTGTTTTAATCGCCCCAAACCGTCGAAATAGTTTACGGTTTCTATTTTATCATCAGGTGAAAGCGTGGAGCCATCCACTCTTTTGGTGGTTCCGTCTTGGGTTTCTACCTGATAGGTTGTTGTTTTTATATAATTTTCTGTGGTTGTTTGTGCCATAATTAATGATGACACAAATAAGCTCGCTAGTGTAAATAAAACTTTTTCCATGACCCCCTTAGTTTTTATAGTTGTATTCGTTTTTGCTTAGCATATTCCCATTGCTGTCTTTGACATGTTCCAGCCTGTTAAAATCATCGTAATGATAATATATGGTGTTCCCTCTTGGGTCTGTTATACTCGTGACGCCAATTAAGGGGTCATAAGTATATGTTGTGACCATACTATTAGGAAAAGAATTACGCAATGCAGTTAGCTTATCCCTTAAAATATCTTCCCAAAGATCTGTATTGTAACTATCATTATCGGAAGCCTGTTGTGCTAAATAAATAGCAATCAATTGAGTTGAGTTAGTATTAATATCTGTATAACTGGCATTCTCAATCTTAGCTATGGGATATCGTTTATCATAACCCCAGACATAACAGATTTTAATTCCATTCGGCTTAGAAACTTCTAATATGTTTCCGTTATCATCAAAAGAAACGACCGTATATTTAGTTTCAATGGTGCTCAATGATTTACCAGTTGAAAATGAATTTTGTACAAAAACAGGATAATTACTAGTCGTTATTTTTTCATAGTTGTTTTTTTCTATAGAAATCAATTGATTGTTTAATTCTAATTCTTTTTTAAGAATTATATTATGTCTTCCTGCGGAAAGCATACCAATTGATTCTGGAAATTCGGGATATGAATTAATTGGATAATGGTATATTGTTTTTATAATATCACCATAAGAATTTGTAAAAGATGAGCTTGTTAATTGATTATAATAATTATACAAATAATTTTCTGTTGTAGTTACTTCATTTCCTGCTAAATATTTTGTTGTTATGGTTTTATCCTTGTAGCTATATCCGCCTTTATAGGAATATACACCTAACGCATAAGTTGAATTAAAAATAGGAGCATCCCCATTACAAGGAATCCTGTTTTTTAATGGTCCCATTTTGACACCATTTACACAAAAAGAATATTTATAATGACTATATTCATGTTCTGTTTTCTGAATTGGGTTAACAGTATCATCTTTTTTGTAAATGCGTTGTTCTAGAACTAATCCATTGTCTGGGGTACTTTTTACTGTTGGGAAATTCAATCCTCTATATACCCCGTTTTGGGATTGAGAATTATTATAAGAGTAACCTCCGCCAGCAAATGGAACTGCATCGGGGATATTAATATATTTATCTGTAATGCTTCCAATATTATCTAAAGGATTATCCTTGGAAACAAAATGCTCGGTAACCTCATCATATCCTACATATTTTCCAGACGCACTTGATGAAGGCATTACAAAATTTGAAGATGATAATGTTTGTATATATCCTCTATTATTAAGAATCATATAACCTGATGGTGGTGGAATTGGCAATGACGAATCAAACTGCGGAATAAAAGCTTCATTAAAATAATGTATTGGACTCATTAATTTACCACCAGTATATGTAAAAGACTTACTTGATAATTTTACGGCATCATGATTGAAGTTTTCGGTTTTTGAGATTCTTAAACCTGCCCCAAAAGATCCATTGGGGTTATTACCTATACCGTTCCCTACTTGATCCATATTAGGCACAAAATAATTTTCAAACTTATTTAGTTCATATTCAAAAGTGGAATACCCTAAAGTTGGGTACGTAATTTTTTCTAATACAGCTGCCTTAGTATGCTGCAAGCTTGAACTTTTGTTGTTACTACCATGACTACTATAATTTGTATTACCAACCTCAATATTAAAACGATATATATTGGCGTAAAGCGTTTGGTTATTTAGTTGCCCATTATAATACCCCCAGTAATCTGTCGCCATTGATATTTTATTAGGCAAGGCTTCACTGCTATATTCAAAAACATGTGGGTTTTTACCTAGTTCTGTTACAGAATTCAATTTCAATCTGGAAGTTTGCTCTTGAATTGTTTTTTGTGGGAAATATTGGTTATATGAAAAATGGTCACTTAGCTTTGTGCCATTGTTATGACCTACAAAATAGCTGTAGTCAAAATCAAAAGTTTTTAGAGTAGTATAGTTGGACGTATTTAGTTCACTCTGAACTTCAATTTTATCTAGTTTTTTTGCTCCAACTAAGTCGGTTCTATCGGAATGGGAAAAAACAATTTTGCTTTGATTGAAAGTGATGCTGGTCAAGTATGAGAACGGCTGTTGTGTAAGTGTAAAGGAGGTGGTTTCATTAGGCCCAGGAAATTGAGGCATACCCCACCCGGGAGCTGCTTTATATCTTTTATCTGATTTGCTAACAGATCCAAAATTTTTTATTGGATTTGTTGTAGTATAATTAAAGTCAATAATGTCATTTCTATTTGTATATATTTTGATAAGTTGATATGTTCTAGAAGCTTTTTCATTGCGAAAAACTAAATCGACGTTAGTAATGGATCCTGGACTACTGGCTTGAACTAGAAAGGTTGATTCTTCTTTTAATTCAAACACAAATTTATGACCATCTGGAACATGGACTGTAAATACAGTTGGTGGAATAGAACTTCCTGATAAATAATTATCGTCAGTAATTTTTATTTTATTATCGGTTAAACAAACAAAAGTTTCCGTTTCCCAGTCAAAGACAAACTTTGCAGAATATCCCAATGCGTTAAAATGGAATACATCAGGTTCAAAATCTTTCTCTCCATTAAACAAATCGAGTGGAAATTGATATTGTGCCCCTAAAGTACAAGACCCATCCCCATCGCTTGGTAGAATAAATTTAGCTTCACTTATTCCTGTTAATGTTCCATTACAACTGCTTAATATTCCGCTTGGCACACCTCCACTTGATGAATGTTCAACAATTCCTTGAATATCGGGGAAAGATCTATTTTTATAATACCCAAAATCATCAAAGCCCACCACAGTTTGCACAACACTTCCTCCTGCAAATAATGTCCAGCCCAAACCAGTACTTCCAGCTTCTTCATTTACTCTAAAACCATTGGAATGGTATGATAGAGAAATAGGAATGTTGAGACCTTTGGCCTCTATAGTATATATAGGAACTGAAATATTTGGAACTCCAGTATATTTACCTACAGGTACTTCACCATATTTTAAAAACTCAAAAGCCGTTGGGCCTGTGGGCAAAACATTTGGGAGCCCATTGTTTTCATTCATTTGGGCATTATTGTAAAAAACTATTCCAATTGTAAATAAAAAAATTAAATACCTTCTGACAATCGTTTTCATAGGATGATTTATTTAAATGTTAATAAAAAATGTTGGAAGAAGAATTATGCTATTAACCCTACCTCTCAATAAGATTTTGAGACGTAATAAAGCTCTAAAGAAATTATGGATTTCAACTAAGGTTTTGACATGCAATTTGTAAGCTAAAAAGCTTCTTTTTGTAAGGTTGATTTAACCATTTTTTGCTAAAATGAGGTTTTTAACCTTACTTTTTATAAGGCAGTTAGCTTACTTTTGATAAGGTAAAATCACTACTATCAGTAGGGTTAAAACAGATGATTAAGGGCCTCTAGGACTCCTATCCGATCACACTGCTTAGCTTAAACATTGGTAAATACATAGCAATAAGGATGATTCCAACCATAATCCCAACAAACAAAATGATAAAAGGCTCAAGAAGAGTGGTGAGGGTTTTGGATTTCTGTTGAACTTGGGAACTATATTGCTGGCTTAACTTTTCAAAAATGAAGCTTGTTTGATTGGTTTCTTCTGCAACTTTGATAAGCGCACTCATTTTATCATCAAAAAAGGCATGTGATTTTAAGGACTCGCTTAAGGATTTTCCCTGTAACAGATCCTTTTCGATTTGATTTAACGTATGTTGTAAGGGGTAGAACTGAATCATCTTTTTTACTAGTCCAATACTATTTACTATTGGTACTTTGGAAGCTGTCAATAATGCAATGGCTTGAGAGAATTGAGACACATACACTGTTTTAGTAAAAGAGCCAATCATTGGTAGTTTCAGGATAAATTGATCTCTTAGCTTTTTGTATTTGGGCAGTTTCTTTAAAAAAGCTTGTGAAGCTACAAGTGTTAGAGTAAGTAATAGCATCAACCACCCATATGCCTTAAAACCATTTGATAGATCAATAATAAAGAGGGTTATTCCTGGTAATTCTATTTGCTGTTGCCTAAACATGTCCTCAAACATGGGTACCACAAAATTGAGCATAAACGCTACGACCAGCACTGCAGTACACATAATAATCAAGGGGTACGTCAGTGCACTAACAATAAGTCGCTTCTGCTCATTCTTTTTATGAAAAAAATCCCCTAACTGGGTCGTCACTTCAGCAAGTGTTCCTGTTTCTTCACCAATCCGTAAAGAATGGTATTCATAATGCGTAAAATGCTTTATGCCCTCAATAGCTTCTGATAGACTCCTCCCAGAAATAACAGACTCATAAATCTGTTTGACAATGGCTTTGTTTTGTTTTTTCTTTAGAGATGCTTCTATAAGTTCCAAAGCAGATTTTAAATCAACACCTGCTTTTAAAAGGACACTGAGCTCCAAATAAAACCCTTCCTTGACTTTATTGGAAAAAGGTTTATTGAGCAAGGTAATTTCCTTCTTAAGAAAAGAATCAGAACTGTCCCTAGCTTTTTTAGGGACCTCTTTTTTATATGTGGTTCCTAACTCAAAAGCCATCAGTCAAAATATAAGGTCGTGTCATTATGTGTATATACAAACAGTTGCTTATTTAAAAATGTTTTGGTGGTCTTTAGTTTAATGGCATCCACATAACCATTTTGGACGCTGTCTCCATCAAAGAACAACGTTTTATCTTGTATCTCAACTTTTAAAGTATCGATATGTCTGACTATAAGCTTATCGGTAAACGTATACTGCACAGTATCCAGTTCATTAGTAAACAATAACAGATCATTTTTTTGATCATAGGTTATTTTAGAATACCTATCAAAGTCTATCCAGAGGGACTGCTCAAGTTTATTGAGTTCTGTGGTCATTTCAAAATTACCTTGAATAGCTCTCATCTGCTTTTGCACCAAAGACAACACTGAAAATGCCAATCCCACTACAATACTGGTAATAATGATCACCACAAGCATCTCCCCCAGGGTAAAGGCTTTTATTCTGGACTTAATTCGCATAAATGTAGCTTTCTATTTGTCTATTGTTTTTTTGATTAGTGGCTATCATTAGATAGTGATTTTTATCGGTGCCCAATTCAGCGGTAATATTCCAGGCTTTAAAATCTTCCTGATAAGGGACTTTCAGTTTATCATGGCTTGCCAAATATGTGAGTTCATTGAGTCTTGTATCAATAGCTCTTTTATCACTCGTAACTGTATTTGAAAATACATTATTAAGGATCATACTGGAAATCATGAACACCACCACAATGAGTACCGTTGCAACCAATGTTTCCATCAGTGTCGAGCCCTTTATTTTTTTCAGTACAACCATTTCATGACTTTTGTATTGGAGGTCTCAAATAGGATCCCTGAAAACTCTGTAGGAAGTTTGCTTTTAATAATCTGAGCATTGTACAAGTGGTTTTGATAAATGGATCCAGATTGCGCCGCAATAAAATTATGGGTATAGGTACTACCATAAATGGCTCCACGTACATCTGTATTTCCTGTACAATAGACTTCCCCTGTAACTGTTGCGCTTTGATCAATAAAAATTTGTGGTTTGAAGTTGTCTTTTTCCTCCTGTCCCAGATATACAACCGACCCTGTAATGTTAGAAGATTCACTAATATTGATCATGATGCCCTCTGCTTCATCTATGCTTTGCTTGTTTGGGGTATTTTCAGGCTGCAATATTAAAGCGGATGGATAACTTAGCACACAGTCATTTCCTACCAAAATGGTCTTACTGGCCAGTGCCTGAAACCGTCCCTTGACATTGTTACCTATGTCTATGATCGGTGCTACAAGGATGATATCCTTTAAACTGGCTGAAGCATCAACCATGATCTTAGTATCTGAATATACAATGATATTTCCAGTCAATGTAATATCAACTAGGTCAATAATCCCTTGTTCATAGACTATGTTTACAGGCTCAAAGAATGAATTTTGGACAATATCACTTTGAGCTAGGGATACATACTGATTGTTTGAAGCTTTAGAAATGGTTGTTTTGATATAATCTAAGTGATTGTAAAGGGGTTCGAATACTTCAGGAAAATCCCTTATAGTATAGATTTTGCCATGTACCAACTGTTCTCCATAATAGGATATCCCTGAGATATTCCCTGTTCTTACATCTTTGTTGGGCAGTTGCACATCGCCTTCAATAATGGTGTTCCCCACTAACACGAGCGGTTTGTTATTGTCCTTTAGAAACAGTGCTGGTTGATCCTCTTGGTGTTTGGAACCAATTAATGCCATCTTACGAGAGACTTTGCTCTTTATCCAAGTGGTAACATTCACTGTTTGGTACACGCCCCAATACCCTGAGTCTATTTTAACCAAGGCTTCTGTGTTTAATCCACTGCCCAATCCAATGATGGGCTTGGTATTGCTTAACCATTGGCTTATGGCATTATCATTAATTAGAACGGCCTCGGCTACTAACCTTGTATCATTTTTAAACCGGTCATGTACATAGACCATGAGTATGAAAGCCGCCAATAACAGTGCAATCACCACAATAATAAACATGGTAAACTGTAACGCGCCCGCTTTTAGTTTTATAAAAATCATTCCTGAAGCTTGATTGTTTTTTGGGCTCCTTTATACCTAACGACGATGCTTTTGGAGTTAGCCTTGATTAAGGTCACGCCTTCAACCTTGTTCCCCTTTTTTAACAAATACTCCACATTATTGATTTTTAAAACATATACAAGTTCTCCTGTAGCATTGTTCTTAAAATTCCCATTAAAGGTTATGGGTAGCCATTCAACTTTGAGCGCTGGATTTGTCTTCCTTGGTTTGTGAGGTTTTGCTATGGTCCCTAAAAAGGGATCCCTAGACACTTCTTGGATTGAAAAGGTCTCAACCTGTTTGGTCTTTTTGGGATGAAAGGCTTCTATAGTATGTTGGGCCAACTGCTCCGTGCCAGACTCATTTAATCCACTCCATATCTTAAACCCTATGGTGCCCCAAATGGCAATGACAACCACTAAAAGCACATATGTCTTTATCTTACTCTTCAATGGTCAATGTGTTGGTTGTGTACTGGGTGCTATAGGAAGTGTTTTCTGCCCTCACTCGCCACTGATAGGTGTTCAACCCTAATGAATCCTTAAAGTTTGTATTGTCAATGAGCGTGTCCCTAACGATTTGTAATGCCTCATCAAAAGTGGGTTGGGCTATTTGAAGATGATAGGTCTCAGCACCTTCAATGGGGTTCCAAGTAAAAGTAAGGTTGCCATTGTTTAGTGTGGCTTCATTAGTAGGTGCTAAAAGTTGTACGCTTTCATTTGAAATATCCTCCACGTTCAGGATATCATCACATGACAACAAAAAGCAAATAACTATTATATAACTTATGATGTTCTTCATTCTTAAAATTTAAAATAATCTTCTTCTGACTTAATGAACCTTGGTGATTTATAGGTCCCCGTCGAACATTTGCCCATCGATCCTATCAGTTCCACAATCCAAAAGCTGTTTCGGTCTGACTTTTTCCAACAGGGCCTTGATAGTTCATAACCCATGACCACACCATCCTTAAAGGATATTTGTTTTATCTCACCGTCCTTATTAATCAATTGTAATTGATAGGTCGTATTTGATGACTGCGCTAAAAACACAGCCTCTGCCTTTAGCATGTCATCAATTATTGTCTTTGGAAACACTATTGACAGCTCCATGACCACACCGGCCCTTTGATTGGTTTCCAAATAACCCTTTACGTTTTCATTGTCGGGTTCATGTAACTGATCCATTAAATGAAGGACATCGACAACCTTTACATTTAAGTACTTAGGTTTTTGTTTTAATGAATCCATATATCCAATATCCAGATCTGAAGATTGTGACCTTTTAGCAGTTAAAAAATCCTTGTACGAGTTCTTTGTAAAGGGCACGCTTGTTACGTCCAACTTAACAGGGTCATCCAATGAGATTAAGCCCACACTTTGAAATGTACTGTTGAATATGGAGGCTTCCTCTGATCCAATAGTGGCAATTTCCACACGATGGACTTGATCCTTATGGAACACTTTCCCTATTATGGATTTACATCCAAAGGTTAAACCAAATACCATCAATAATAAGAGTCTATAAATAGTGTTCATATGCAAAAATAACTTGTTGGTTAAAGATATGGGAAAGCTCACATCTTTAAATAAGCTTTTAACTTATAAATAGTAAGGTAAAAAGCTTACTTTTTGTAAGTTTGAACCTTAGTGACTTTTTAAAAAATATAGATACATTTAGTCATCTAGAATTTCCATAATTCTCCCTAAGAATGTTAAAGGATAGACGACTATGAATAAACATATTAACACCCTTATTATAGAGGATGAACCTCTGGTAATTGACTCCTTAAAAAGAATTTTGGAGCAAATCAGCGATTCTGGGGACACTCCTGACTTTAAGATCAGGTCTGCCATGAATTGTGATGACGCGGATAAGGCTATTGAAAAAGCCATAACAAAAGAATCTCTAGACTTAGTCCTGTTGGATATCAATATTCCGGCCTCAAAGGACAGATCCTTGGTCTCTGGAGAGGATCTGGGGGCTAAAATCAGGGAGCTATTCCCTCTTGCTAAGATCATTGTCTTTACCTCTCATAATAATAACTACAGGCTAAACAATATCTTTATGACGGTGAACCCTGATGCATTTTTAATAAAAAACGAAATATGTCTGTCCGATCTGACCAAGGCAGTCAAAATGGTCCTAAGTGAAAACATTTATTACAGTAATTCCATTCTCCATCTTGCCAGGCTCCATATCTTCAGTGATTTTACACTGGATAGGGTCAATAGACAAATACTGCACCTCTTATCCAAAGGGATTAAAACCAAAGACCTGACGGATTATATCAACCTGTCCAAAGGAGGTATAGAACGAAGAAAGCGTGCCTTAAAGGAAATTTTTAGTGTGGAGCATAAAGATGATGGGGCACTGCTTATGGAGGCTTCTAAAAAAGGGTTTATATGAAAATAGCAATAACAAAAGTTCCGGGCTATAATTTACAGGAAGTGCTCATGGTACTGGTCATCATTGGAATCCTCCTGCTCTTGGCACTGCCCAATTTGATGCCGCTGATTGCCAAGACCAAAAGTATCGAGGCGCAAACACAACTAAAGTATATCTATAACTCCCAGACGACCTATAGATATATGTACTCAAAATATTCCCATGATCTAAACGAGATAGATTTTGAAGCTCCTAAAACAGTCAAAGACAACGGCACAAGTAATTATGTGTATGATATTGTAGCGTCTGACAACAATAGTTTTAACGTGAGGGCAACGGCCATAACTGATTTTGATGGAGATGGCATCTTTAATGTATGGGAAATCAATGAATCAGGAGTCCCAACACAAATTGTAAAGGACTGATGGAGCTTATGGTAAAAATAACACTCATCGCCCTTTTCTTGATCGTATTGTATCAAGACCTTAAAGAGCGTCAGGTGTATTGGTTCCTGTTCCCACTAATTGGACTTTGCTGTGGCTTTTTGTATTACTCAGTGACACTGACAGAATTGTTCATTTCATCTGTCCTTATCAATTCGGCCTTTGTGTCCTTGTTGCTGGTAGTCGTATACATCTACACAAGGCTTAAATTAAAAACCTCTTTTTTTGAGGGCATTGGGTTGGGCGATATCCTATTGTTTTTCGGGCTGACCTTCACATTCTCCAGTGTGTCCTTTATCGTTATTTTTATAGGTGCATTGGTGTTTTCTTTAGTGCTGCACCTTGCCTTTAAAAGATCGAAAAGTACCGTCCCATTGGCTGGTTATATAAGTCTGTTTTTTGGATTGACTTACCTATCTTACTGGTTGGGGATTATTAACTCTGTTTATAGTATTTGATATGGAGCTACGTATTTCATTGGATATCCCTACCTCACTATTGCAAATGATAAGCAGTGAATAGGCCCATCATTACAAAATTGTACCCATTAAAACAGAGGAGGGCACCATCACCTTTTTATCTACCGATGTTTCCAAAGCCCTGCAACAGGAACTACAGGTCATTTTGGGGAAAAAGGTCATCCTTAGACAGGAAAAGGAAGACCTTATTGAGAATTACCTCTTTAAAAACTACAGGCAGCAACAGTCAAAAACAACGGAACGGTTAGAGTACCAAAATGATTTTTTGGAGACATTGTTACTCACAGCTCAAGATATTGGTTGCAGTGATATCCATTTTGAACATTATGAAGAAACTTGTCGTGTGCGCTTCAGGTTGGATGGGAAACTCAAGGAACACTATCTCATTCCCCTTGAAGAATACCCCATCATTGTCAACAAGATCAAGATCAAAGCAGGGTTGGATATCTCAGAAAAGCGGTTGCCTCAAGATGGCAGGATTACCATCAAAGTAGCCCAACAAGAGTTTGATATCCGTGTGTCCAGTTTGCCAACGCTCTATGGTGAGAAACTAGTGCTGCGTATCCTCAACAAGGATGCCAGTGAGATTGTTTTGGAAGACCTAGGGTTTACGGATACTGAACTGGCAACCTACAAGGAATCCATTAAAAACCCAAATGGGATTGTGCTTATTTCGGGGCCAACTGGCTCTGGAAAGACCACCACGCTCTACGCCACCTTAAAACTGCTAAACGATACCAAGATCAATATTCTGACTATAGAAGATCCTATTGAGTATACCCTAGAAGGTATCAATCAGGTACAGTTAAAAGAGAACATTGGGCTTGATTTTGCCTCGACCTTGCGCACCTTCTTACGCCAAGATCCAGATATCATCATGGTTGGTGAAATCAGGGACGTAAATACCGCCAATATGGCCATTCGTGCAGCTCTTACCGGGCACTTGGTACTCTCAACGATACATACCAACTCTGCTTGGTCCACGATTTCCAGGCTCATCGATATGGGGATCCCCGCATTTTTGATAGCCAGCACCCTCAATGTGAGCGTTGCGCAACGGCTCGTCAGGAAATTATGCCCGCATTGCAAACAAAAAATTGAAGTAAGCAAGGATGTTTTCCCAAGCGGTTTCGACATCCCTGATAAGTTGACATCACACTATATCCCCCGAGGCTGTAATACCTGTCACCATACGGGTTATATAGGGAGAAAGGCCATCTATGAGATCATCCCCATCACCAAAGACCTCATAGCCAACATTAAGGGCAATGTACTTGATATAGGTGAGTACCTAAAAGAACACAACATTCACACCTTGAAGGACAATGCACTGGAGCTTGTAATTAAAGGGACGACTTCTGTAGGGGAGGCCTATTCATTATTAACGGATTAATTCCATTACGGGGCATAAAAAAGACATGAAAAAACTATTATATATCATCACATTATTTTGCTTTACCCTTGGGTTTGCTCAACAGGGAGAGGAACGTACCAACTTGATAAAAGAGCAACTGGTTGCTTTATCTGAAGAAAATAATGGTCTTACTGAGGAGTATTCATCAACCATCGATGTGAGTACCATCACACTTCCAAATTTTTTGAGGGCCATTGCTGAAATTCATGGATTGAACATCAATGTAGACATGTCACTGAACAAAACCATGGTCGCCAATAATTTTCAAAAGGTATCTGTAGTGGATTTATTGGTGTTCCTCTGCAAAGAATACCAACTGACCGTTGATTTTACAGGGGACATCCTTGCCTTTAAACCATATTTGGCTCCTGCAGTCGCTGAAGAACAAAAAATCATTCCTGTGTCATATGACCCAAATAACAATGTCATTTCCATTGACGCCAAAAACGACAATCTCTATGAGGTCTTTAAACGTATCATCCATGTCTCGGGAAAAAACTTGGTGTTCGCTCCTGGATTGGACAATATGCAAATCACATCGTATATACAGAATGTACCTTTTGATGTGGCGATGTACAAGCTGGCCCTTGCCAATAACCTGTATACCGAACAAACAGAGGATGGGTTCTGGATCTTTGAAAATGCACTAAAGGATGGTGAATCTGAAGGTCATGTCCAACGTTTATCAGGGCAGGGTAGCACTTCTTTTACTGTCTTGGACAAAAATCAGAAACTGCTTGATGTGGACTTTAAGGATAAATCCATTGCCGAGATCATATATGGCATTGGGGCGGAATTGGGAGTGGACATATTTACGGCCACACCTATTGAGCAGGCAGGATCTGTCACCCTTCATGCCAAGGCCATCTCTTTTGATGAACTGCTCATCAAGATCTTTGAAATGCAACAGACTGAGACTGAGCAAAGTGCTAATGCAGAAACCAATCAAAACTCCAGAAACAGAGAGCCTGTTAAGCCTTCTAGTGACGTTTTGGTGTTTAGCTTTAAAAAAGAAGGCAATCGCTATTTCTTTGGTACGGATTCACAACTTAGTATTAAGACCATTGAAGCCGTGCATTTACAACACCGATCTATAGAACTTTTATCCAACCCTATGGGAGGGGACATCAACACGACCTCTTCAAGGGTGTTGAAAAACCTTAGTGGCTCTAGTAACCTCAGAAATAGCTTTAACGGTTCCTATAATCAAGGTAATAATAGACAGCCTTCCAATAATAGACAAGATAACATCACTCAAGAAACACTAAACAGGGAATCTTTACTTGAAGTCCTTCCTGAAGAGATTATCAGTGATTTGGATATCAAAGTGGATTATGAGCTCAATAGTTTTTATGTCAATGGGTCTGCGCCTAAAGTGGAACGTTTTAAAAAGTTCATTAAAGAAATAGATAAACCGGTTCCAGTCATCCTTATTGAAGTCATGATCTTGGAAACCAAAAAAAGTGCTACTATAGAAACTGGTGTTGATTGGGGGATTGGCTCGGAACCAACTACTACCAGCGGAATGTTATTTCCAGAGACAGATGTCACCTTAGGTGCCAAGACCATCAACAGGATTATTGGAAGCTTTAATAATTTTGGTGGCTTTAATTTAGGGAAGGTTGGGCCTAATTTTATAGCCACCATTAAAGCTATGGAAACCAATGGGGATTTAAAGATCACATCAACACCAAGATTGGCCACCTTAAACAGTCATCGGGCGTCTTTTACCAATGGACAGACTTCATTTTACGCAGTCACTGAACGCAATATCTATGGAACCACCAATCCCCAGACTTCCGAGATTACCAATTACCTGCCTATAGATGCAGAACTGGGACTTACCATTAAACCCTCTGTGTCTGGAGATGGACAGGTGTTGTTGGATATCTCTGTCATACAATCGAGTTTTGGGACCCGTGTGGCAGACGATGCACCACCGGATGTCATCTCCAGAAATTTTAGTTCCATCATACGTATGCAAGATCAGGATGTTGCCATTCTAGGAGGGCTTGAAGAGCAGATGAAAAATAAATCAGGTTCTGGAGTACCTTTCTTGGCCAGGGTGCCACTGGTAAAATACCTGTTCAGTAAACGCAAGCGAACGGCTTCTAAGTCCAAGCTCACTATTCTAATTAAACCAACGGTCATTAAGTAATGCTCGATAGACTTTCTTCATATCTGCTTTATGGCAATCTCTTCTGTGGGATTGAACACGCTGGTAGTGGTGAGGGTGTCATCTATGTAACGCTTTTAAAAAAGCAGAAAACCAGTGTGGATGTCCTAGACCGTTTTCAGGTCAGGAAAGTCGATGAATTGGCTTCCAAACTTAAAAAAAACCAACATGCCACGCTTATTATTAATACCGATAAAGTCCTGACCAAAAAAGTAGAGGTCTCTTCTAAAAAAGAAATCGAATTGGTGTTTCACGCATTTCCAAATATCGACTTGGAACAGTTCTATTATGAAATACTAAATCAGGATTGTTCCTGTTTTGTTTCCATCTGTAGAAAAGACTATGTTGATGAACTTATTTCTACATACGCTGAGAACAACATCATGATCACTGATTTTTTTCTGGGGAATTTGGTGGTTTCAAGTATAAGTGGGTTTATGGAAGAGGATACGTTTTACACCTCTAATTCAGTCATCCAAAAAAAGGGGGCTGATATCGACAGCATTGCTTTAGGGAGTTCCCCTGATCCAATGGGTTACGATGTCAATGGACTTGCAACCAAACACAATTTTATGCTTTCACTAGCCGGTGGTTTACATCAGGTTTTAAACACCTATATCTCCCTTACCAATGCTGCTGACAAAAAGGGATCATTGCTTTTAGGGTTTAAACAGATGCAGTTCTTCAATGTGTTTTTAAAGTTTGGGTTGGGTACCGTTTTTGTGACATTATTGATCAATTATTTTGTGTTCAACCATTATTTCAACAGTGTCAAAGATTTGCAGGCTGTGAGTGTTTATAACAAGGAGACCAGTCAAAAGATCATGACACTGAAAAAAGACGTGGACAGTATTCAAAAACTAGCGGAGGACATGCTGCAAATGGAATCCTCTAAGAGTTCCTTTTTTATCAATGATATCATACAAGGGCTTCCCAGTTCTATTGTGCTCTCTGAGCTCAATTACCAACCACTAATAAAAAACATTAAAGACAATGACCCCATAACCAACGATCTAAACCGTATCCTTATTAATGGGGTGTCCAATAGTAGTGAGACCTTTTCAGTTTGGGTGTCTCAGCTTGAGAAACTCAATTGGGTGTCCAAAGTGGAGATCCTGGACTATAATGATGTGTCCGCTTCTATTTCTAATTTTAATATCAAGTTACTTCTAAGCCCATGAGCCTTAAATCAAAAAATATTAGTTTGATCATTGGGTTTGTATTTGCAATATTCATTTGCTATAAACTAGGGTTTTCTAAAACTATTAACTTAAAAAAGGAGTTTGCCGAACTGAAAACACAGGAAGCTCTTTTTAAGAATACGCCAAAGCAATTATCGATTTTGAAACAAAAACAGGTGTATTATGATTCCATCCTCTTAAAATATCAATTGGATGGTAACTCTATTCAAAATAGTCTCCTCAAGACCATTAATACCTTTAGCGCAGATAACAATTTAAAAGTGAGTGGGTTTTTGGAGCCGCATGTGTCAACTGTAAATGGGGTTCCCGTAAAGACCTATCGGTTTAGTTTGATTGGGGAGTACAATGCCATCGTTAAACTCTTATATAGACTGGAGCAGCAAACGAAGTTTGGTGAGATCATCAATGTACATTTTGAGAAGAAAAAGAATTACAAAACTGGGAGGTTTTCTTTGGAGGCTTTTGTGTTGCTGAGGAGTTTTGGGTGATGGTTTTAATTTGCAAAAATTTATAACTTCTTAATTAAAAGGCCAATAGCGTCCTAAACAATTAAAAAATAAGAGGAAAAGTTAAGTATCTCAAAGTTATCTTTGAGTTGCAGAACAAAACCCTATCCTCTTATGATAAAAGTAACGTTATTTTCTCAGATAATATCTA
>Ga0316209_1001763_pt1 | contig 20415 bp, 23 predicted proteins | sample 6monopyrite_MG_FD_204945 | JGI IMG/M metagenome (GOLD analysis project Ga0316209, IMG submission 204945) | Microbial mat bacterial communities from mineral coupon in-situ incubated in ocean water Damariscotta River, Maine, United States -... | ecosystem: Environmental > Aquatic > Marine >...
ATATGCAAACCGATTTGATCTTGGATGCACTCGAGCAAGCATTGTGGGCACGAGGGAAGCCAAAAGGTGTTATTCATCATAGCGATCGGGGCAGTCAGTATTTGTCCATACGTTACACGGAGCGATTGGCAGAGGCGGGCTTTAATGCTTCGGTTGGTAGCGTTGGTGACTCTTACGACAATGCACTGGCTGAAACCATCAATGGTCTTTACAAAGCGGAAGTTATCCACAAGGACGGCCCATGGCGTGGGCTAGATGATGTAGAGCGAGCAACATTGACCTGGGTGGAGTGGTTCAACAATCGCCGATTACTACGCCCCATCGGTGATGTGCCGCCTGCTGAATTTGAAATGATGTACCATCAACAAACTGAGTCAAGCAATGTCGCATGACTCAGATAAAACTGCCTCCGATAAACCCGGGGCGATTCAGCCAGTTCAAATCTTGTAATCAATTTCATTGTTGCCTCCTGTTTTTGGAGGCCGTGACTGCCACGGCCTTTGTATGGCCGCGTGTTTGTGCAAAGTAACTGATCTGCACCTTGGGTCGCAATAATGTGAAGAAGCGTTACGCTTGCTGATCCATTGTCACGTTGCGCTAGTGGTAATGCTAAAAGGCAGTGCTGGGTAAGGGCTCAATCAGGCGGTGCTGATTGATTAAAAATTGCTGGTAGTGCTAAAGCACGACTGCTTTGAGAGGCGTTGGAGGTTTTCGCTGCGCTTGGCTGAAAGTTCAATAAGGTGTGAACACTGATCGTGTTCGCCTGATTCAATAATTACGTGCCCCTTTTGGGTAAACGTCAAAATATCACACAACTTGTCTCCATCAAGACATCCCCCATCCTTCCGCGCCCGAAAAGACTGGGCTTGTGCAGGACGGGCGGTTCCCCCTGTCTGGATTACGCCAAAACATGTGATCTTACGCTCGCTTCTCTCGCTCCTTTGTCTGGGGTTTTCAACCCCAAAAGGGGATGTGTTTTTAAGATTAAGGAGAAAAGCAATGAGCGAAGAAATCAGAATTTATGTGGCATGTTTGGCAGCGTACAACAGCGGCTATTTGCACGGCGTTTGGATTGATGCAACGGCAGACATTGACGACATTCAAGACCAAATAAACAGCATGTTGGAATCCAGCCCTGTAGAGGATGCAGAAGAATACGCCATTCACGACTTTGAAGGTTACGGCAGTTATCGCCTATCAGAGTATGAAGGCATGCAAAGTGCCCACGAAGTAGCCTGTTTTATTGAGGAGCATGGCGAGATAGCCGCCGAATTGATCAGCCATTTTTCAACGCTTGAAGAAGCACAGAAAGCCCTGGAGGAAGATTACCAAGGCGAGTATGCAAGCCTCTCGGACTATGCGCAGGAAATCACGGAAGAAACAAGCGAAGTGCCCAGCCATTTAGAATTTTATATCGATTATGATCGCATGGGGCGCGACATGGAAATGAGCGGCGATATTTTCACTATCGAGACGGGCTATCAGGAAGTGCATGTTTTCTGGAACAGATAGGGGGTAGCCATGGAAGGCAAAGACATATTTATTTTGAAGTGGCGGAGCTATGATATTCAGATTGCTTTTACAAAAAGCTATTCGAGGGCATTTGAGGAGGTTTACGGTTATCCGATGTCTCATGTTGAGATCAGAACGGTTGAGCCTGATTTAGCGCCATTGCCCGTTAGTGATACAGGTTATCGCTCTATTTTTATAACCTTGCCAGAAATCGAAAATCTGGGCGGTGTTAAGGCCATGATTAAAGATTATCTTGATGACGCCGCGCGCAATAAATCATGGCAAGAGCAGGAAGAAAAAGCGCGGCAATATGATCTGTTCTAGCGAGTTGCCTTAAATATGCGCCTCATCCAGCGGTAAAAAATCTGGATGAGGCCAGTTATAATATTCACCTGAGGCGGTAGCGCGTTTATAGCGCTGAGCGATGTCATTAGAGCAGCATTCCATCGCATAGCAATATGCAGAAACGGCGCTGTAAAATTCTGAGGTTTGCGGCTCGTAGTTGTACTGGTTGCTTAAAGCTTGCGCCATTTGACAGCCCAGAAGCCCTGATTCCTCACTCAAACCCATAAGGCGCTCAGATTCTTTAATGATCTCCGCCGTTTTAAATTGATAGCTCATAATTTTGCCCGCGCTAATAAGGAAAAACGCCAGTGAATGGCATTTTGCTGTTTAATATCGCCTGAATATCTTCAGGCAAGTAAATCGTCGGATCGTCATAGCCGATCCGAACTTCAGAACTATTGCGCGGCATGAATTCCGTGCCGTTTTTTTTGATAGAAAAAATAAGCGTGTTGTGCGCAAGCCAGCGCCCATAACGCACTTTATAACCTTCGCATTCAAGAAGTTCAGCAATTTCAGGTGTTTCAATTTTTCCGTCGCCGTCATCGTAGCCGAATTTTGAAAAGGCATGGCTCCAGTGGTAGCGGTTTCCGCAATGTTCGCATTTATCACAGGCCATGCCATTGTCCTTTCTTATATCTCAGGCTCAAAATCCATGCCTTTATCGTCATCACGTCTGTTTTGACGATTTGCTGCATTGGTGTTTTGAGCGCTTTTGGCTCGCGTATTGGTTTTCGAGCGATGAGCGTGTTTTGATTTTTCCTCATGTTTGGCAACATGAGAAAGGTCGCGCACCAGCGCTTGGCGCTCTTTTTCTTGGGTGTCGCGCAGCAGTTGAATTTGCGTTTGTAAGTTCTGGCGCTCGGTTAACTGCTTTTGAATCAGTTCTTCTTGCTGTTTACGATCACGCAAATGTGCCTGCCATGCTTCTTGTTCATTGCGTTTTCGGGTTTTCCAGTAGCGGCCATTGAGCTTGTCCCAAATGCCTTTAAAGCCTTTGCGGATTCTGGCAGATCGCTTCAGCTCTTCAGCTTGCCAGCGTTTTTGCTGATATTCCTTAAGGCTGGCACGTACCGAGCGGTGTTCATTGGTTAGTTTGGCCTTATCGGCCAGCAGAGGTTTGAGCTTTTCATTGTGTACGCTGCGCAATTCTTCCTTGTAAGAATCAAACAGTTTTGAAAGTTGTCCTTGTATGCCGTTTTTCACTTCCTGTACTGATGGCAGTTCCTTGGCACTTCCAAGGCGCGCTTCTAGGGCTTTGTTTTTTTGCCCAAGCTGGCGTGTGAGTGAATACACTTCGCCATATACATCTAAAGCCACAAAACCGCGTTTATCGCCTTTAGCTAAAAAGTAGCCTTTTTCCCGAAGCGCATGCTCGAAGCTCGTTTTGGTGTCGGATATTGCCCAGCACTCCTGAAGCTCACTTTTTATATCTGAGGCTTTACGGCCAACGCGCTGCGCTTGCTGCCATTCTGCGCGGGTGAAGTTCAGCGGGTTTTTCTTGGTTTTGTCTTTGAAGCCTTCAGGCATTTTCCAGCCATGTTCGAGATACAGTGACTTTGAAAGGTTATTGAGCTTTAGTTTTGGGTGCGAGATATTGACCGCCTTCATTTCTTCCGTATTGATGCGGCTCCAAACGCAGTGCGCATGGCGGCGGCCTTCCTTTTCATGGAAGACCACCACGCGAGGCTGACCTTCCAGCCCCAGCTTTTGCTCCACGCGCTCCAGCGTTTTTTCAAAGGTCTCAATATCGACCTTTTCATCTTGAGGCGGGTTCAGGCTCAGGGAATACATGAATTGCTTACACTTGGTTCCCTTGGATAGCGCATAGGCTTCATTCAATGCGCCGAGAACATCTTGCGCGATAAAGCCGCTCACCTCATGCACATTGACGTGCTCATTTTTCTCCCCGTTGAGCAGGTGAAGCGCCATTTGGCGACCGCCAGCGCGTTGATTACCCTTCAGGATCATCTTCATCCTCCTTATCTGGCTGGCTTTGGGGTTTTAGCCCTAGAGCTTTGATTAATGTGTCGCGCATCCACCGAATAGCCGTAACAGACTCATTGAGTGATTCCACAACGTCATGATTGACGGGGAGAGAGCCAGAATTAGCCGCCTTGGCGAGCTGGTTAATATTGGCGCTAATACGGGATTGGCCGAGCGCCCCAATGAGCTTGGCGATGGCCTTTTGATCAATATCAGCAGTTTCGCCGCGCGTGCGCTTTTTGGGCATTTCGGGCATATCCTCTTTGAAGATTAGCCAGCGAATGTAAGCCGCCAGTGGTCTGCCTGCCGCAGCCGTCTCCAGCGCCTTGCGCTCTTCCTCGGTAAATCTCATGGAGAATGGAGGTGGATACTTGGTTTTTGGCGTTTTATCGTCCATTTTAAGCCCCTCCACTTGTCAAAATGGGGCTTTCGCCGTTATACTCCGCGCCCTGTGAAGCGTGGGCTCCCTCTAAGCTAGATAGTAACGCGCTGATATGTGGTGGCTTAGAGGTAATATCAAGGGCATTTACCAGCAGCTTAGACAGCGTTGGCAACCAGCCCCCGCTACCAATTCTATCTATGTGGGCTTCGGCCCCATTGATAGCCTTATTATCATTCGATGCGTTCAAGCATAGTTTGTCCAAGATTTTCATATCTTTCGTCTCCAAAGACATATTCAAGATTCCAGCTAAATCACCGTACAGATCAATACGCAGGCCTTTCTCGCCTTCTTCTGGTGTTAACACCACTTTCTCGATAAGCCCTCTCAAATGCTGTGATGCTTCGGCGCGTGCGCCATCCGCATTCAATGATGCCTTTAAGTCTTTAATAGCTTGGTGGTAACGTGATGCCATGGCCGGATGGATCAGGGGCTTGAGTGCAGGTTGCACCGTCAGAGCTTGTTCCGCTTTCTCAATGCGCTCTGAAACGCTTTCCAGATCATCTTTCACCATACTGGCGGGAATACCGTCTTTGATGGCCTGTATTAGGCGCTCGCGCTCTTTGAGAAGGCTGTCACGTTGAGATTCAAGCGATTTACGCTGCGCATTGGCCTGCGCATGCAAGGTGCTCAAATGCTTGGTGTATTCTTTACAGAACACGTTGACCAGCTCTTCACGCATGAGGTGGGTTTGTAAGCCATCCAAAACATAGCCTTCCAGCGTTTCTCGTTTGATGGTGCGGCGATTGTCACAAACGCTATCCCCTTTGTTCTTGGCCGCAGAGCAGCCATATTGGGTAGAGTTGATTTTGGAATACCCGCCACCGCAAACGCCACACTTGGTCAGTCCTGATAACAGATATTGGGGGCGGTTCGTTTGCCAAAGCGCGGTAGATTTACGATCCAGTGTTTTCTGGCGCGCCTTAACCGCTTCCCATAGCTCAGGATCAACGATGCGTTGCTCTGGCACATCCTGAATAATCCATTCAGACGGATCATTCAGGCGCGTTACACGCTTTCCTGTGGCAGGGTCTTTGATAAAGCGCTGCCTGTTCCAAATCAGGCGACCGATATACAGTTCGTTATTCAGGATGCCCGTACCGCGCTTGCGGTTGCCGTTAATAGTGGATTGCCCCCAGCTTTTGCCAGATGGGCAAGGTATACCTTCCTCGTTGAGCTGAGCAGCGATAGCTTTGGGCGATTTGTTCTCAAGGCCATATTCTCGGAAGATGCGGCGGATGATATCGGCCTGCACTTCATCAATCTCACGATCCCCTTTGATGGCTTCACCATTGGCGTCGAACTGTTTTACTACCTGATAGCCATAGGCCAGACCGCCACCTGATTTGCCTTTCTCTACACGGCCACGGAGCCCTCGGCGGGTCTTGTCGGCCAAGTCTTTCAGGAACATCGCGTTCATAGTGCCTTTCAGGCCTATGTGAAGCGTGGATATTTCGCCTTCCGAAAGGGTGATGATTTTAACGCCAGCAAACTCCATGCGTTTAAAGATACCTGCAATATCCTCCTGATCACGCGAGAGGCGATCCAAGGCTTCTGCAATGAGTATGTCAAACTCACCATTCATTGCGCCGCTGAGCAGAGATTGAATGCCAGGGCGCATGAGTGATGCCCCTGAAATTCCTGCATCCGTATAACAATTGCCAAGTTTCCAGCCTTCAGCGCTTGCTTTGTCACTGCACAGGCGAATTTGATCTTCAATAGATGCGTCACTTTGAAGGTCAGAGCTATATCGAGCATATATGCAAGCACGTTGCGTCATATTCCTATCCACCATCTTCTATATCGGGATTGCTAAGCGCGCTGCGGTAAAATTCGTAATCTTCTTCGGCGGCGCGTCTTGCGAGAAACTTCACGAGAGCGATTATCGCTTCATCGTCGGAACCCCGATTATGACTCGCTTTCAGCGGAGTCTTCAAACAAATCTGAGCCTCATTTGACTCATTTTTATTCTGTTTTATGAGAGGGTTATCCATATATCCCCCCATAAAAAAGCAGTGAAAGCGAATTACTGCTCTCACTGCCGTATTCTTTGCGCCAGCCGCGTATATCTGAGAGATGGCACGTTCTGGGTGCGGAACATGCACATACACCCACCTGACCACAAAAAAAGAGAGTTGCATGGAACGCTCTGGCGTCCCGACAATCTCTCATACTTATAATGATACGCCTGAAATCGTTAATAAATCGTAAATAAGCACTCTGTAAACCGCATGTTTCTGCCATTTTTTTACTTTCTGTTTTTGCGGAGAATAAATTAATCATACTTATCACCCCGTCTTTGATGATTTTTTAAGAAGATAAAAACAGGCAACGATTGATGCGATCCACCATTCGATGTGATTAATTGAGAACTGATTTAACACACCAGCTAAGGCGAAAAGAAATAGCGCTTGTGAAGTCAGTTTCAATAAAACTGTATTTGTTTGCTTATGCGCCTGTGTTGATAGCCCACGACTAAGAATTGGCGGTGTTTGTTTCGCCTGAAGCATGCGCCCCCAGATGAAAATGCGATACCACGACTTTGCCGCCAAAATTAATAACAGCCATGGCGTTGCCCAATGAAAAGCAAACATAAATGGCGCGTATTCATAAGGGGGGATTTTTCCATCCAGCCCAACCCACACGCTCCATGCACATACAGCCATTACAATAATTGAAATCCATGCTCTAAATATCATGTGCTCACCCTCCATCAAATATAGAAGAGAGAGGCGCAGCAATGTTGAGCCCCTGTTTGGTGAAATTAACAGGCCTGCTTATTGGATCGTCAGCAAAGTTTGGATGAATGTCATAAATGGGTGAACCATTTTTATTTCTATATCTCTGATCCAAAAAGTAAGCGGTTTTGAAACAGGCGATTGGATTGGCATGAGACAAGATAAGAATCTGAGCAACTGGGCTCATCGTCATTACTTCGTCGGGTGTGATAAGCGAACGCGATGTGAGTGCATCCTCTCGGCTTAAAAAATTGGGATCACTAAAAAGGCGAGCCCGCATCTCAGCGCTATACTCACTCAACGATTCAATCGTTGTGATGCCGCACAGCCTCGACGTATATTCTGATGTCATCAAATCGCGGGTGCCGAAGATCTGAACAACGCCGCTATTGGCGATGAAAGTTTGCCACCTCTCGCCATAAAGCGAGACGAGCTGATTTAAGTCCTGCACGATCATATGGAGCTGCATGCCATATCCGGCCATTAACCCAAAAGCAGTTTCAATGACCTCCATGCGCCCCAAAGCAGCGGCTTCTTCCATGAGAAAGTACACGGGAGGGTTTGGCTTGGTCTTAAAGCGGGTTACTGAAGTAATGGCAGAACTCAGCAACATTCGCAAAAAGCGGTTATAGGTGAATAATCGCCCCGCAGGCAAAACGACAAAAATATCTGTTTTGCCATTTTCCAGCTCTTCAAAGGTGAAATCTGATTCCGATAAGGTGCGCTGTATTTTCGGGCTTTCTAAAAAATGCGTATTTTGTTGCGCCGTTGATAAGATGCTGGAAAATTCCTTCGAGGCTTTATTGAGAATACGTGCGGCTGAAGCGCGAACATATTCGTTGGAGCTTTGCATCATGCCGGGCTTTATTAATACGGCATTGCCATCTTCGTCTTCAGCATACTCTCCGCCAACGATTTTTTTAAAGTCATCGGAAGATAGGCTTAACAATCTTCTCACTTGCGGAATGTCGCGGGAGCGTTTGGTGGTCGGCATTAGCACTAGAGGCGTGGCCGCAACATAGAGAATTAGCCCCATAACGAGCGCGCGAGCTTCATCCGTCCAAAACGGGTCTTTTCCGCCTCGGTCAGTGACAAGGCTATCGGCTATGGTCATGGCATCCTCAACAAAGTCATCATTGTCAGGATCAAGCCAATCCAAAATGTTAAACCTTGATTGAGGCATGCCGAGCTTTGAGCAAGCTAAATCCCACGGATCGATAATGATGACTTTATGGCCAAGTACATCCCGCCGATATCGCGCAGCAATTAAAGATAGCTCACCATCTTTCACATCAAGCGCAACCAGCGAACCACGATGCTCCAAGCATCGCGGCATACTGGCGGTTAGAAGCTTTCCGCTACGTGTTGGCGCTACAGTCAGCAGGTGCTTTTGAGTGTTTGTGGTAATGCAATAAGCGCGGCCTTTATTCGCTTCGGCCATGCCGTAGCCAAGGAATATGCGGCCACCTTCGCCATAACCTTTTTGGTGAAGGTGGTTTTTCGTCGCCCATTTACTAGAGCCATGTAGATCGGGGTCGCGGCTATATATCCGCGACGGATGCTGAGCCCCTTGGCTACGGAGTTGCATGCGCACCTCCAGAGCAAGGCTTAACGCTAAGAACCTTCTGGCTTTTATAGGCAAGCCCTATGGCACTAAAGTAATGCGATAGCGACTGCTTTACATTGCCGCCTTGAGAAATGAAGTGATCGGTAATGCCTTCAAGGTCATCTTTATGATTTCCACCAATGAAATACACGAAAGTAAGAATGCCATTTTTATTGGCGAGTAATTCAGCTTTTACTTTTGCATCATTCACGGTGTAACCGTCAGTGATGACAATGGCCGCCTTCTGATACCCATTGAAGTAACTGCCCGACAGGTCTGAATAGGCGCTGCTCAGCGCCTTAAAAATATCTGTGCCACCACTGGCTTCTATATTTTCAAAGCCAAATCCGCCGCCATTGCATTGCTGGTAGTTTTTATGTCCGTAAGTTAAATCGGAGTTAAAGCTACCAACGGCGCATAGAGCATGCGTCGGCAATGAATTAAGAAAGCTATTGGCTGTGCTTTTCACCGCGTCTATGTTGCCAGCCATAGAGCCAGAACGATCAAGCAGTAAAGCAATGCCAATGTTAGGTGGTGCTTGCTGCACGGTTTTGTAGTCAAAGCACAGCTTTTCACCACTCATAGAATAAACCGCGACGCTATCAGGAGGTGGTGAAACAAACTGACCACTGGCATCTCGAAAGCTGGCAACGATATTGAGTTGCGAAGGGTTTCCCGATGTTTGAATAATCTCGGAGGTTCCACCGCTAAAGGCGACAATAATATTGTTCGACTGATCGATATCGAACCCCGATACGATCTTAATGCCATTGGCATCGACCATTCCGAACTTGGATATTGTTCTTATGAGAATGTCCGAGGCATCAAGCGAAGGGTCAGTTTTTAACTTCAAAGAAATGGATTTCTCAAAATCATATTTTGACCGAATAACAATGATTGGCGCTGAATACTCACTTTTTGATTTAACCGTGATAACAGGCTCATTTGCCAGCAAGTCTGTGTTGCAGAAGGCCGAAAGGCCAACTGCAACTAATAGGTTTTTAAAGAAAGTTTTCATCGATATCCCTCCACCTAAAGCAACGTATTCAGTCGGGACTTCGTTTGCGCCTCACCAAGTAACTCAAAATCAATATCGCCACTGCGCGCACGTTTCAAAATTCCGAGTGAGCCAAGATAGGCTTGCAGCACCTTGTCTTGATCGGGGTGAACGCGCATGACTTTGAGAGTGGTGAGCTTACTGGCGAGATTTGCCAGCGCTAAATCGCTTGGCACCTCTTGAGGTACCTCAACGTCAATCGGATCGTTACCGTGCTGAAACGGTACATGAACCGTTGATCCAATCCAGTACAAGCGAATGCTGTCAGGCTGCGTCAGGTTCACCGTTGTTTCAATCTGATCAAACGCCATAACCAAATCCGAAAAGGTCGGTTTGAACACAATCAGATTTTTAACATCTTCCGCTTGTGAGAGAAGCTGGCCAGCCGTTCCAGACCACGCAATACGGTTAGGTAGTGCGCTCAGAATAATGTGAATCTGAGTGTCACTCGTGGCTTTCCTTCGAGAGAGTGAGGTTAATTGCTGAAGTAAGTGAAGCGCGGTATTCAGGGCTTCACCCTGATCTTCAATGGCAATGGTTCCACCATTCTCGATGAGTACAAAAATATCTTCATGGGTTTTAGCTTTGGGAGCCTGCGCTTGTTCACCGCAAGCGGTAATACAAAGAACAAGAATGAGAGCGGTTAAATATTTCATGACTATTTCTCCTCTGACTTAAGGCTTTGGAAGGCGCGCGTCGTGAATAAAGCTAAGATGATGTTGATGACGGCAATCACTGCGCTCACGCCAATCGCCAGCCCTTTGTTTTGTGCAAGAAAGGCCATCACGCCGCTTTCTTGCTGCACCACAAAACCACCTTGAGTGCTTTCCCTTGCAACGAGGGTGTATAAATTCACGACCTCAAGGCCAATGACCATGATTAAGACCAAGCCAGCGATACTCGCCAAAATCTGATTTTGCGGGTGAGAAAACCATTCTTGGGGATCGTCCAAGATATTTTGACGATGCACTTCCGCCCAGATGAAAAGCGGCGTTGCTACTGAAAACGTGGCCAGCAGTATCGAGATGATGTGAGAGGCATTGGCATCGGGATCGAGCATGCCAAACATCCCACCGAGTACAGGAAGCTCCGAAAGGTACGTTTCGTTCATCAAGCCTATCGTTTCGGTGTAGACCGCATAGAACATAACGAACATGGCGGTTTCAAGTGAGACGGCAAAGAGGACTTTGATGACTCCTGAAGGGCTAACGGCTTTCATGCCGTCAAACGGGGATGGTTTGTCGAAGTTCATTAGTGCACCTCCGAATTTTTACGGCTAAGCGCATTCACACAGCCAAAAGAGTGGCAATAGGCGCACTCACACCTCGCCCACATCTCACAGCGCAGCAGATCGTCTTGGCTCGGGGGTACAGATAAATCGGATTGGACGGGTTGATCCGCCTCAATTGTGATCTCAATGGATATTTGGATATCATCAGACATGTAAAGCCTCCAGCCCCTTTAAAAAGGGGTAATCAATGAACATGGGTTCTAAGAGGCTTTGCGCAAAGCTTGTGAAAACCTTAAGTGATCCAGTTAGTTTGAGCAAAAGGAGGACGAAAGAATAATAACTACGGTGAAGTCCGTAACCTGTTGAATAATATGGAATTATTATCCGTATAATGGAAATTCAAAACCTGGGAGTTCGGGGCGTATAAATGGCAAATACCAAAAAGCGTTCGGTAAAATCTGAGTTCTGGGAAGCTCATGTTCTTGCTTGGAAGCGTGGCAAGCTAACTCAATCTGAATACTGTATACAAAACAAGTTATCAGAATCTTCTTTCTCCAAATGGAAAGCCAAACTACTCCCCAACCTGCGTGGCGCAAGGAAAACTCGTAAGCCTAAAAATAAATACTACAAGCATTCCAAGCTATCAAATGCCCAAGTCGAGACACTTTTCGCCGCCTTTTTGTGTGATATACCTGTAAAAGATATTGCGAAGAAATTAGCCATCAGTGAAGCCTCCGCCTATAAGTACTACGATTTAATACGGCTTGATCTTATCGATGGAGCCTTGAATTATCCGCAATTGTTCTTTGGGGCTGGAATGCTTTTAACTTTGGGTGCTCCTCCCGATGTAGACAAGCTAGCCAAAAGATTTAAGCATACAAACCCCAGCATTAAAGGTAGAGAAAATCTAATTTATCACGCCATTGGTAATGTGCTTATTTGCCACTCGCTTCGAAAATGGTCAATTGCAGAGACCTATTACTTTTGGTTTCAAGGTTTAAGAATGTACTTTCTCAAGCACTATGCTGAGAACCACGGTTTGGTTGAGGAAGACTGGAGCTTTGAACTCGCCATTCAAATGCAAAATGAAGTCTCGATCATGAAGCTGACCGTGACCGCATGGTTAGACTGGATAAGAGGCGGAGATAAAGCAGCACAATTTTCAAGTGATGTGTGGGAAGCCATTAGAGATCAGCATGATTACCACACGGATGCTCAATATTGGTTTTCGACTATGCTTCAGGACTTAAAGTGGGTGGTAGAGCGAAAGCAGAGCTCAAAGAGAAACACCTATTGGGATTTTTTCAAGCCCAACAAGGCTGATTTTCTAGAGGTAAATGAGCGCATTCACAAATATCTACAAAACAAAGAAAATACCACCTGAGATTATATATCAAGATCAGATAAGTCATTTAACCAGCTTGGTGGTACGTCATCACTGGTCGGTGTATCGTTATCAAACAACGCTTTCCGAATGTCTTTTTCTGGTATGTCTGTTTGAGAGAGTTGTTCTTTCAAAACCTTATCAAAAGGCTCCTGAGGGGGCGCTATATCATCAGGGGCGTTTATTTGCTCTTCTAATTCATCAGCAGTAACATTTTGAAATGTCATGCCCACTTCTGGGGTGTTGTTTTTATTGTCGGTCATCCATAGCCTGCCTTTCTAAACTATGGATATCAGAAAAACTTTAAAATTTTCAATAAAAATCGTGATTAGACGCTAAAAGCGATTTTCCTAAGCCATTCCTGCTTTTTCTCAAGCATATGACCACGGCCATATTTCGGCCCCGACTTCTTGTGCCCCATAAGTTCGTCAATGACTTCCTCTGGCGCACCTGCGTCGCGGAGGCGGTCTTTAAAAGTATGGCGCAGCGAATACAGGGAATGGTTTGGTGTTGGCTTTAAATCGTTTTCACGCAAATATTTATTGATGGTCGTGGAGGCGGTATCGGCAGTGCGATAATGATTAAATCCACTCGGTAGTTGCTGGAAGGCATGAAGCGCTGCGCCTACGAGCGGTATTTTTCGCTCAGAGGTAAGCGTTTTGAGCGCTTTGTTTTCACGCGCGCGAATCCAAATATAGGGAATAGGCTCATCCAGAATAATATCTTCTTCTGTAAGGCCTATCAGCTCAGATTCCCGCGCGCCAGTATCGGCCATGGCAAATACTAAAAGCCTCGCTTCATCATTCAATCCATTTAGGCCGTGTTTGGAAAGTAAAACATCTTGAACATAGCAGGCTTCAAAAGGAGGCCTTGATTGCTCCAGTTCCTTAAGGCGTATTTTTGAAAACAGCACATCAAAGTCGGTCGCCACCTCATATTGAAGCCCGACCACCTGAAGTATGTCTTTCACATACATCATATTCTTATTGGCAGTCGCGGCTACGACCTCACCTTTTTCAATGCGATCCATCCACCATTGTCGGAACTGTAAAATATCAGATCGGGCAATGGCCTTAAGGGGCTTATCGCCGATAGCGCTGATAAAGTAATTGATGGCAGCAAGGCGCGGATTTTTCCATTTACGAATTTGATGCTCGGACTTATTAGTGAGCCTGTCGCGGCATAGCGGCCAGTATTTATCCGCGCAAGTGCTTAAAGGAAGCTCTGGCACATCCGTGCCGCCAAGCACAGAAGAGACCGTTTCAGGTTGTTCTATGGCCTTGTTTGCAGTCTTCAGACGCTCAACAATTTCCTCTAACGGCTCTTTGGCAATTTCAACGGCATTCTTGTAGGCAAAGCCATGGGCTTTTGCGAGCTTTATAGCGGTGCGATATTCAGCTTCAGGATCAGTTTTGCCATTGCCTTTAATCAGGCTGCGCCAATAATCTTCGATATAGTCGTTATAGATGGCAGCTTTTCGGATGGCTTCTTTTTCGTCTTTGGTGCCCAAAGATATCTTGATGATGGCGCGCTTATCGTAGTCGGACACGTATTCAGGAACGCGCCTGCGATAATAAAAATTCTTCCCTCTGCAAAATACATAGTTCGCCATCCATGTGTCCCAATTTGTAGCCCACTTTGTGTACCATTTTTAGGTAAAGCAAAAATGTGCCTTGGTCAATTGAAAAGTAAATTTCAATCAATACAACATGTTAGCGGGTAAATAGTTAAGATTATGTAAATGAAAATGGTGGAGGGGGCAGGATTCGAACCTGCGTACGCATACGCGGGCGGAGTTACAATCCGCTGCCTTTAACCACTCGACCACCCCTCCACAAAAATAGGAATTGTCGGTTAAGACAGAGTGCAGAAAAGAGATTTTTGCCCAAGATGTCAAGACACAAATGCAAACTACATCTAAAAAAGTGCGAATATCCCCTAAATGAAAGAATATTCGTCATAAATTTAGCTATTTCCATTTCATTTTCTGTAAGCGCATAGCGTTTATTATCGCCAGTAGTGCAACGCCAACATCGGCGAATACTGCCTCCCACATGGTTGCAAGTCCGCCTGCACCAAGAACAAGAACTACGGCCTTAACTGCAAAGGCTAAAGCTATATTTTGCCAGATAATTTTTTGCGTGGATTTACCGATGTTTATTCCAGTCACGATTTTTGAGGGCTGGTCAGTTTGAATAATAATATCCGCGGTTTCAATGGCAACATCACTGCCAAAGCCGCCCATTGCTATGCCAACATCACTGGCGGCAAGAACAGGCGCGTCATTGATTCCATCACCAATAAAGGCAACCACCTTGCTAGGGTCTTTCTTGATTTCCTCAACTTCGTTTAACTTATCTTCTGGTAAAAGATCACCCTTGGCACTATCAATTCCAAGCTCTTTAGCGATTTTTTGGGTAATAGAATCTTTATCACCAGAGAGCATTGTTATATGGGTAATTCCCGCCTTATGAAGCAAAGATATAGTTTCCTTGGCATCTTCTTTTAGCTCATCAGAGATGGTGACGTAGCCTGCGAATTTACCATTTATGCCGACCATAATTATGCTATCCACTATATCCTTTGTTTCGGAGGGGACGGCTATATCAAATTGCTCTAATAGCTTTTGGTTTCCAGAAAGAATAGTCTTTTTAGATACTGTGCCCATAAGACCTTTGCCAGCAATTTCTTGAATATCAGTGGCTTCGGGAATGTTTTCATCACCAGCATATTCCATTATAGCTCGTGCAATCGGGTGGGTGGATTTTGCCTCTATCGCCATTAGCAGCGACATGAAATCTTTTTCAGGGGTTTTGTCAGAGATAACAATATCTTTGACTTTGAATACGCCTTTGGTGACAGTTCCAGTTTTATCCATAACCAAAGAATTGACCTTGGTTAGTTGATCTAGATAGGTTGCGCCCTTAAAGAGAAGCCCGTTTTGGGAAGCCGCGCCAAGCCCACCGAAATAGCCTAGCGGAATAGATATAACTAGCGCGCAAGGACAGGATATAACCAGAAATATCAGTGCGCGGTAAAGCCAATCAGATAGTACATAATCACTTACAAAAAAGTATGGCAGAATAAATATTGCAATAGCCATATAGACAACAATAGGCGTATAAACTTTTGCCAATTTTCTAATGAGTAGTTCAGTCTTAGATTTGCGAGAAGCCGCGTTTTGTACCATTTCCAATATGCGAGCGATTGAGCTGTCATTATATAGTTTTTCAACTTTTAGCTCTATCACGCTGTCCATATTGATTGAGCCAGCCATAACCAAATCATCTTTGTTAATGTCTTGAGGTTTGCTCTCTCCCGTTAGGGCAGCGGTATTTAAGACCGCTCTATCAGAGAGGAGGGAGCTATCTAGTGGCACTTTCTCGCCAACTTTTACTTGAATAGTATCCCCGATTTCTACTGTTTCGGGATCTACAATTTCGTAATTACCATTCTTTAATATGCTTGCGGTTTTGGGGCGAATATCCAATAAAGCTTTTATATTGTTTTTAGCACTTCTTACTGCGGCATTTTGAAAATGCTCACCAACAGAGTAAAATAGCATAACCGCAACGCCTTCGGGATATTCTCCGATAGCAAAAGCACCCAGTGTTGCAATGCTCATTAAGAAAAATTCTGTGAATACTTCACCTTTTATAAGCGCTTCCCATGATTCTTTTAATACAGGTAGAGCAACAGGTAGGTAAGCCCCTAAATACCAAAGCAGGCTAACCCAACCTTCAAAAAATTCGAATTTTATAATATGCTCTATTACTAAGCCTAGGGTCAAAACTATAAAACTAATTAGGGCAGCTATATATGTTTTAAACCCTGCCGTGGCTGTTTCATCGCCATCATGTTCGCAGGCACAACCTGGCTCAGTGTCATTGTTATTCTCTGTCATAGTTATAATAATCCCATAGTCTATCAATATGTGTTAAATAGTCTATCAATATGTGTTAATAGGTAGCATAGCGTAGTATATTTTCAAGAAATCAATGTATTTTGAGGGACGTCAGCGTTTATTTCGTATAATCGTTATAGGCAAAATTAAGGAGGTCATCATGTTGTTGGGCGTTATTAGTAAATTACTCGATAGATCTTTTTCTAGTGAGCCTGATTACAGGCGTTTGGATCATTTCGAATCTGATGTTTGGGCGCGTATTGCGCAAAGTAAGGCGGCTAATGATGCCATCTCGTTTGTCATGCCAGTTTGGTCAAATGTTAATTTGCGTTATGCTTCCCTTATATTGGCTATGATAGGGGGAGTGTTCATGGCGCAGTTATCACTTTATGAAACTTCTACGCCAGAGTATTCCAAAGCGTTAGGTCTTGATGTATTCTCCCCAAGTGACCCATTTTTATAAGTGCAAATCTTGAATATGTTGATATAAGGAAATCATGAAAAATCTTACCAAAATAATCTTTTTTCTTCTGGCTGTTTCGGTTTCTGGCTTTGCGGGCGCATGGATTGGGCAAATTATTTTGATGCCAAAGCATGGGACGATGATGTCTGGAAGTCCTAAGGGGATTCATGAGCTTCTTCACGACGAGCTTAGTATTTCTGCGCAACAGGAAGTTGAAATTGCGGATATTGAAAAAGAATATAAGCGCTTAAAATCTCTATATCGTGCTCAAATGAAAGCAGCGAATATGGAGCTGGCTCAAGCTATACAAATGGGTGGATACGAAGCCCCTGAGATTGAAGCTATTGTTCATAAAATTCATGGAGCAATGGGAGCATTGCAAGCTTTAAGCCTTAAGCATTTGGCAGATATGCAAAAAATATTGACCGAAGACCAGAACAAAAAACTGCGGGAGATGGTAGTTGAGCAGCTCCAACATAACGCTGGGGAATAAGGCTTTTCCTGACTTGCCCGATGGAGAGGTAATGCTTGCGCTGCAAAAAGGGCGGAAACCTGCTCTTGATGAGTTGATGAGGCGCTATAAGAAACCACTTTTTAATTTTATAATGCGCTATATTAAAGATGAAGATATTTCTTATGATATTTTGCAAGAAACATTCTTTAGGGTTTATAATAAAGCCGAAACATACAACCCTGCTTATAAATTTAAAACATGGCTATATCAAATAGCGCTTAATCTTTGCCGCGATTATTCCAGAAAGAAAAAGCTTCAATCTTTGGTGTCTATTGATACATGGCTGGGGGGCGAAGAATATGAAAGTGCTTCGCTTCACGAGATTCTGGCAAGCGATGAAAATATAGAAAACCTTACAGAACATAGGCAGTTGTTAAAGTTGTTGGAAACTCAGATTGACCTATTGCCCCATAAGCTAAAAACTGCTCTAATTTTATTTGCTCTTGAAAATAACTCACAAGAAGAATGTGCGCGTATTCTTGGAATTACACCCAAGACTGTTGAAACGAGGGTTTATAGAGCTAGAAAAACTTTATTACAAAGAATCTCCAAAAGGATTTAAGTGATATTTTGAGGGATTTATCTGTTTTTTGCGTAAAAATATCAATAACCGTATTACGGAGAATATTAAGTAATGAAATATAGAAGATTTTTGAGCTTGTCTATTACTGCGATTTTAATGACAAGTGGTGGTGGAGTTTTTGCAGCTAGTTTTGAAGAATATGTTGAGCGGTTAAGCTCTCACCCGCAGGTGGAAACATTGCTTACTAAAAGTGAAGCTACTAAATCGCAGGCACAAGGTGCGCTGGGTTTACCTGATCCCATGCTTATGATTGGGGTTGATAATCTTCCTGTTTCTGACCCTGAATTTGATCGTTTTTTGCCAACTTCTAAAGTTATAGGTTTTAACCAAAAAATTCCTAACCCTGTTTTATTGCGCGCAAAATCAGATAAATTAGAGCAGCTTTCGGAAAAGCAAAAGCTTATGGCGGATTATACGCGCGCGCGGCTGCAATATATGCTTATTGCAAAGATGGCAGAATATAAGAGCGCAAAAACTCGGCGTGGGCTTATAAATAAGCAACTTAAATTCTATAAGGAGCTTGAGGATACTTTTCAGGGGCAAATTGAGTCTGGCCGCGCTGTTTATCAGCGTTTCTCAGAAGTTGATGTTGAGCGCGCAGAAGCAGAGCGTAAACTCAATGATATAAATGCACAAATTGCCTCTATTGAAGCCGTTTTCATAAGGCTAATAGATGAAGTTCCGCAAATTGATATTCCAAAGATAGTAGATGCAAGTTGGGATAGTAATGCTGATGCAATATACCCTGTATTGATTTCTTCCCAAGATATAAATATTGCGCAAAAAGCTACTAAAATTGCCGATGCGGCGTTCTTACCCAATTTTGGAGTAAATGCGATATATAAGCAGCGTGAAGATGGACAGAATAATAGTTTTTCGGGTGAGGACTGGTTTTCTGTTCAGGCGCAAATAACTGTTCCTTTATGGGCTTCTAAAAACCAAAAGCCAAAATTAAAAGCTGCACAAGATAGTCAACGAAGTGCAGAATTTGCTTATGATGATATGGTTCGTCAGTGGAAGGCGCAAATGGAGGCCATACGTGCAATGCGTGATTCTGCCGCTTTAAATGTTAAGGTTTTGCAGGACAAAGATCATGCGATGGAGCATAAAGTAAGGGCATCACAACGTAATTATGAAGCTGGAACAGAAGGATTGTCGCGCGTTCTTTTGGCAAGGATTGACCGTCTGAATATTCAGGCGCAGCTTGCTCAGCTAAAGGCTATTCATTTGTCAAAGGCGGCTGAATTTAATTCAAATATAGTAGATGGCTTTACAGTTGCTGTATCAGATACTACTAAGGAATAGCTAATTATAGACTTGCCCCTTGGTTTTGTTTTTTATCTGATTTAATCTCGATATGTTGAAAAACATATTGGGACTTAGATGCTTAAGGTTCTTAAAGATACATTTAAATCATGGCTATCAAACACCCCGCTGACATATAGCGCGGCTGCGGCTTATTATGCTGTTTTCTCTCTTCCCGGAATGATGATTATTATTGTTTCAATTACAACTTTTTTCCTTGATGAAGAAATGGTGCGTGTTCAAATTCAAGAATATATAGGAAGTTTTATGGGGCAAGAAGCCGCACAAACAATACAGAAAATCATAGATAAGGCGCGTTTAAGTGATACAGGCCCTAAAACTTTGATTATTGGTGGTGGAATTTTACTATTCGGGGCAACAGGTTTTTTTTCGCAGTTGAAAAATTCTTTTAATGCGGTATGGGGTGTTAAGCCGAAGCCTGAAAAAACTATTATGCGTTTTATTGTCTATAGGGGGATTTCTCTATTTGTTGCAATTATGTTTAGCTTCTTTGTTTTGATGTCGATGTATGTATCTGCCGCTTTGAAAGTTTTTGGCTATTGGCTTGTTGGTCAATTCCCTGATTTGGCCTTTTTAAAAGTTTTTGAGCTAAGCATTTCTTTTTTAACTATAACCTTGCTTTTTACATTGATATTTAAAGTGCTCCCTGATGTTAAAATTAGATTTAGGCATGTTTTTGTAGGAGGAGCATTATCATCATTTTTGTTTATGTTAGGCGGTTTGTTTTTTACGAGGGTACTTGAGGTTATTGCTCCGCAATCAGTATTTGGCGCGGCGGGAGCTATCATCTTGCTTATGATATGGGTGACTTATGCCTGTATGATATTACAATTCGGCGCGGAGTTTATTAAGACATTGATGCAACATAGTGAAGATGAGATTAGAACCTCACGTTTTGTTGTTAAAAAATAATTTTTTATTTTCTTCGCTTTATATCTATTGATTTTTAGAGCAAAACCCGATAGTTGATAACGTATCTTGGAAATGCGAGTGTAGTTCAATGGTAGAACGACAGCCTTCCAAGCTGTATATGCCGGTTCGATCCCGGTCACTCGCTCCAAATTATGCTTAAATAAAAAAACATTCATCAAAAATGATTGATATTCTTAAAAACCCATTGACATTGTGCTATGGTTTTTCTACACCAAAGCATTAGTTTTCATGCCCTGTGCGGCAAAGTTTAAATGAAGGAGCATATAAGATATGTCGAAGGAAAAGTTTGAGCGGAACAAGCCGCATTGTAATATCGGAACGATTGGTCATGTTGACCATGGTAAAACTACGCTGACAGCGGCGATCACGAAATATTTTGGAGATTTTCAGGATTACG
>Ga0316209_1001764_pt1 | contig 20396 bp, 23 predicted proteins | sample 6monopyrite_MG_FD_204945 | JGI IMG/M metagenome (GOLD analysis project Ga0316209, IMG submission 204945) | Microbial mat bacterial communities from mineral coupon in-situ incubated in ocean water Damariscotta River, Maine, United States -... | ecosystem: Environmental > Aquatic > Marine >...
CTAAGAACACTAAAAAGAAATTCAAAGTAAAAAATACATAGAGAAGTTTATCTAACCAAATGTATGATAACCGTAATTCAAAGAAAAATATCCACTGCGTAGTCTTTTACGGGCTTTATATGTTTCCGGATATATTGAAGCAAAAAGCACCTAACACCCTGTCTCAAATATTATATTTTAAGCGGTTAAGTTTCTATAATGGTATATTATAAATGCAATTTGTAAAACTTAATGGAAAATAAATAATCCCATCTAAAATTATTTACGTTGGTAGAAACTATGTAGAACATATAGAAGAACTAAATAATAATGTGATATCAGTGTTAATTTATACAGACACATAATTTTTATACTTATTAATGATTAAGTGAAAATCTGTATCACTCATTCTTAGGCAAGAAAAAAACGAAAGTAAAAATTGGAGTTCGTCGGAATAAAAGCGTTCGTATCTGAAAAAGACCATAAGTTATTTCTTTCAAAGGGAATAGCTAAAATATAAATGCCTGACAAGAAAGTCATTTCATTCGCCTCACTTATTGGGATGCGCATAACAACGTACCCCTTATTAAATTCATGAAACTGGACGTTCGATCAACTCAATCTCATAACCGTCAGGATCTATTATAAAAGCAATAATTTCATTACTACCCTTTAGCTGAGTTGGCTCTAAAGAAAATTGAATACCGCGCCTTTTAATATCAGTTGTAACCTGCTGAATATCTGATACGCCTATGGCAATGTGACCATAGGCATTTCCCAGTTCATATGTGTGAACACCATAATTATATGTCAGTTCAAGAACACTTGTTTCTGACTCTTCACCAAAACCAAGGAATATAAGTGTGTACTTCTCATCGGGTTGTTCTAAAGTGCGTAACACTTTCATACCGATGACTTGAGTATAAAAATCTATCGAACGTTGTAAATTACCAACACGTAACATTGTGTGTAACATTCTATGCATTATTGATTTCTCCTGTAGCCTATTTCTAGCCCAATATTTTGATTATGAAAAACCTGTAGCCTCGCACTCGAGAGGCTACAGAATACAACTTAATGGTTTTAGCCTTTGGAAATGGCTGCACCTAACTCTTCATTCGTTTTAGCAATACCATCCATATTCCAGGTTCCATCTACGGTATGTAACACGTTTGTCCAAATCTGATTTTTAGGTAATTGTCCACCTGAATGCCTGTGCACAATTTCGGTGACATCAGCAAAAAATCTTTTTTGAACCTCCCTATCAGCAAGGGCAAAGGAAGGCACTTTTATCTCAACCCATGCCCCAGACACTGGTACTCCCCCTGCGAATGTTTCCTGCAAGGGTTGTATGTGTAATTGAGCGGTGACATTTGGTGTCATTACCGTATTCCCGCTTAGGTTATGGTGTTCCAGGAAGGAATCTGAAACCTCCTTTACTACCTGGCTCTGTTTGTCCGTGGGTACTACACCCTCTGTTAAAGTTACTGTTATTGGCATGATATTGTCTCCGAGTTGCTGATAATTAGTCCCAATGAAACGTTCACTGAGCCCAGCCGAATATAACGACCGTTATATAAAATAATATAGTGATCGTTATATGTCAACAAAATATAGCGATCGTTATTATTTTATGTATAATCAAGCTATAGGTTTGGAAAGGTGCCTCTGTGAGCAATAAAAAAGAGTTAACACATCAGCGTATTCTGGAAGCAGTCCATAGTGGATTCAGAAAACATGGCTATGATGGTGCGGGTGTTGATGGGCTTGCAAAAGAAGCCGAAGTGACATCTGGCGCCTTCTATGCCCATTTTGGATCAAAAGCAGGTGCATTTCGCGAAGCGATTCACGTAGGATTAACTCAGGTTCAAGAGGCTGTAGAGAATTTACAGGAAACCTATGGTGACCGTTGGCTTGATGAATTTAGTGACTTTTATCTCGGCGAAAAACGCTGTAGTGATCTTTCCAATAGTTGCGCAATGCAAAGTCTAACACCAGAAGTTACTCGCTCAGATGACGAGACACGCTCAATATTTGAAAGCGATATTCTGGAAGTGGTACGCATTTTCGCACAGGGCTTATCGGAGAAAGCTGACAAAAAAAACACAGAAAAAGCATGGGCAACGATTTCGATGCTCATTGGCGGCGTAACTCTGGCAAGAGCAGTTAAAGATCCAAAGCTGGCTGATAATATTGCTAACGCGGTAAAAAGCGCGATTAAAAAAGCCAACAATTAACTCAACCCGAATGCTTTCAGCAGCAGGATGTTTACCTGTTGCACTCTCTAAAAACAATTTCAAATATCACCGCAATAATTATTCATCCTCGTACTATCACTGAAATGTGACATTAAAAACTGACAAAAGGAACGATAACGCCATTCTTTTTTTCCGGCATTCAGGTATAGCCATAAGCATGTCATAACTCATCGGTAATAAATCATCAAAACTTAATACCCATATTACAGCACAGGTAGAATATTATAATTGAAAAACTTCCACTGTAATCATGAGCTAATATTTATATAGTGCCTAAAGTGTTCATGCCTAAATAAGCTGTTGATTTTTTATTAATCAAAACTTACATTGTAAGTTCTAACTTAAAAAAATGTGAAGCGCGTGGCATATTGTATACTATGCTGCCAACATACTAATTTACTGTTAAGCACAAAAAAAGTATGAATATACTAACCATCGGAAAATTAACATCTCGAATTGCGATTATAGTCGCGGTTGTCGAACTATTTATAATGCTTATTTTAGGCAACATTCCGCACGAGATGGAAGGCGAAAATATGTTGTTTTCCCGTCTTCTCTTACTTTCGGTATCGAATGCAGTTTTATTGGTTATATTTACCTCGCCGTTAATTTACTTTTGGGTTGTTAAGCCATTCATTGATGAGCGTGATACTGCTATAGCCAAAATTTCATCCTTAGCACACTATGATGAGTTAACCAATCTTGCAAATCGTCGATTGATAAATCAAAACTTAAAAGTGTTACTCGCTCACTGCATTCGTCGTAAAATATATGGCGCCCTGATAATGATTGACCTGGATAACTTTAAACCAATAAATGATACTTATGGGCACGATGCAGGAGACGCGATACTTGTTGAAATCGCTAATAGATTAACATCTGCGATGAGAGATGAAGATGTCGTTGGGCGTATTGGTGGGGATGAATTTGTAATACTAATCGACTCCCTCGATGAAAATAAACAGGCCGCAACCAAAAAAGTATTACAAATGTCTGAAATGTTACACGACATTATCAAGCAACCCTTAAAATATTCAGGTGAAACATTATTAGTAGGTTCCAGTATTGGAATAGCTTTTTTAGGCTCTGATAATATAAGCATAGATACAGCATTTAAAAGAGCAGATACGGCTATGTACGAAGCAAAAGAAAGCAATGAAAAACATGCTATTTTTTCAGAAAAATAAATTACACATCTGTTTGTTATAATATTTACATGCTAACAGTTTCATCTTCTCTACGATGTGCTTCGTTACTGACAGTAATATGAGTCGTTAAAATTTCTGAAATGGCACCACTACAGCACTATCAATATTTTTTTCTTCCGGCACCCATGCATGGCCATAAACAATTTCATAACTCACAGGCAATAAACCATCATCACGAAATTGTTCATAAGCGTGCATCATGTTTTTTAATTTATTTTTCCCTGTCATAGTATGCGAGCGTCCCTGCATTACATTGTGTGCACCAATTTTTTTTAAATCACGCATAACGGTTTTTACATCTTCGTAGGTCATGGTTAACATTTCCATATCCATGACCGGATCAGCAAAACCACTTTGCATTAAGGCATCACCGACATCGTGCATATCGGTAAACGCATTCACATGCGCAAGTTCATCAACCTTCGCCCAGCTTTGGCGCAGCTCTTTTAATGTGTCCGGGCCGAAAGTACTAAAAAGAAGTAATCCATCTGGTGCAAGTATACGGCGAAACTCTTTAAATACTTTGGTTAAGTCCTGACACCACTGCAGGGTTAAGCCTGAAATCACTAAATCAACACTGGCATCAGCCAGGGGAATATTTTCAACTTCTGCATTGATATAATTAAATTGTTTATTCCAGCGTTGTTTTAAGCTTCGCTTACTCTTTGCCTGCTTTAACATATTAAATGCAAGATCCAGCCCGGTAATTTTTGCTTTAGGATAACGCGATGCAAGTCGCTGACTAATAAATCCTGTACCGGCACCGGCATCTAAAATACTCACAGGCTTCATTGACATATAATCCATACGCTCAACCAGACGATTAGCAACTTCTTGTTGTAATACTGCGGCAGCATCATAATTTATAGCCGCTTTTTCAAAAGCAGCTCGCATGGCGAACCTGTCTATCTCAGCAATATCCAAAGGTTTATTTTTTTCATTATTATTCATTAATAAAATTCTTTACTTTTTCTGCGCAATATCCAGGTTGTGAAATAAACGGTGCATGTCCTGTTTTTTCTACAATGACGACTTCGCTATTTGGAAAAGTTTTTTTAAATTCACTTTTTACCGACACTGGGATTAAGGTATCTTTCTCACCTAAAATAATCATTGCCGCGATAGTATTTTTATCATCATTTCTTAAATCAGTATCGCGTAAAATAGCCAGACCACTTTCCAGCGCTTTAGCGTTTGGTTCGCCACGTGAGTTTAATTGTTGATTTAACTCTCGTAACTCATCTCTTGCTAATTCACTACCGCGCGTTTGTAGTGATAAAAAACGTTTTAGTGTTTTTATATAATCTTGTTTTAAATCATTTGAAAAACCGTCAAAAACAGACTGTTCCATCGCGGATTCCCAGCCTTGTTTTTTTGTAAAACACGGCGTGCTTGCCACTAAGATTAATTTTTCTAATTTAATTTTTTTTCTCTGCAAAATATTCAATGCGATCAGACCACCTAATGACCAGGCGATAATGCTTACAGGTTTTTGGATATTTTTAATATAAACTTCAACAGTATCCGTTAATGCCTTTAAGCTAAAATCACTTTCCATCTCCCGGCTAAAACCAAAACCAGGAAGGTCAATTGCATGAGTTTGAAAGTCTTTCGATAATTGTTGATTAAACTTTCCCCAGAAACCACCGTGCATTCCCCAGCCATGTAGTAATACAATATTATGGTCCTGACCTTTTACTTCGCTATAAATTATTTTATTCATAAAACACTCTCGTCATTGCGAGCGAAGCGTGGCAATCTCCAATTTAGAGTACTAAACCATGAGATTACTCCGGTCACTTTGTTCACTCGATGCCAGAACGTGCAGAGCACGTTAGGGTAATACTGACGAAACGCGTAGCGGTTCATTAAGTACAATGACGTAGAAGGTATATTTTTATTCATTTATTAAATATTACCCAATGTTTCTAATAATTGTTCTACATGTTTTTCTGTATGGGCAGCAGAAAAAGTGACGCGTAAGCGTGCTGTGCCTTCTGGCACTGTTGGTGGACGAATCGCACTAATCAAAATATTTTTTTCTAACAGCTTTTCGCTTAACGCCAAAGCCTTCTCACTTGAACCAATAATAATAGGCTGAATGGGTGAAAGTGAATCAATTAATTCTAAACCTAATTCGCTGGCACCTTTTCGAAACTGGCCTATTAAGTTTTTGAGTTTTTCTCTACGCCAGCTTTCTTCTTTTATGATTTTTAAACTTTCTCGTGTTGCCGCTGCCACGGCCGCTGGCATTGCGGTGGTAAAAATATAACTGCGTGATTTTTGAATTAAGGTTTCAATGAGTTCTTCACTGCCTGCAACAAAAGCGCCTGCCGTTCCAAATGCTTTACCCAATGTCCCTACCAGAATAGGCGCCTGTATATTCCCAATAGCAAAGTGTTCAATAATACCTTTACCCTTTTCACCTAAAACACCCATGCCGTGTGCATCGTCAATCATTAAGGTCGCATTATTTTTTTCAGCCAGCGCGACGAGTTCGTTTAATGGCGCAAGATCGCCATCCATACTAAAAACACCATCACTAACAATATATTTGTTAACCGATTCAGAATTCGATAAACGTTTCTCTAAATTGTTTGTATCAAGGTGCGGGTAACGGAAACGTTTTGCGCGGGATAATAAAGCCGCATCAAGCAAAGACGCGTGGTTGAGTTTATCTTCATATATTTCACTATGACGATCACATAATGCCGACACCACGCCTAAATTAGCCATGTAACCGGTAGAAAATAATAACGCACGCTCGGTGCCAATAAAATCCGCAAGTTCTTCTTCCAAAGAATGATGTTCTTTTGTATGCCCTGAAACCAGGTGCGCAGAACCGCTACCAACACCGTATTGATCTGCAGCTTGTTTAAAACGGTTTACCACATCAGGGTGATTGGCTAACCCCAGATAATCATTACTACAAAAAGATAAAACTTTTTTTCCGTCAATAACAGGTTCAACCGATTGCGGTGATTCTAAAACTTTACGCGAACGATAAAGATGCTCAATTTTTCGCTGTTCTAATTGTTCAGCCAGATCATCTAACATCATAAAATCAAAACCCAACGCAAAGGCGCAAAGGACGCAGAGTTTTTATTGAAAAATAAACTAATTTTCATAATTAAATAACACTAAATAAGAAGAACAAAAAAAATCGTGTTCTTTCCTTAGCGTTCTTTGCGCCTTTGCGTTGAAATCTCTTGATTTTTATTTAAATGGCTTTAATGCCTAAACGTTTAAACAACTGCATATCATCATTCGTTTCCGGATTTGGTGTTGTCAGTAATTTGTCGCCATAAAAAATTGAATTCGCGCCGGCGAAGAAACACATTGCCTGCATTTCATCACTCATTTTTTCACGACCCGCTGATAAACGTACATATGACTTTGGCATCATGACGCGGGCAACAGCAACGCTGCGAATGAATTCAATAGGATCTAGTTCATCACCATTTTCCATTGGTGTACCTGCAACACGAACTAACATATTGATGGGTACACTTTCAGGGTGCTGTGGTTGATTAGCCAGTTCCTGAAATAAACCAACACGATCACGACGGCTTTCACCCATGCCAACAATGCCACCACAACACACATTCATGCCAGCATTACGCACGCGCTCTATCGTGTCTAGTCTATCCTGGTAGGTTCGGGTGGTAATGACTTCACCATAATATTCAGGAGAGGTGTCAAGGTTGTGATTATAATAATCCAGGCCTGCTTCTTTTAATTCTTCTGTTTGTGAATCTGTTAACATGCCCAGGGTTACGCAACTCTCCATGCCCAGGGCTTTTACTTCTTTTATCATTTTAATAACCGGTGCGAGATCTTTATCTTTTGGACTACGCCATGCCGCGCCCATGCAAAAACGGCTTGAGCCATTTTCTTTTGCAATTTTTGCTGCTGCAATAACCTCTTCCAAAGGCATAAGTGGTTCAACTTCGAGCTCTGTGTCATAGCGGGCACTTTGCGGGCAGTAACCACAATCTTCTGAACACTTACCGGTTTTAATACTGAGTAATGTGCTTACCTGAACTGCATTAACATCAAAATTTTTACGGTGCGCTGTTTGTGCCGCAAACAATAAATCATTAAAAGGCATTTCAAACAAGGCACTGATTTCATCGATCGTCCAGTTGTGTCGTAATGCTTCTTTGCCCTTACCAGTTTCATTCATTACGGCGCTCATTTTGTTTCTCCTAATGTCATTTCAATATCTTGCCAATGTTCTTTTTGTATTTTAATCAATTCCCATATTGTCCAGGGAACAAGAACAAGACCAACAACGCCACCCATCATGATCCACAACTGCCAGTCTGTACCAAAAAAAGTCCCTACCGGAATCACTATACCAATCATGCCGTAGTATCGATATGCGGCCTGTTGAGTAAAATAGCCGACTCGCTCATTAGGGTGATGACGCGCAATAATATAAATTATAATAGAAAGACCAAACCACAAGATGGGCGGCACAATCATTGCGATAAACATAAAAACGGTTGAGATACGTTCTAATTCCGTGAGCAGCAAAATGGGGGCAACAATAATACCCGGTAACAATGAAACAAGGTTTCCTATATTAAAAAAACGAGCAAAATTACGTGCATTTGCCGCTGAAATAATTTTTGTTTCAGTACTCTTTTCGTATTCAGTTGTCATATGTTTTAAGCTTTCGGAAGGCAATTCGGGTTATAATTTGGCACGTTTTCACAGTAGCTGATGATAAACACCTTAGCTTAGGTGTCAACTGATATGGATATCAATGATTTACAACTGGTTAAAAAATAGTCTTTTTAGCTTTTTTTCAGGCCAATGTTTGCTTTGCCTCACGCCCACGCAAAACATGCATTTGCTCTGCTCTGACTGTGAAAAAGATCTCCCAAAAAATAACTTTCATTGCATTATATGTTCAGCCCCTTTTGCTTCCTCACATAACCAGCAAAATGCGCTCATTTGTGGCAAATGCCAGAAAAGTCCTCCACACTACACCACAAGCATTATTCCCCATATTTATAGCTCTCCACTAAAACAATTCATTACCCAACTCAAATTTCACCACAATTTATCCTATGTAGCCGTGTTAGCCCACAGCTTTATTGAAGCGGTAAAGGCACGAAAAAATAACCTGCCCGAATGCATTATCCCCGTTCCCTTACATAGTGAACGCCTGCGCGAACGCGGTTTTAACCAGGCATTGGAGTTAGCGCGCATTATCTCAAAACAGCTCAAGATCCCACTCGACTATTCACTCAGCCAGCGAAATAAAGCCACTCCCTTCCAAAGCGGCTTAAGCGCAAAACAACGAAAACAGAACTTAAAAAATGCTTTTAGCATAAACAAAAGCAGATCCTACAAACATGTCGCCATATTCGATGATGTTGTTACCACCGGAACAACTGTAAATGAGCTGGCTAAACAGTTAAAACAAAATGGCGTTGAAATAATAGAGGTTTGGGCGATCGCCCGAACAGAAAATAAAGTTTAATTCTTAAAAGTTCAAATAAAAATCGATATACGGCCCGTTTGATTCATAATCCAGTCCAACATCAGCGGTCTTATCTAAGTTAAAGCGCTGGTGTTGCCAGCCACCTTGCAAGCCAAAACCTTTTCGCCATTCATAAGACACTTGAGCGCGATAATCAAAGATCTGATTCTCTGTCGAATCAAAATGACTACCGGTAATCCCCGCCGATAAACCTTTTAATGAGGTGTTAAATAAAGCAGAGGCATGCACTAACGGTAACGTTTTATTAAAATAGGTATGGTTAAAATTTTTATTTTCTGCACCTGAAAGATGGCGTAAAGTCAGCCCAAAATCAACATTCACCGCCGTACTTTGCCACGGGTAAACCAGACTTGCATCAAACTGAGAAAATTGAATGGCCTCTTGCTGTAAAAGGCGGGATTTTTCAGGAATAAAAATATTTTGAGTATTACTTTTTTTTTGGTGATTAAACTTAAAATTAAATAATGGCTCGTTACCCTGGGCAGCAGCCTGCGCGGAAAGCAACAAAATGCTAAAGATAAAAATTTTTATTTTTTGGCAGTGCAGCATATTCATTATTATCTAAGAAAATATCGAAAAATAAATCAGCTTATCCGTAAGCTGGAAAAACACGTGGGGGGTGACATGTTGGAAAGTATAGACGAGTATAAGAAATGAAGCCATATGATAAATATCTAAATTGTTACGATTTGTTAATTACTCCGCCTCAGGGAAGCCAATTTCCTTTAATGCAGAAACCCGATTATTAGTAAATTTAATCAGTCCCAACTTTAAGCTACCGGTTTTCTGGGCGCGCTGATAAGCTTCTAGTGCCTGCTTATTTTTTCCTGTTTTTTCCAAAGAGATACCTAAACCTAACCACCAAACACCCTCATTAGGCCGGACTTTTACCAGCTTAAGATAAAGATCAATAGATTTTTGATGCTGATTTACACGCTGGTATGTCGCAGCCAGTAAAGCATGATAGTCCGGTTCAACCGCCATTACCGAAGCACCACGTTCTAACACTCGGATCGCAAGCTGAGGATTATTTTGCTCTAATAAAACACGAGCATAAAGCTGTGCGAATAAAGGGTATTCCGGTACAACTTGTACTCCCTCTCTCAATAGTTCGGCTGCACTAATCAGGTTGCCGGATTTAATATAAATGCCCGCCAACATTTCTCTTGCTTTAATGTGAGGAATATAAAGAGACAAAGCTTCACGTAAATATTCTTTGCCTTTATGCATACTGCCACGTTGTAATAGCTTATAACCCTTGTTATAGGCTATTTCAGCCAGCTGTTTATTATTCAGAGGACGATGCTTTTTCTTTAAATTCACAACCGGTGAGTTATCAATTTCAGGCGAGGCTTTCGAGTCAGTTACAACATTTGCTTTGTTCTCTTCAGCTAATTTTAGTTTAGCTAATCTTTGTGCTTTTTCTTCTATGCGCTTTTTTTCTTGCAGCAATGCTTTTCTTTCTGCTTTTTCTTTTTCTCTTGCGCGTGCATTTTCTTCCTCCAGCAATTTCAGTTTTTTAGCTTCCCTTGCACGTTCTTTTTCCCGAATTTTTTCTTGAGCTTTAATTTCTGCGAGTTTAATCTCGGTTGCATTTTTTATCCGCTCAATTTCAGCTACCTGTTGATTTATTAAGTTTTTATCTGCAGCAACTGATGTTGTACGTTCCCATAATAAATAAGCAAAAACCGCCAGCAAAAAAAACAAAATAAAAACGACAACAAAAACCAGCCAGTTAAATGGTTTGCGTTTAGGTTTTGTTTCCCAGGAAATATTATCGCTTAATGATTCGGATGTTTCCAGGTCACGAGAACGTCTGGCCTCGAGATCTTTTAACATCTGGTTTATCAAACTCATACAAAAATACCTTTACCCATTAACGCTGTAATATAAAGGTAAGAAAGGTAATGAACGCTAATCCGGATACCAAAAATAACGCATACGTACCCGATTTAGATTCTATGTTTTCCAACTGAGCATCCTCAGTATCTTTAATGGCGGCTTTCATATTTTTATTATCGACATACTTGGTGCCCTCACCATATGCAGCCATCATGGCTTTATGAGAAAGAATATTAATTAAACGGGGGATACCTCTGCTTGCTTTGAATAAACTGCCCATCGCCTTGCTTTCAAATAAATTACCCTCTTTATAACCCGCAACCCCCAAACGGTGGCGCAAGTATGATTCCAGATTTTCTTTTTTGATCGGTTTTAAACAATATGAAAAAGTAATACGTTGTTTTAATTGGCGCACCGTTTTTTCTTCTAACCTTACATCCAGCTCTGGTTGACCGAATAGGATAACCTGTAATAACTTTTGCTTTTCTGTTTCTAAATTAGTAAGCAAACGCAATGCTTCCATTGTCTCTATCGGCATGGTCTGGGCTTCATCAATACATAAAACAATACTTTTACCTTTTGCTGTTAGCTCCAGCAAACGATTAGTGATCATTTTAAGTAATTGATGCTGTCCGTAATGCCGGCTCATGTCTAACCCTAATTCTTCTGCGACTGCACTTTGTAAACCATAAGGCGTTAACATCGGATTAGGAATATAGGCCGTTTCAAAATCTCTTTCGACAGTGTTTAACAATTTTCGACACAACATTGTTTTACCCGTGCCAACTTCTCCTGTAACTTTTATGAAACCTTCGCCTGTGCGAAGTGCAACTAGCAGGGTGTTAAGTGCTTCTGAATAGTGCCCATGCGAATAAAAAAAACTGGTATCAGGCGTTATTGAGAAAGGTGCTTCAGTTAAACCAAAATATTGCTGATACATAATCTATTTACCGCTTATTGTCTGGTTCTAAGTTTTTTAAAACTTGCTTTAGCTTTATTAACCTGCTCTGCCATCTCTTCCTCTGTTGTGGTGACGATAGGCTTTAATAAAATGACCAATTCGCTTTTCTTATCGATATCCTGACTATGACGAAATAAACCGCCGACTACCGGAATATCGCCTAACAAAGGCACTTTCGAAGTACGTTGTTCAATCGTGTTTTGCATTAAACCTCCGATAATAACAACCTGACCGCTTTTAGCCCGAATAATGCTATCCGACTCACGAACGGAAGTGACAGCCAAAGGAACACTTAATGCTGTTGTTGCTGCTGCGTTAACTGTTTTAGTTTTTTCTGTCACCGAGCTAACAGTCGGGTGGACATGCAAAATGACTTCATCATTTTCACTAATTTGAGGCGTAATATCTAAGGCAACACCGGAAAAGAAAGGCGTAAAAGTCGCATTACTCTGATTTGTTGATGTGCCTGTAACTGCACCGGCGGAAACTGTACTGGTAACATTTGTTATAAAAAATTCATCTGTTCCTACTTTAATAACCGCTTTCTGATTATTAATTGATGATACTTGTGGGCTTGATAATACATGTACATCACCCTGACTTTTTAACACTTCAATAAAGGCATTGAAACCAGAGCCTAAATTAAGTGCCAGCGAAAACATGCCACCAAAAGCAGAGGCTGTTGTTCCGGTAATCTGGTTTAATGCAGAGGGATTAAGATCACCGGAATTACCTGCTATTCCTGAGATATTAGAGCCACCAAATAACGTTCCTCCACCCGTTTGTCCTATTAATGCGCTATCGCTGCCAGACTCTTGTAATGATGCCCAGTTAATCCCCGTTTGAAACCGTTCGTTTAACTCCACTTCAAGAATTTTGGCCTTTATAATAACCTGTCGCTGAACAAACTCCTGTGTTTCTTTTATAAATTTTTTGACCAGTCGTAGTTCTTGCGGCAATGCGCGCACAACAACGATGCCTGACTGAGGACTGACTAAAACACTGCGCCCTTCTTTTGTGCCAATAAGTGCCTTGATATTAGTATCTAACTTCTCCCAGAATGCCGATGTACTTGTGGTTTCAATATCACTTCCAGAGCTCCCTGCTTTCTCTCCTGTAACCGTGTTGGATTTAACGCTCATTTGTGAGCTACCCGTGCGGCTAACATTTATATAATTAATATTAAATATCTGGGTGCGTATTTCATTTGGGAAAACACTGAATGCCGTTTCACTCTGTTCAAAATCATAACCGTAAATGTCTCGTACCACCTCCATCACTTCTTGTACTGTGACGTTTTTTAAATCTAAGGTAATACGTCCCGAAACCTTTGGATGTAAAACCATGTTGTAAGCGCTACCGTCGACCAAGCCCATAAAAAACTGTCTTGCTTTGGCACGGTTTACTTTTAAGTCAAAACGGGGTTCAACATCAATACTGCCCATTCCTGGCGCACTTAAATTAATATCAGGTAATAATGCCAAAGCAATATCATCGTCAGTTGCATTTTGCTTAGATGAACTATTGGCTTGTTCACTTTTAAAAACATCGTCAATCATTTGATCCAGGCTGTCGTTTTTTGCCACCCCGGACTGACTCGCACAGGAAGCGAGCATCAAAGAAATGTTGGCCAGTATTATAAAACTAAGTATATGCTGTATGTTTTTCAAATTACTCTCCGACTAAAACTGTATTATAGCCATAGAAAATTAACTAAATAATATTACTGTCTTTTTTTTATCCCACGCGACAATAACTTTACCGTAAAAGTTTTTCCCTGTTTTCTTAATTTAACAGAAGAGGGGTAAATACCCAGTATCTTTGCTCCGCGTACCACATCACCGACTTCAACTAAGCGATTATTCACAATTGCCGTGCGTCGCAATGAAGAAATCTGCACCATAGATACTGTATAGCGCACAGAAGTGCTGGAATTTTTTTGTCCAGGAACAAATAAACGATGTCCCGGAGGTCGCATTGGATCATCCAGCTGTGCCATAGCAGAAATTGAACCTGAGCCAAGCAAACAAACTGAAGCCAAAAAAATTAATTTTTTATACTTATCAAACACCGATCCAACCCTTATGAAAGCTTAAAGTATGCACCGTGATATCAATAGATGCATTTGGATACTTCTCAATATTTAATTCCAGGTCATCCCAATAAAAATTCCACGGTAACTTATCTAAGGCTTCAAAATATTTTAAGGTGGATAAATATGAGCCCGTTAACTTCATCCTCATGCCGTGATGATAAATTCCAAACCCTTCTGACTCACCCTCTTCTGTAGCAGTTAAAGGGCCAATAGGTTTACTTGGCAGGCTCTCAATACTTTGTAATTTTAAACCAATATTCTTACTTAACACCGATTCCAGAATACCGGCCATTTCTTTTGGTTCAATTAAACCCCGCATATTTTCTTTTAAACGGAGATTTAAATTTACTATTTGCTCTTCAATCAGTTTTAATTTTTGCAGCTGTTTTTGTTTAGGACTTACCTGATGTTTACTTTCAGCTCTAAGTATTAAAAGTTGACGTTCCAGCTGCTGATTTGTAGATTTTACGGTCAATACATTGTTATCCACCGCTGCACGTTTCTCATCCAAAGGAAAAATAATAAACTCTGCGAAAATAACAAAAATGGTGACCACCAAAAGTACAAAAACAGAAAGTCGTTCTCTTTCTCCAAGCGCATCAAATTTTGCTAATAAATTTTTAACTGCCATCATTCTGATTTTTCAACCTGGGCAATATTTTTTAAACTAAAATTTAACCATTGCTTATTATCTTTGTTTCTATTCATCTGAAGGTTCTTAAATGTCATCCCCGCGAAGGACTTTTCTGCTGACAAACGTTGTAAATATTTTGGTAGCAAAGAAGCTTTATTCGTTATCCCTTTTAAGAATATGTCTTTACCACCGCTGCTAAAACGTAAGCCCGTTAACCATAAACCTTCTAAACGTTGTCTCGCCAGGCCCCCAACTAAACCAGAAAAACCATCAGCATTTCCAAACTCATCCTGATTTAAAATACTAAGAACTTTTTGTTTGTTTGATAATTCTTGTTTTTTTCTGATTATTTTTTTCGCTAAAACAGTATCTTCTTGTTTTCTCGACGCTTCTATTTTTGTTTTCTCAGCACTCAACTTTGATTGTGTATTTTTCACTTCCTGCAGAACAAGTTCTTGTTGTTGTGTTTGGTAAGACTTAAACCCGCTGAATGCAGACAAGCCCACAATGACAAACAAGCAAAGTTTTAATGACATGCTGGCAGAGTAATTTAATTTCTTACTTTTTAGCTCATCATGGTATAAATTGACCTGCTGGAAACTCATGCTGCAACACCTTTACTAGCAGAGTCTTTTTCATAATACAAAGAAGCTGTTGCCTCGCGTAATGCAGTGCCAATAGCAAAAAAACATTTTGCCTGCATTTCATCGCTCATTAAATTAGCTGTATCAAGTACATCATTAAAATCAAGAACCCGCACCTGTAAACCTAATGCATCTGACAGATAGTTCGTCATCATGGAAATATTATGCCCAATAGGGGCAATAACCAGGCTATTAATTGAAGGTTTGGAAAAATGACTTTCGTAATAATCCAGAGATCGTTGCACTTCTAAAACGATAGTATCTAATAAATGTTGTTGTTCGGGCGGCATACCGTCTAATGTCAGACCGTCTTGCTGTTCTGCATCCAAATTTAAATTTGACAGCAAAGGTTGATAACCCACATCTATGTTCCGTGCCAGAAAAAGAGATGAATCATGCGTTAAAGTCATAAGGCCTTGTGTCGCATCCAGTTTTAATAGCACCACGCCCTGCTCATCTTCTGGCAAGAGCGCGGCAACATTTCGCATTACAAGTTCAGGGATATCAACACTTTCAACTTTTAAGCCCTGTTCCTCTAGTAACTGAATATGTTTTTTTAACAACCTTTTCTCTGCTGCTGCCACATAGACCGACGGGGAACGACCACGTTCTTTTTGTTCGGGGATATCGAAAACATCGATAACGGCATCATCAACATCAAACGAAAAATTGTCTTTTATATTCCAGCGAACCGCCTGGACAAGTTCATCCTCTTCAACATCCGGCCTTTCGATCATGGCCAAATTAGAATCAGCAATTGACAAGCTCGTTACGACAGAAGTCTTTTCAAGCTTATATTCCTGTATGAATTTTTTTAACGAAAACATTGTTTTCGCTTTACTTTTGATTGGGGAATAATGGAACGTTTGAAGTATTGGCGTTTGTCCATCTGTGTAAACAACGCACGCATGAGCAATGCCTTCATCAGAAAGCACCACCGCATTCATTCCATGACTGCGTTTTTTCTTTTTAAAAAAAGTAAACACTCAGCCTCCGACAGCTTTTTCTATTTGAGTAACAATAAATATAAAAAGTCAGTTTTTATTATTTTCGTTATATACAACTCTAAGTTTACTTCATAACTATATGTTTTTATAGGATTATAAAGTAAAGGCTAGCAAATAACTAGGGCACAAACACGCTCTAATAATAGGTGTATTAAACAGGATAACTAAAGAAAATACCCGCGAAAAGGACGAGGCCGACCCAATTATTATTCAAAAATGCCTTAATACATAAAGCAGGTCGCCGAGAGCGGATAAGATATTGGTGGTAAAGCATCAAAATAGCAGAAATTGCGATGGCAAAATAATATTCACCTCCCAGATGAGCCTGACCACCAACAAAATACAAAGCAATCAGCATCATCACTTGTAATACCCCGATAATGCTACGATCTGCATCAGCAAAAAGAATCGCAGTTGATTTCACACCAATTTTTAAATCTTCTTCACGGTCCGCCATCGCATACATTGTGTCGTAAATGACGCTCCAAAGCACGGTAATCACATAAAGCAACCACGCAATTTTCGGTACGCTATTTGTCTGCGCTGCAAAAGCCATCGGCACAGCCCAGCCAAAAGCCATACCTAGAACAATTTGTGGCATATGTGTATAACGCTTCATAAAGGGATAAAGTGCTGCCAGAACAACCCCGCCAAATGACAACACAATGGTAAACGTATTCATCGCCAACACTAATAAAAAAGCACTTAAACATAGCGCAAAAAAGAGTAACAAAGCCTCATCAGGCGACACTTTTCCCGAAGCGATCGGACGATCTTTCGTTCTGTTTACTTTTGGATCAATTTTTCGATCTGCATAATCATTGATTACGCAACCTGCTGAACGCATTAATACAACACCTAAAACAAATACTGTTAAGACCACGATATCTGGCTTGCCTTCACTTGCTATCCACAATGCCCACAAAGTTGGCCACAACAAAAGGAAAATACCGATAGGTTTATTCAGACGCATCAATAAATAATATTGATAAATACGCTCTCTCATTTTGAGCCAGTTTGTAGCTTTTCTTAAATGATTTTTCATTTCCACATTCACTGTTCTAAAATTGAAGGTAAAAAAACTTCGTTCACTAACAAAGGTTTTTTATGTAAGTAAAAAACCGAGCGGCGACCCCAAACTGACTCAGGCGTATGAGCCAGTAACGCAGTCGCACAGTTAAACATACGCTGGCCTTTTTTTATTTCTGCAACTTCTAAAGCATCTCTCTGGACAGTAGGATCAGAAAACAAAATTTCACCTAAAGAACGACTACCTAACTTACCTATAAAACGCCGTCGTCCGCTTAATGTTTTTCTTGGTAAAACACTGCGCGCAAAAACCCAGGGGGTATTTCCACAATAAAGCAATACTTCACGGATTAAAGCACGATGCTCCGGATGAACATTTAAACGAAGCGCTTCATTTAACATGGGACGCTGCCATTGTTGAGAAAGCACTTCAACGCGGAATTCATTTTCACAGGACAATAAAATTTTTCGGGTTAATGAACCTTGATCAAAAAGCCAGGGAGAAATTTCGGCTGGAATATGATTAATCAACATATCCCTGCTGCGCCAAACAGGCTCAGAAATATGACTACCAAAATTATTTGAGATAACTGTTTTCAAAATAATATTCTATATCACTTTCATTTTAGTCAGGGCAGCCGCTACTTCCCTAAATTAAACTGCGGCATATTTTTTTGCTTGTCCAATCCAACGCTGAATTAAGGGTTCAACGGCATCAGGATAATGCTGAAAAAGTTGATCTGCCATGGTCGCAACATTCGGAATTAACGCCTGATCGCGTTGCAAATCGGCAATTCGCATCTGCATAATACCGGTTTGTTTTGTGCCCAGCACTTCGCCGGGGCCGCGTATTTCTAAATCTTTTCTTGCGATTTCAAAACCATCATTGGTTTCACGCATAATCGCTAAACGTTCCTTAGCATTCCTCGATAAGGTACCATGATACATGAGTACGCAAGCACTTTCTCGCGAACCACGCCCAACCCGACCACGTAATTGATGTAATTGTGAAAGCCCTAAACGTTCCGCATTTTCAATAATCATTAAACTTGCATTGGGAACATCCACGCCCACTTCAATTACCGTTGTGGCAACCAATAAATCAACTTTACCGGCTTTAAAAGCCGACATGACTTTTTCTTTTTGTTCCGCCTTCATACGTCCATGCACTAAAGCAACGCGTACCGAATCTAATGCCTCGGCAAGCAAATTTGCGGTGTCTTCTGCTGCTTGTGCCTGCAAAGTTTCTGACTCTTCGATTAATGTGCAGACCCAATAAATTTGCCGGCCGGCACGACACGCCTGCTCAACTCGCTGCACGATAGCGTCACGTTTTGACTCTGGCACCACCACTGTTTCAACGAGAATACGCCCAGGCGGTAATTCATCAATAACCGAACAATCCAAATCAGCATAAGCGGTCATAGACAAGGTGCGTGGAATAGGTGTCGCGGTCATAATCAGCTGATGCGGAAAACCTTCACTTGAACGTCCTTTTTCTCTTAATGATAAACGCTGATGCACACCAAAGCGGTGCTGCTCATCAACTACAATCAAACCTAATTTATTAAATACCACACCTTGCTGGAATAAGGCATGTGTTCCAACAGCCACCTGTCCCTGTTCACTGTTTATTTTTTCAAGTGCCTCACGTTTTTCTGCCGTTTTTAATTTACCCGACAACCAGACAACATTTAACCCTAATGGCTCCAGCCATACTTTAAAGTTTTGAAAATGTTGCTCCGCTAACAATTCTGTTGGCGCCATAATAGCCGCCTGATAACCTGACTCAACTGCTTTTAACATCGCAACAGCCGCAACCACTGTTTTACCTGACCCCACATCTCCCTGCAGCAAACGTTGCATCGGGTTTGTTTTTTCTAAATCAAAATTAATATCGGCTATAACACGTTGTTGCGCGCCGGTTAACTTAAAAGGTAAAGCCGATAAAAATTGCTGCACTAATAAGTATTTTTCTTTTTTCAACGCAGGTGATTTTTCTTTATGCATGGCAATACGAAGCTGGCGCATACTCAAATGATGCGCCAGTAACTCTTCGACAATCAAACTTTTTTGCGTAAGATGTTTACCTTCCGATAATTCTTCCAGCTGCGCATCCACGGGTGGGTTGTGGATATAAAGTAACGCTTGCTTTAATGTTGGCCATTGGTGTTTTTCTAACAACGTTTCAGGAATTAAATTTTCCAGTTGCAACTCATTATTTTTAAGTTTCAACATCACTTGCGACATAACATTACGCAACGTAAGTTGGTGTACACCTTCTGTGGTTGGATAAATTGGCGAAAGATTTTCGTCCAGCACAATATCATCGCCTTCTTTAATGAATTGATATTCGGGATGCGCCATTTCAAACCCTGCTTTCCCCCGCCGAACTTCACCAAAGCATAAAATTCGCGCTCCGCGCTTTAACTGGTTTTTTTGTGCATTACTAAAATGAAAAAAACGTAAGGTTATAAACCCGGTTCCATCCGAGATACGACACAACAACATACGTCCCCGGCCAAATTTAATTTCACTTAATTGAACTTCACCCGTAACCTGGCATTCCATACCTGCCCGCAACGAACCAATAGGATAAATATGAGAACGATCCTGATAGCGTAAAGGTAAATGAAATAAAAGATCGTCCTGATTGTGAATATCAAGACGTTGTAGTTTTTCCGCAACCTTAGGACCAACGCCTTTTAATTTTAGAAGTGAATTTGAATCAGTTGCAGAAGAGTTCATTATAATTTTTATAGAGCGCCGACACGCTCGCAGTCCTTAGCCTAAACTTTATTCTAACTCTAATACCGCATCCATTTCGACTTGTGCATTTTTGGGTAATGATGCCACCCCTAACGCAGCGCGAGCCGGATAAGGTTCAGCAAAATATTCTGCCATCACTTCATTCACCACAGGAAAATGACCTAAATCCGTTAAAAATATATTTAATTTTGCGACATCTTTTAAATCGCCGCCCGCAGCCTGGGCCACCGCCTTTAAATTATCAAAGACACGACGAATATGAACAGCAATATCCCCCCCAACTAATTCCATTGTTTCCGGCACTAACGGAATTTGCCCGGACATATAGACCGTTTTATTCACTTTAACCGCCTGCGAATAAGTCCCAATTGCTTGCGGCGCTTTATCTGTTTGAATTATTTCCCTAGCCATTTTTTTCTCCTAAAACTGTAAATATTTTAAAACTAAATTAGTAT
>Ga0316209_1001765_pt1 | contig 20396 bp, 14 predicted proteins | sample 6monopyrite_MG_FD_204945 | JGI IMG/M metagenome (GOLD analysis project Ga0316209, IMG submission 204945) | Microbial mat bacterial communities from mineral coupon in-situ incubated in ocean water Damariscotta River, Maine, United States -... | ecosystem: Environmental > Aquatic > Marine >...
ATGAGATTAGGATTGATAGAAATAAGCTCTTTAGCTGCATGATTTATCAAGCTAAAGCGACGTGCTTTATAAAATATCACCCCCGTGTTTTTCTCTTCATTGAGCCTTACATTAAATTTAAACAATACCATATAAAACCTAGTAATTCTAATTTTTAAGCTTAATAAAGAATAGAGGTTATACTATAAAAAACATAACTGAAGCTAAGAATTAATTTTTACATTGCTATTCATAAAAGTTATATTTATACTGTCTCTAACTAATTTTTAACCTTACTTTTTCACAAGGAATTCTCCATATGCTTAAAAAAACACAATTTTTAACTTTAGCTATTTTAATTTTTAGTTTTACTCAATCAACAGTATGCTCTATGCCTTCTTGGCAGGTAGACTCAAACAAAGCTCTGTCTCTATAGCTTTTGTAGTCGATAACTGTAAATAAATTTGAAAAAAATAATTTTTCCCGTCGCTTTTTATATGCGGCGGGATTTTTTTATAGCACATCGCCAACTTTATATTGCTATTTTAAATCCTTACTTTATACTACCAACAGTTAATCTTTCACCTTATCTTTTTCAAAGGAGTTTTTTTATATGTTCAATAACAAACAATTATTCATAGGAAGCATATAAACATGAAAAAATTAGTATTTTTGTTTTTATCTTTTGCTGCCACTTCACATGCTTTCGCTGCAGATGATTTAAATCCCTTAGAAGAAAGCTCATTAAATAATACACCAAACTTTGATCAACAATTTGCACTACTTGAAGAAGAAAAACTTGCTCTCGAAAAAGAAAAAAAAGAAATAAATGAAAAAGAAGAACTTCTAGAAGAGAAGTCAAAGGCATTAAACCTTTTGGTAGAGTATAATAAAGAAAATGAAAATATTGCATTTAATTTAAGCTTTTTACTGCTATTGACTTCCGAAGGAACTATAAATATTTCTTTTGATGATGTTATCAAAGGTAACAATATTGAATTTAAGCTTTATAGAGGGGAATCATATGGAGAAGATCTGCACAATTTATCAAAAAAACCATCGATAAAAAGAATCTCTCGCATAAGTGATGAAGCGCATGAAGAACTTATGGAAAGATCTAAAAGAATTCTTAGCTCATAAAAAACAAAAAGATACGTCGATTGCGTTGCTTGCAATCGACGTATCTTTTTGTTTTTTTATTATTTTTGTATTTGCTTATTTAATGCGGCTCTTTCTAGTGCCCACTCTTCTTTTTCAATCTTCAAAGTGTCTATTTTCCTAAGTGCTTCATCATGCTGCTCACCCAGTAATTGATACTTATTTGCAAGACCTTCAACTTCCTTTCTCTCTTGCTCTAAGTCATTTTTTAATTCATCAAAGGTCGCTTGACCTTGAGGGCTTACACTTTTCTTTAGCTTTTCTAAATCTGCTTGTGCTTTTGCTTCAAAACTTCTTGTCTGTCTTAGATCTTCAAATGCTTTTTTAAGAGTATCCTTAGTCTTTTTTAATTCTTTCCCATGCTGTTGCTTTAGTTTTCCTATCTGATGTGCGCTATCTTGCAATCTTTTTTTATAACTTTGTCCTAAGCTACTATAGACTGTGCCTTTTAATGGCGCAATAACTGCATCTAACTCCCCCTGTTTACTTGCATCACCCTGTTGTATAATTGCTTCCGCTTTCATTTTTATTTCTTTTACTTTTTTATTGGGAATTGTTCCTGCATTCAAGCCGCTTGCCATAGCTGCCAATGCGAGAAAAAATCCTACTTTTGCATTTTTCTTCATATTTTTATCCTTATCTAAGATAAATAATTAACATACATTTTTTTTATTATAATAAAATGCTCACACAAGCTTATTTTTCCTATGCAAGCATTTTATTATTTTTTACTCTTTAATATGAAACAGCTAATTTACCCCACGCGAGCCAACGATCAAATCCTGAGTTGTCTGATGCAAACTCAAATGATCCACCAGCTGAAAGTGCTGTTGGGTACTCAATTTCATCCCATCGATAGCTAAATGATCCATAAAATCCATATTGCGTTGTGCATGGTGCACCAGCTGAATACAGATCTAAGTCTTCTGCTCTGATAATGTTTTGTTGGTATGCAGCTGATACTTCTGCTAAATCTGATGCAGCTACCGTATCCAACGCATCATTATTAATCTTTCTGAAACGCGTTGTTGCACCCGGCGCAGCGTTGCCACTTATTGCACTTAACACATCTGATTGCGCTGCTGCATGCAGGAATGCATATTGTCCTGACCATTCTTCCTTGAGCGTAATTCGCTCAGCATCCACGGCAAAGAAGTTAAATCCTGCTTCTACTTCCATGTGTTCAGTTCGTAATAACCACGCAGAGTTATAACGACGACGGAACCTTCCTTCTACGCGAAGCTCTGGGGTAAACACATTGATACCAGAGGTATACATAGAGCCACCTTGATTTGCAAGCCCTCCACCACTAGCATTAAATGCTGCTTCTGCTGCTGCTTGGTTGCAGTACACTGGTAAATAACGACTCCACGGACTGTCACGCACATCTATTGCACGACGCTGTGTATTGGTACCCAAGAATATACTGTGAATTGCTAACTCAGTGCGAATTGAGTAACCTTTTTCTACATTTTCCCACAGTTGAAATCCTGCTGCACTCCCAAAAAGTAGACCGACGTGCTTATCATGACCAACAACTGGTTCGAAAATACTGCACCCTTTTACACTGTTACCTGTTGGTGCTAAAACACCAATATACGACTCAAAGTGGTACATATCTTCACGGTTCCAACCATATCCAATACGAAGATCAAGATCTCCAAGACGTGTTACTGAACTTCCCTTGTTGTTTGGATTACATTCAATGCGTCCTGCAAGAAATCTTTCTTGTTGGAATGCACTGGTCATATTTGGTTGTGCATAGAAAAGACCTTCCGTAGTGTCTGCAGTGCCACCATCAGTTATCACTTCTTCTTTGAAGTTTAACTTATTTGTCACATGAGTAATTGGCGCACTTAAAGCAAAGTAGAAACCTCTTTCTTCTTCATTAGCGCACAACTTTTGCCTCCAAGTGAAACCAAGACCTGCAGTCGTTTGCTGTGGACGAAAGCATATTCGACTTTCAAAAGAAGTATCGGCACTCGTAGTGAAAATATTAAATGCCTTTGCATCGATGTCAGCATTCGTTGGCGTTACACCAGAACCACCACGCACAACGAGCTCTGACTTACCAAATGGCATCAAGTATTCTGCTAATGCTTTTGCATTTGTCGTTTGACCACCGAACGGTACTATTTGTACGGCTCCACCAAAACCGTTATCACGGGCATAGATTCTTCCTAATCTGAATGCTGTAATTTTTTCAGGACGAGCACCTTGGAAAGCTGGATCATAGTTACTACGATATGAAATTGCAGATACTCTCGGGCCTGACTTATTAAACGCTCGAACAGTAGGTTCCGGACAATTACCAGAAGGTGCACACGTATCCTCTGCCGTGAATTTACACGCGGTGACATTTTCACTAGAACCGCAACCGAAGTTATCTGAAGCTTCTAGGCCGGCACTCGCAACAACAAGTGCCCCAACTAGAACTAATACAACCTTTTTCATTAGACTCCTCTTCTCTTTAAAAAGGTTAATAAAAATTAATACTCAAAAAACATTTTATACTTTTATGTAATACTAATTTTTATTTAACAAGATCAACAATTTTGTCTTCTGGTCAAGAAAATCAACGTTACTATGAATAGAGAATTATAACTTCATCTAAAAACATTCCCTTGTTGCCAATCTTTTTTTGAAATAATGGTATGCTATATACTGATTTAAATACTTATCGATTATTTGGCATTATCAAAGCTATTTAAAAACTATTTTTTTCACAAAGGTTGTATCTATGAACAGTTCAAGCAAAAAAATACCGATTAAAAAAGTTAAAGGCACACAAGATATTTTGTGCTTAGCGCTACAAAACTTTTTAATTGAAACAACCAAAAAACATCTGACTTTATATACCTTTCATGAAATAAGTACTCCTATCTTAGAGCCTGTTGAACTTTTTTCTCGTTCTCTTGGCACCGCGACTGATGTCGTTAACAAAGAAATGTTTACCATCAAGCCGCACCGAGAAACAACTGAGTTTATCTGTTTGCGACCAGAAGCAACAGCTTCAACTGCACGCGCCTTTGTAGAAAACGGCATTCAATCTGTGCCGTGGAAAGTTTTTTCATTTGGATCAATGTTCAGGTACGAACGACCGCAGAAAGGGCGCTTTAGAGAATTTAGACAAGTTACTATCGAAAATATCGGCGCTCAGTCTATTGCCTATGATGCACAGCTGATAAGTATGCTCGACAAACTATTTGGCACAACGCTTTTGCTAAAAAATTATGCTCTGCAAATAAATTTCTTAGGATGCCGCGCTGACCGTACAAACTATACAAAAAAAATTGCACAAGAAGTCAAAGACTCTTATGCATCAAGCATTTGTAAAACATGTCAAATGCGCTTGGAAAAAAATGTACTGCGTATTTTCGATTGTAAAAATGAAGACTGTCAAAAGCAGTATGCAACATTACCCGTCCTCACAAATCATCTATGTAGCCCTTGCAACAATGAATGGCAACAAGTACAAAACCAATTACAATTATTATCTGTTTCTTACATTGTGCAGCCACATTTGGTTCGCGGCCTTGATTATTATAATAAAACAGTATTTGAATTTGTAAGCGCAGAGCTTGGTGCACAAAATGCATTTTGTGCTGGCGGCCGCTATGATTCATTAATACAAGAAGTTGGTGGTAAACAGGATGCGCCATCAGTCGGTGCTGCAATCGGCATTGAACGCCTTTTGTTGCTACTCGAACCACTCAAAGCTCACTATCAATTAGAAAACCAAGCGCCAGTTCACGCACTGATCCCGCTCGACAATGCGCAAGCATCACTGACATTAATGGTTGCTGATCATCTACGCACACACCACATTGCAGTTACTGCACTGCTTGACGGCTCACTGAAAAGTCGTATGCGCAAAGCTGACAAGCAACAGCTCCGTACAGCAATTTTACTCGGATCAGATGAGCAAGATGCAGGAACGGCAACGGTTAAATGCCTACAAACCGGCAATACAAAAACAGTTACCCAAACACATCTAGTAGACTATCTAAAAAAATTAATCTAAAAAAAAGTAGCGATAATATAGTTTTATTATCGTTGTTTTTTTAACTTGTTTTTTAATTAGCACTCATTTGTTTTGCTAAAATTAATGGTGCGCATGCACTACCAATAAAGTATTTAATGAACCACTTTTAGTAAAAAAGAAATCTTTGCTCTAAAAAAATACAAAAGAATAGTCACGAAAAGAATACTATCAAAACGATCAAGCAGGCCACCATGACCGGGCAAAATAGTACCGGTATCTTTAAGACTCGCTCTGCGCTTGAGCCAAGACTCAAAAAGGTCTCCCAGTAAAGATGCACATGAAATCAGTAATGGAATGCCGATAAAAAAGATACTTTTTTGCAACACACTAAAATCACACAATACATTTTTATCAAAAAACATCGTGATTATAACTGCAAAAGCAATAGCTGATGATATACAGCCACCCAAAAAGCCTTCTCCTGTTTTATTTGGGCTAATTGAAGGGAAAAGTAATGTTTTGCCCCATCGAGATCCAACAAAATAAGCGCCTGAATCATAGGCAAAAACAACTAGGAAAAGCATTGCTATAGGAAGCTTCATTACTTGGTCAAGACTTAATTGAATTAATAAAGCAAAGGGCACTACTGGATACCACCAAGCAATCCACCACAACTCTTTATAAGTATTTACAAATAATCTCGGCCATTCAGCACACAAAATAAAGATAAGTAATCCGCCCAAGAAATATGCAAAAAAATCTGGTAACAAAAAAAGTATCCCGAACAAGGCTATGCCAAACCACGCGGCTGTATGAACACGCGTACTCAAAGCGTCAAAGAAGCGCTTACTTGACTGACAGCAGAGCAGATCATGTTTTTTACTACTGTGACATGACTCAACTTTGCACACTCGCGGTTCATTTTTTATTTTTTTTTGCTGTATGTTTCTTTTCATTCATCACTCTGAAAAGCATCTTCAAGATACTCAAGACTGAGTCCAGCGTTGTTATTTGACTGCTGAAAATATTTCTTTTCTGCTGCAGCAGCACGAGAAGTATCAACTACAAAAGCAACATCAAATCGAAATGTATGCTCATCAAGCTTGTGCTGTGCAATATACTGCTTTGCTACCGCAATAATTTTTTTCTTTTTACTGTGGGTAATAACTGAACTTACATCAAACAAAGGATTTTTACGGCATTTTACTTCGACAAATAAGACAAGATCTTTTTTCTGTGCAATGATGTCGATCTCTCCGTATTGCTTTTGATAGTTTTGGGCTGCAATCGAAAATCCTTGAAGCTTCAACTGCTGTGCTACATAATCTTCAGCAGCAATGCCACGCAACTTATAAGATGATTTCTGAAAAACCGAATTAATTGATATCATACTAACCTTATTCAGCACCCTTACCGGTATTAGCTTTCACTGGCACATCATTTATTTGATCAATGGATGAAGGCTCAGCGGGCAGCGACTCAATTACAAACTGTTTATCTACTTTTGCCATCGTAGTTTCTTGCGCTGCAAGTGGTTCATCTGACAGCAAATCAAGCTTATTTTGCAATGTTGCGACAAGTTCATTATCACCAAACTTTTCTGCTATATCTCTGTGCAACCCAACATATTTTTTGTTTTGCAAAACTTGAGGTCCGCAGCGCTCTGCAATGCCTGCAATACGAGTTTTTGCTGAACGCAAAGAAGATAATCCAAAAAATTCTGCTCTGTCAAAATATTGCTGTGCAATGTGCAACTCATGCTCAAAAAGGCGCTCTTGACTACTTAATAAAACAGTTTGAATTTCTGCATCCTGAGAGCTGCCATAGAATACATTATTATTTAAATTTTCGCTCACTAAACTTTCGCTTGTTAAGCTCTCACTTGTTAAGCTCTCACTTGCTAATCCCTTAATTGCCAAAAAATCCTGGCATAATGCAATCGTTGTCCGCGTCATTGATTGATCACGCATATGATCACGAATTTGATAGTAATGACAATAAATATTTTGCTGTGAAGCGCGAAAATAGCTTTCTGTTTTGTTTGGGTAGCTCATGATATATTCTTCATAAAAGACCTGTGCTTTTTTGTAGTTTCCTTGCTTGAAGAGTCGATCGGCAAGCTCAATGACAATCGGCGGCAACTCTGCTGGAATGTTGCACATTCGCTTCATTCGCTCAAGATAACGAATAACTACCACCTCATCATCGCGTTCTTCTGCAGCTCTTTTGCCCTGGCAAAGTTTGTCATAAGACATTGTATTCAAAGTTTCTATCGGCTTTGCAAACCAATCAGCGACTTTTTGATACCATTTTTTATTGCTACTATGCACTTCTTCTACTTCTTTTTTACCCGAGTAGCGGTTTACTGGTGTTTTGCGATTTTCTTCTTCTCTCAGTGCTACTTTAGTCGGCCGCTTTATTGTCCGCGCTGCAAAAATAACTGCGTTACTGACTACAAAAAACATTACTACTAATACATTTAAAAAAAATTTACTGTTGTTTTTTTTCATTTTTCATCTACTATTTTTACTTATTATTTTGCATTAACTCACTACTCAAAGTAACTGGCAACTTATTATACAAATAGCTTATAAAAAAGCGCAAAACATTGTACTGCTCAGCTATTTATCTAAAGATTTTAGTATAAACAGCACATAAATAAAAGCAAACACTATGCGGGTTTAAAGACCTTTGGTATTATAGAGAATACACATGCAATGTGCACATAAATCTCCTATCAAAATAATAAGGAATCAAAAATGGCAAAAAGCCTTGCAGATGTTTTAGCAGAAAATGGCGTTGTCACTGCACAGCAAGTTGCAGAGTGCTCACAAATTACCAAAGGATCTGGCGAAAAATTAACGCACTGCCTTGTAGACCGAAAATTTACAACTTATGAAGCTATTGCACAAGCTCTTGCAAAAAATGCCTCTGTACCTTACTTATCAACTATTGACGATACTATTGCCGACTTAAATACACTGAGTAAAGCACCGCTTAATTTTTTGAAGCAACACACCATAATTCCGGTAAAAATTAATGATAAAATAGTTATCGTGACAGCCAACCCACTCGACTTTCAGCCACTTGATGACCTGAATCTATTATTTGAAAACAGTACGAGCATACAAGTAAGTACCCCAAAAGTCATTATTGACAGTATCAATCGGTACTATCCGATTGGCGGCACTAAAGAAATGATTGAAGAGCTTGAAGAAGAAAAAGATGGCCTTGATGAATCAATAGAGTTTGATAACATCGCAGACAAAGATATCGTTTCAATGGCAACTGAAGCGCCAATCATAAAATTGGTAAACCATATTCTTTATCAAGCAGTAAAAATAGGTGCATCTGATATTCATATTGAACCCTTTGAAAAAGAGCTTCAAGTGCGCTATCGCATCGATGGCGTTTTACAACTTTTTATGAAGCCACCTAAACGCATTCAAGCAGCATTAATTTCTCGTTTAAAAATTATGGGTGATTTAAACATTGCCGAAAAACGTGTGCCACAAGATGGTCGCATTGATATTAAAGTTGCCAGCAAGCCTTTCGACATTCGTATATCAGTACTGCCTGTTGTTTATGGCGAGCGAGTCGTAATGCGATTACTCGACAAATCAAAAACATTCACCAATATTAGCTCTTTGGGGCTAAGCGAATATGATCAAAAAATAGTTATGGAAGCTATTGAAAAGCCAAACGGTATTATTTATGTAACGGGACCGACAGGATCGGGTAAAACAAGTACTCTTTATTCGATACTCGGCGTATTAAATCAACCAGATGTAAACATTATCACCGTAGAAGATCCGGTAGAATATCAAATGATGGGCATTGGACAAGTCCAAGTAAAATCAAAAATCGATATGACTTTTGCTTCCGCACTGCGCTCAATATTACGACAAGATCCAGATATCGTTATGATCGGTGAAACTCGTGATCAAGAAACAGCTCAAATTGCTATCCAAGCAGCATTGACCGGCCACTTGGTTCTCAGCACTCTGCATACCAATAGTGCTCCCGCAAGTATTACTCGCTTAATAGACATGGGCATAGAACCATACTTAATATCTTCTTCACTTCTAATCGTTATTGCACAGCGACTTATTCGAACCCTGTGTACTTGCAAACAAAAATATACACCCACGCCAGATGCTCTAAAATCGATTGGCCTTTCTGAACAAGATGCAAGTGGTGCTACTTTTTATGAAGCAAAAGGCTGCAGTGAATGCTCTGAATCAGGATACAAAGGTCGAATGGCTATCTTTGAAGTTATGAAAATGACTCCCGAAATTGGCAAACTTACTATGGATGTCTCTGCTACCAATACGCTAAAAGATGAAGCCATAAAACAAGGAATGACTACCTTATCTCAAGATGGTATACGACGAATAAAAGAAGGCATCACAACGATTCAAGAGGTTTTGTCTGTTGCATCAAGCGAGTAATAAGCGAATATATAATCATGCAGGAAATACTCTTTTTGAATGTTGCATAGTCATTGCGCTGATTGCTCTCGTATGCTCTTTGTATATTCATTATGGCCAGCTGTTTACCAGCACTCAAACGCAATCTGAAGTTGATATTTTGTATACTACTATGCAACAGCTCAAGCAGCGGTCACTCAGTACGCACAAAAGGTATAGCATTAACTTTGATCTTCAAAACAATAGCTATGAGTATGATGGCAGAGTGCACAAACTTCCTCCCAATATATGCTTTGGAATGCCTCAAGGAGCAAAAGGGGCCCCAGGATCTCCAACAAAAATAATTGAATCTTCCTGCAGCTTTCCCAACAATAAAATACAATTTTCTGTTAATGGGGTAATAAGCTCTGGAACTATTTACATAAGAGATATTAATGAAAAACATTGCTATGCTTTATCCAATACTATAAGCAGCTATGCTACAATTAAACGATATACGTTTTATAATAATCGCTGGCAAAAACAAACATGATTAAAAAAACTATCTTTGCTACTTGTTTAGGGCTACTAATAACCGGATATTACATACAAAAAGATCGTTGGTTTTGTGACCATATTGCTGACTTGATCAGTAAAAAAATTGCCAATGTTTCCTCCTGTGCTATTAATCAATATACTGTTGAAAACTGCAGTTTTTTGCACAGCAGTATGACAATAAAAGACATCTTTATTCAACCACCTAAGTTAACAGACCAGTTGAATAAAACTGAAAATGAAAAATGGCATATCATTATCGACCAAGCAACTATTTCATGGTCGTGGATTTCACTCTTTTTGTACGGATCGATTGAACTATGTATTGACATAACAACGGCACGCCTAAAAAGTGCTTACACCGAAAAAACGTGTGATCTAGCACTCTATTTAAAAGAACTTGTGCTCAGTGAGTATAAATTTGCAATTCCCATTACTCTACAAAAAACAATGATTAAAGCGTTGCATATCGACCTTAATCACGAAAAAAAAGATTTACATTTCAAGCTGGAAACTTCAGCGCTAGCAAAGAAAGTTGCCAACACTAAAAAAATAATTTTGTATCTTAATCAAGCAAAGCTATCTCAAAAAAGTTATGATCAAAAAAATAATACTCACTACAAAGAAATTATACATTCACTCTGCAGCTCGGTAGAAACAACTATAGACAGTGATAATAATGCACATATTAATGGATCTACTTCATTTATTATTGCACAGCTCAAAGATCATAATAAGCAGTGCCACGGCACACTAAGATGGGCAAAAGATAGCGGTAGCATCATGCTTAAAAATATAAGTCGCACCATAAATTTAACAGCACGACTTAATAAGCAAAAAATTAATCTTACTGCTCACAGTACAATAGATCAACTACTTAAATTAACCACTAACAACACTCATCAAATACCAATTTCAGGCAAACTTAAGCTTGATGTAACGATTAACACGCCTAATAATATCAGCAACTTTACCATTGAAAAATCCACCATTAGGGGATCACTGCTCGCTGAAGATATTCAAAGCCCTATTGGATCTTTAGCTTCTCTTGCACAAATAAACTTTGAAAAACAAAACCATAAAATGAGCAGCAAACTATACTGGCAACACAATTCTGGTATTGTTTTAAACGGCACCTGGCAGTATAATCAATTCACTAACTGCGGCAGCGGAGAAGTGCATAACATGACTACTAATTTTTTTAGCCCTACATCTCACTGGTGCCTGCCTGCATATAAAACATATTTAAGCGCAGATATCGATTCATCAGGACACATAAAAGGAATCTATGAATCTACCGCTCATAATAAAAAATTATCTACTAACAAAAAAACAGGTGGCAATTTTTCTATCACCCCATCAAATCTGCTTTCTATTGCAGGATCACTACACAAAAATCACTACCGAGTCATATTACAACTTCAACCAACAGTAGAACTGAAAGAGTTGGTATACTATGATAAAAACCAAAAAAAACAGCTTGATATTTATACACTTAACAACAATTCTACATCCTTCAACAAAAAAAGCAGCGCAATATCTTCATACATTGCGCATGAAGATACTAGGCAAGAACTTGCAGCGCATGTTGATTTTGAGCTCATAAAAAATATTGCCCATCAATGGGGGCTAAAAGAAGTACAAGGGGAAGGATATTTCAGTACAACTGCTACGATAAAAAAGGATGGCATCTTTTGTAGATCACAACTCCATAACGGGACCATTCGATTACCTCAAACATATAACTTTATCAATAGCTTTTCAATGGAAAGCTTTTTCGACTGGAGTCATAAAAAAATACTCATACAAAACATGCAATGCAACTTACACAAAGGGTCAATCAGCACTCACAAGGGCTGTATTTATTATGGTAATAATTTTTATCCTACCTTTGTTTATATGCCACTACTATTCCAAAACTGCTTATTAAATATTCAGAAAGATCTTTTTGCTACGGTTTCTGGCAGATTATTATTTCATCAGGCTCCTGCTGTTGATCCACTTTTGTCAGGATCTATTATTTTTGGAGCAGCTCAACTCAGTGAAAATATTTTCTCTTTTTCTGCACAGCAAGAATTAGCAAAAAATGCTTATACACTTTTTACTCCTTCTCAATTTTCCCAAATAAAACTCGAACTTGCTGTTGAAAGTGTCCAGCCAATCTATGTCAAAACCCCATTCTTGGAAGCTGATGCTCATTTACGTTTTTTTATAACTAATACGATACAGCACCCGCATGCTCGCGGAGAAATACATCTAATTTCAGGCAATTTGAAATTTCCCTATAAACCACTACATATAACAAAAGGATCACTCTACTTTATGCCTCATCAGATGTATGATCCCTTAATTGAAGTTGAAGCACGCAACACGATAAGAAAAAATACTGTTACTATGCAAATAACTGGCTCAGTAAAAAACCACCATATTAGCCTCCACTCAAGCCCTACACTTTCAGAAGAACAGATCATTGCACTTTTACTCATAGGATCAACAGAAGAGTCATTAAACATTGTAATGCCAGCACTGATTATGCAAAATGTAAAACAACTACTCTTTAGCACAGACCATACCCATAAAAAAATTGAAAAATATTTTACAGGATTTTTAAAGCCTCTTAAACACATCACTTTAGTTCCAAGCTTTGTCGATCAAACAGGAAGAGGTGGACTCAGAGGCGCCATTGAAATTAATATTCACGATCGAGTGCGCGCATTAATACAAAGAAATTTTAGCCTAACTGAAGATACTCGCTTTGAAGTTGAATATATGTTATCAGATGACATAAGCTTAAGAGCAATACGCGATGAAAGAAGAGATCTTTCAGGGCAGGTAGAAATGAAATGGAAATTTTAAATCTTATAAAAAAGGAAACACATGAACTTTTTTTTACTTACACTTTTTTTCTTGGCTACAGTTAATACTCAACCAACAAAAACAACTACACCCTCTTTTGGCAAAACACATTTTATTTTAGGGGCACCAAAGCAACATTATCAAAATTTTGCTCCAACTAAACAAGCTAATCTACCAATTAATAATGCCAACAAAACTACTCAAGTATATTTCAGCCACAAAGACGACTTAGAAAAAATAATCTGCGATTGCATAGGAAAAGAAAATGAAGCTATTTCTATTGCTCTGTACTCATTCACCAACGGAAATTTAGCACAAGCATTAATCAACTTCGTAAAAAATAATCCAAAAGCTTCTGTTTCCATTATTACTGACAAAACCTACCAACATGATCGATTTAGCAAAATACCCCAACTTGCAAAAACTCCGCGCATCACTGTGTTTGTTTATGCACCTACCGGCAAACAAAAAACACTTAACAATATCATGCATCATAAATTTGCCATTTTTGAAGGACAAAAAAAAGCCTGCAACGGATCGCTAAACTGGACTCATTCAGGCGTTAAAAGCAATCAAGAAAATGTAGTTTTTTTTAGCGATCCTTTAATCATCAAAGAGTTCAAAAAAGAACACTCTGAACTTTTGAAAAAATGCACTAAACTATCATAATCAATATCATCTCGATACCGATTACTTTTAATACAAAATATATTTATCTAATTTTAAAATTGAGCGTAAGAGTTTCTTTTGATCACTCACTATCACTATCTAAATTTAATTCATTAGGATTAATTTCTTCTGTAAACATTTCGCCTTCACTATCTAAGTCAACCTCATTAGGATCGGTACTAACATCTAAATCATCTAATGACTGCTCACTATCTCTTTTTTTATCGCCACCTCTAAATTCTTTTAGTTTTTGTACAAAAACCTCACTCAACAAAGCGATCTCTTCTTTATGAGCTTTATTTGCTTCCCATTTTTCTTTATAATTTCTGATCAAACTACTATAAGCTGTGCCTTTTAATGGCATAAGTAGTGTATCTAATCGATCCTTATCAGCTGCACAACCATCCTCTACAATTTTCTCTACTTTTGCTTTTATGTCTTTTACTTTTTTATTAGTAATTGATGCTGCATTCAAGCCAGTTGCCATAACTACATATATAAGAAAAAACAGACAGAATGTTACACTCTGCTTCATATAAAATTCCTTTCTTTTATATTTAACTTATGCATATTAACCTTATTGGACTGCTTTTTCTTCTCTAAGTTTTTGGGTACATTCAGGACTTTCCTACATATTATTTGAAAGTCTTTTTGCAGCGATTAGCTACAATGAAGTACTGTATGTATAATTAATTGCTTCTTCCAGCAATCCCTTTTCAAAAGGACTTTTAACTCTAGCCTGAAAATCCTGAAGATAGGATACTTTATCTACTATTGATAAAAACGAAGCATCTATAAAATTTATTATAGATTGTATTAATCGCAATCTTTTCACCAAAACTCTCTTAGTTACTTCTTGATGAGACCATTCTCTGTATCTTTTCTCCAAATGATCGACTTTACTATCGAGACTTTTATAATCTTTATGCTTTAAAAGAGCATTGTTAAGCTTAAATATTCTTGTATCTTCTTTAGTCGCCTTATTTTTGAACTCTATATAAGTCTTATGATGGCCTAATAATTCTATATAGTTTTGACAACTAGCAATATCATTAGTAATTAATAGCCTGACTCCAAAAAATAGCTCCGATTTTCTTGTTGTTAACTCACAAAGATCTTCTGGATACAACTCTTCTTTACAAATAAAAGATTCAATAGCGCCACTTTTTTCTGGATCTTCACGAGAAAAACATTTTATATTAGGCGGAAGTTTTCTAATTTCACCAGAAGACAATAGCAACAGAGTTAACTTTACTAAAGAATCTTCTGCTTCCCTTAATTTTGCTTTTTCGATGCATTCACTCAAAAATGTCTCCGACTCTTTCACTATTCTCTCAGACTCCTCAAGCATTAACGCTGCCTTCTCTCTCATTTCTTCTCTCTCTTGCCTGAGAGCTATTCTCTCTTGTTTCAAAAACTCGCACCTCTGGCTAAAAGTCATACTACTAAACTCAGAGCCAGATACTTCATCTGCGGCTAAAGCATTATTAGCAACAACTAAAGATAAAAATAAAAATATCACTTTTTTCATAATCATGCGTTTCCTTATCAATCAACTATATAGACACAATTCGCCAATGCTCTATCAGATCTTCAGATTCTTCTACTAAAGCCTTTAGAAATTCTTTATCTATTAAAATCGCCAAAGATTTTTCATCTGCTAAAAGCTTTAAAGACTCTTTTACAATTAAAGCATCTAAAGCCCCGCTTTTTTTCAAAGCACATAAAGCAGTTTTTTCTATTGAAGCCCTTAAGTCCTCTTTGTCTATTATTGAAATTTTTAAAGCCTCTTGCTCTACTAAAGCATTTAACTGCCCTTTCTCTATTGCATCATCTAAAACTTGCTCTTCCACCAAACCCTCTAGTTTATTGTTTTCCTGCATTAAATTCTCTAGACTTTTTAAAGCCTCTTGCTTTATTACATCTTTTAAATCATTTCTTTCTTCCAGCAAAGTCTCTAAATGCTTGTTTTTTTGTATTAAATTTTCTAAACCTTTTAAAGCCTCTGCTGTTATTAAAGGGTCTATATTTTCTTTTTTTTCTATTAAAGCTTCTAAAGCTCTTCTTTCCATTAAAGCCGCTAAAATCTCTTTTTCTATTAAAGTCTTTAAATCACTTCTTTCTTTTATTAAAATTTCCAAAGCTTCTTTTCCCATTAAATTCTCTACTATCTCAGAAGAAAATGACAAAAAAATACCGGTCACCTCTTTTAATTGCAAACCTTCATTATATTCACCTAAAAGCTCTTTTGACTTCTTCATAACTTTGTTTGTTTCTTCTACGAGGCGCATTCTTTCTTTTTGAACAGAATCATATCTTTCCCCAAAAGTCTCGCTGTTAAAATCATAGCCAGATGCTTCACCTGCAGCTAAAACATTATTAGCAACAACTAAAGATAAAAATAAAAACATTATTTTTTTCATAATTATGTGCTTCCTATAAATTAATTGTGCAAAAAAAATTTATAATTAAACTGATACAATTTACTGATAAAAACCATAGATTTAACAAACTTTTTTTTGTTAAACATACAAGGGACTCCTCAGGAAAAGATAAAGTTAAAAATTAACTATGGTCAGTATAAAGATAAGTTTTTAAATAGCAATATAGACAATGAATTTTTAGCTATCAATAAAGTTAATTTGTGCACCTAATAGTACTTTTAGATTGCCATTGTTTTAATTAAAAGAAATTTTCATAGAAACAAATCTAAGAATGTTATTATTAAGTCTTATATGTATGATTAATTGCTTCTTCTAGCAATCCCTTTTCAAAAGGATTTTTAACTCTAGCCTGAAAATCTCGAAGATGCGCTACTTTTTCTATTGTTGATAAAAACGAGTCATCTATAAAATTTATTATAGATTGTACTAAGTATAGCCTTCTTATCAAAATTCTACTGCTTTCTCCTTCCTTTCTCTCGACCAAAATTGCGTATTGTTTCTCCAAATAATTTATTTTACTGTGCAGACCCATATAATGCCTACTCTTTGAAAGAACTTTATTCAGAATCGATATCCTTGAATCTTCTTGAGTAGCCTTGTTTTTAAAGTTGCAATAGTTATTATAATAAATTAATAATGCTGCATATGCAGGATGCTTAAGAATATCATTAAACGTTGGCAACTCTGAACCAAAAAATGGTTCAAAACTTTTTGACATTGGTTTACAGATATCTCGCAAGTACAATTTGTTATCACAAAGGAAAAATTCAACAACATCGCTTTCTTCTGGATCTTCACGAGAAAAGCATTTTATATCAGAAGGAAGTTTTACAATTTCACCAGAAGACGCTAACAACTGAGTCAACGCTATCAAAAAATCTTCTGGTTGCTTTGATTCCTGCTTTTCTTTTTCTTTTTTTATCTCTTCTCTAAGAGCTGTTATCTCTTCCTTAAGAACTATTATCTCTTTTTTAAGAAGCGGGTACTGTTCACACAAAGTCATATTATCACCAAAATGAGAATCAAATAAGTTGTCTCCAGCTAAAGCATTGCTGATACCAACTAAAGATAAAAATAAAAATATTACTTTTTTCATAGCTACACGCTTCCTATAAATTAATTGTATAAAAATAATTTATAAATAAATTGATACAATTACTAAATATATAAAAAAAACTCCTTACAAAAAAAATAAAATTAAAAGTAAACCACAATCAACATTAAATGAATTTTTTAGATTTTAGTGATGTGTTAATTTTTGATAAGAATTAAAAAAACTCATTATAAATAAAAAACCCCGCCGCAAATAAAACACGGCGGGGATACATTATTTTCTCTATGTCTTTGGTTAAAACGACATTTTTATATGAGAAAACAACTGCACTAAGTTAGTAGTATAATTACGTCTTAAACTTGCAGTGCGAAAAAGTTCAATTTCAAAATTAAGAATGAGCTTCTCGTCAAAGCATTTTAATAATACTTACATGATGTGAATAAATTATTTCAGAGATTTTTTTAAGGAATTACAATAAATGCAACAGTTTTTATGTAATTTATTTTTACTTATTGGCTATATTAATAAATCTAAGCTTAAAAAATCAAACCACTAAGTTTTGAATATTATTAAAATAAAGTTATTCCTGGACCGGCTGCTACTACAGCTTGCGCAACACTACAAAGCAAGATAGCTAAAGTTAAAAGTTGTGTTTTTTTGAACATATGAAGAACTCCTCATAAAAAAGTAAGGTTAAAAATTAACTATAGCTAGTATAAATAGAACCAATGCAAATAGCAATCTAGGTAATATGCTTTTTTTAGTTTCAACTGTATTAATATAAGTCAGCCATATTGCTCTTTCATGTCAATAAATTATATCAATAAACTCCAACTTAAAAATTAGAATTGTTAATCTTTGTATGATATTATTTAATCTAATCAAAAAAGATAACCTTTATAAATAGCAGTGTAGCCAATGATACTTTTAGCTTTAATTACATCTATTATAAACAATCCATGTTGCTTACTTTTCACCTCAATTTGTGGAGCACTATTAAAATTTGGATTACTTTTAACCTTACTTTACAATCAACTTAAAGAAAAATATTTACACAAACATTTCTATTTATTTTTAGGTATTGTTTTTTGCGCTTTTTTTCATGATTTTTCATGGATTTTATTAATTATTACAAGGTTTTTTTATCCTTGTAACATAACACATCTTACCCAACGACTAGCTTGGTTTTTTAATATATTCATGATGCAATCCTTAGGGCTATTTCTTGATTATTTAACAAGTAAAAAACAACGCATTTCTTTGTATAGTAAAATATTTTTGCCTTTGAATATATTTTTTATGGGAACTTACTTGTATTTTGCTTTACAATATTTTAATATTTTTAATCGAAAATTAGAACTACTTGAATGGGCTCAATTTTATATTATGAATATGTCTACAAGCTATAACCTATTGATGCTTTTTATTTCATCTATTATAACAATTTTTAAAGTACAAAAAATAAAACCTCCTTATTTACTTAAAAAACAAATATATACACTAATACAATTTTACATTGCTCCATTACTATTAGTTGAATTTGTACAGTTACCCTTATTTAGAGATGTGACTATGCAAAACTCCTTGTGTACTAGTTATACAGCAGTAACAATATCATCTATTCTTATGACTATCATGCTTTATTACTGTATTAAAAAGGTTATGGTGTTGCGATTTTTGAATATGAAGAAATCAGTTGAAACTGTTTCTCGGCTTAGTTTCATCAAAGAATTTAGAAAAACCTTAGATGAGCTAAGCATGGTAGAAAATTTACAAGAGCTATATTCGATTGCCTATATGAGCTTTGAGTCAGTCTTTAATATTCCTTCAACGCATACTTTTTTGACTATTAGGCAAGTAGAAGATAAAACTTTTTTGAAAAAATATTTACCCGATCATAGCGCAAGAGAGGCTGTTGTTGAAGAGTTTTTAAATACCTATAAAAGCAACTTTTTTAGCGCTGAGCAAGAGTATAAAATTTTAGTTCATGATGAGCTCGCGTTTACGAATTTTTATGAGCCTTCAAAAGATCGTGAATGTTTAATTAAGTTTTTAGAGAAAATAGACGCAGATGTTTTTATTCCTATTTATTTAGAAGGCGCCGTTGTTTCTTATATTATTGTAAATAGACATTCTCGGAAAGATCAGTTCTTTGGTCATGTAGAACAAAACGAAATGATTATTTTTGCGCGCTATTTAAGTACGGTGATCAACTTAATTCAAAAAAAAAATTTGTCTAATCTCATTGCCCATAAAAAAAAGCTACAAGATGAGCTCTATGTCAAGAATCAAGAATCTCTTCAATACAAAGAAAGCTTACAGTCATTTGTAAGATCAAGTGAAGGGAAAAATACAGGCGTTATATTTTATAAAGGGCGTCGCTTCACTCTTGTAAATCAAGCAGCTAAGCAGCTTGTTTCTATTAATGTTAACGCTATGCCCGGACATCCTCTATCACAAAAACTTATTGCTGTAGTAAAACATGTCAAAGAACATAATCAACCTTATTCAGTTATCGCTAAGAATGCTCAAGATAAAAAATTAGTTCTTTCTGGCATGAATTGTGTAGATAACAATCAAATTGTTATCACCGTGAATTTACCGGATATTTCAGATCTTTTGCAAAAAAACCTGAATTCATTAAAAGATCCAAGCCAATGGGACTATTTATTATACTTAGAAACAACAAAATCGGGTACATTAATTAATACACTTTTGCCCGGAACTGGCCCAGAAATTCTAAAAAGTAAAATTGCGCTTCTCAAGGCGTCTTTAAGCAAAAAACCACTCTTACTTTCAATGCCAACTGATGATGTCGATGCTATTGCAGAAACAGTTCACCATATCAGTTTACGTGAAAAACTACATGTTTTTAAGCTTACAGATACACAAAGTAGCCATGATTTTGCGGTGTCAGTTTTTGGCATAAATAAGTTTTTTAATGATATGAAAGACCCAGTACCTATGCTTGCCCAAGTAGAAACGAGTGCAACAATTTTTATTCAAAACATTGAAAATTTAGCCCTTGAACACCAAAAGAGATTAGTAGATTATCTCACTCATGGTGACTGGGAAATGTTAAAGAGTGAGCAACGACGTTCAGGAACGGCACGTATAATTTGTTCAACCAGCCAAACGCTCTCTACACTACTTCAAGACGGTCTTATTTCTTTGTCTCTGCATGATATATTAAAAGAAAACTGTTTAACGCTGCCGTCATTGCTGACCTTAGCAGATGAAGAAGTTGTTGAACTGATGCAAGAATATAGCAGCCAAGCATTAGTTGG
>Ga0316209_1001766_pt1 | contig 20391 bp, 16 predicted proteins | sample 6monopyrite_MG_FD_204945 | JGI IMG/M metagenome (GOLD analysis project Ga0316209, IMG submission 204945) | Microbial mat bacterial communities from mineral coupon in-situ incubated in ocean water Damariscotta River, Maine, United States -... | ecosystem: Environmental > Aquatic > Marine >...
CATCAATCTCGGGGTCATTGTTGAGCTGCTCAATAATATCCAGCAATTTTTGCTGTGAAGCGTCGGCGGGCAGGTCGAAAGACTTGGAAATAAAGCCAACCTCGGCGCAGGACTTGCGTTTGTTATTGACGTAGATCTGTGAAGCGGCATCAGAGCCGACCAATACCACCGCCAGTCCGGGTGGCCGTTGGCCATTGGCCAGGCGGTAGTCGACGCGTTGTTTGACGTTTTGGCGAACGTCGGCAGCGATGGCTTTGCCGTCAATGATCTTGGCTGTCATGGTGATATGGCCCTAATCCCGTGCTGGAAAAGCGGCCAATCATACCAGAAATGCTCCGTTGGCTGAATGTCGTCACCGCTTAAATAGGTGACTTAGCCGGTTCCGGGGGCGATTTTTCCACTTGGCCCGGAATGCGCCACCACAGTATCAGGGCAATGGCTACCAGGGCCGTCTGTCCCAGTGCCAGATGGCTGGGCCGTTGACTGAGCAGCGGCACCGCCAGGCTGGCGATCAGGGTATTGCCTAGCATCTGCACAAAACCCAGCATGGCCGAGGCGGCGCCGCGGTTATTGGGAAAACAGTCCAGCGACAGCACCATCATGGCGGGCATGGCAATGCCGATGCCGCAGGTATAAATCACCAGCGGTAGCATCACTGTAACAATCATTGGTGTTAGCCACAGCGCTTGGGCTGCATTAAATAAGGTGCCCAGCGCCATCAATGTGAGCGCCAGTGTCAGGGTGCGTTGCTGTGGCCAGCGGTGAGCAAGTTGGCCACTTAGCCAGGCACCGCAGATCATGCCTGCCACCATGGGTATGAACAAGATGGCAAAGTCACCGCTGGCCAGATTCATGAAATCAAAAATCACTGTTGGCGCCCCGGCAATATAAAGAAACATGCCACCGAAATAGCAGGCCACCATAAACACCAGCGATTGAAAGCGACGATGCACCAGCGTCTGGCCATAGACACGGGCAACGTTTACAGGATGAAAGGACTGACGCAGCGCCGGGGCCAGGGTTTCCGGTATGCGTATCAATACCAGCAGAAACACCAAAGCACTATAGAGCGTCAGAAAATAGAAGACGCTGCGCCAGCCAAAGGCGTCGTGCAGCCAGCCGCCAATAATTGGCGCTATCGCCGGGGCCAGACCAAACATCATCATCGCCCGTGACATGACCTTTTGTGCATCTTGCGGATTGTAAATATCGCGGATCATGGTTCGGCCTGCTACCAAGCCACCACCTGCTGCTGCACCCTGTAACAGACGGAAGAAGAGAAAACTACCATAGTCATTCGCTAGGGCGCAGCCGATAGACGCGGCAATATAAAACAGTAGTGTGCCCAGTATCACCTGTCGTCGACCAAGGCGATCCGCCAGTGGCCCCAATACCAGGGTCGAGATGGCAAAGGCCGCCAGATAAAAGGCCAGACTTTGCGACAATAAGGCGCGGCTGACATCAAACTCCGCCTCAATGGCGGGAAAGGAGGGCAGATAGGTATCAATGCTAAACGGCCCGATCATCGACATCATGGCGATGATCATAGTCAGGCCTTTGGCTGGGCTGGGTTTCATTATTTATTATTTACCACAAAGGTCACGATGGTACGGTAAAAACCGTTAACAACAAGCCCTGCCACAATGATCAATCTCGAATTCCATTGTCGAATGAATAATTGAGAACCTCATCTCAAGTTCTAATTTCAATGCCATTTTTATTTGTTCTGTTTCACCAAAGTCAGCAACCACTACATGGGCCTCCAGAGCGTTTTTGTGTTCATCAAGTTGCCAGAGATGAACGTGATGGACGTTTGACACCCCCTCGACTTTCTCCATTACCTTGATCACTTCCTCGATGGATATATTTTCTGGTGCACCTTCCATGAGGATATGAATAGTCTTTGGCAGCAGTGTCGCAGCCTGATAGAGCACGTATCCGGCAATGAGCAGTGTCAGCAAGGTATCCGCCCAATACCAGTCATAAAGCAAGATTAGGGTTCCGGCGACAATCACACCCACCGAAGCCAGGGCATCGGATACGTTGTGCAGAAAGGCGGCGCGGATGTTTATGCTTCGTTTCGACATGGTATAGGTCAGGATCGCTGTGGCCACATCGATCACCAGTGCGATACCAGCTATGATGACCACCACCCAACCTTCAATGACCTGCGGCTCGAACACTCGCCATACCGCTTCGTAGATCAGATAGAGCCCCACCAGCAACAGGGTGACGAGGTTGATCAGCGCGGCAATCACCTCGGCCCGTTTATAGCCGAAGGTTTTGAAATGGTCGGCGGGCTGTCTGCCGATCTTGCGTGCTACCCAGGCAATCAGCAACGCGGCGGCATCACTGAAGTTGTGCAGGGCATCGGCAATCAAGGCAAGACTGCCGGAGACAATGCCGCCAACCACCTGCGCCAGCGTCAACAACATATTGATGGTGATGGCGGCAATCAAGCGCCGATCGTCCATCGCCTCTACATCGTGATGAAGGTGGTGGTGTCCATGGCTCATTTCTGGATTAGCCATTCGCTCTGTTCATGATTAATCCTCCGGTTATTGTTGTGGTGCTTGAAAGCGCGCTTTGGAAAAAACACCATAGAGCGCAGGAATAACAAACAGGGTCAGCAACGTCGATGATACTAAACCGCCCACCACCACCGTGGCCAGGGGTCGCTGCACTTCAGAACCCACGCCGGTAGCCAGTAACATGGGGGCTAATCCCAACGCTGAGGTAATGGCGGTCATCATAACCGGTCTCAGCCGTGATAAAGCCCCTTCAAACACGGCAACATCAAACGTGGTTCCCCCTTCAACGCGCTGATTAATGGAACTGACCATCACCACACCGTTGAGCACGGCAACACCCAACAAGGTGATGAAGCCAATGGAGCCGGGCACCGATAAATACTGACCGGAGATATACAGCGCGGCGATGCCACCGATAAGCGCCAGGGGTACGTTGAGCATAATCAGCGCCGCCTGGCCGACCGAATGAAAAGCGAAGTAGAGCAACAAAAAGATTAATCCCAGCGACAGCGGCACGACCACCATCAGTCTTGCCTGCGCACGCTGCTGATTCTCGAACTGTCCACCGTAAATAACGGTGTAACCCGGCGGTAGATTAATTTCGCTGTTGATACGTTGTTGCAGCTCAGCCACCAGGCCGCCCATGTCACGTCCTTCAACGTTGGTCTGAATCACCACCCGGCGTTGCACATCATCACGACGAATCTGCGGCGGGCCAGACTCAATGGCGACTTGAGCCACATCGCCCAACTTGACCCAGGCACCGTTAGGGGCTTGCAGGATCAAGCTGCGGATCGCTTCGACGCTATTGCGGTGTTCTTCTGCCAAACGCACATAGATGTCGTAACGCTCATTGCCTTTGATCACCTGACCTGCCTCACGGCCACCGATGGAATCACTGACCAGATCCATCACCTGAGCCACGGGAATACCGTAACGTGCTAGGGCATCACGATCAGGGCGGACGGCGAGCTGTGCTTCACCGCCGATCTGCTCCATCTCTACACCCCGCGTGCCATCAACCTTGCGCACCAGGGCTTCAATCTCTTTGCCGGTTTTAGCCAGTTGATCGAGATCGGCACCAAAGAGCTTGATTGCCAGTTGCGCTTTTACACCGGACAGCAGTTCATCCACACGCGTCGCAATCGGCTGCGAGAAGGAGAACAACAGACCGGGGTGAACTGACATTTTCTCTTCCATCAAGGCTTGCAGCGCTTTGCGGTTTGGTGCAGAAGTCCACCCAGAGACCGGCTTCAGGCCAACGTAAATCTCGACATTGGAGACCGGCTCAGGATCGCCGCCGATCTCAGGGCGTCCTACACGGCTGAAGGCGTAGGTCACTTCAGGGAACGTCAACAATTCATGCTCAAGTTTTTGAGTCACCGCCAGAGAGGTGTCAAGGCTTGATGAGGGTGCCAGGGTAACGCGGATGTTGAGCGTACCTTCCTCCAGTTCCGGAACAAATTCGGTTCCCAGGAATGGCACCAATGCCAGCGAGCCGACAAACAGCGCCAGTGCTAAACCGATCACCACAGTCTGCATTTTCAGTGCGCCGCCCAGGGCCTTGCGATAGAGCCTGTCGAGCGGCTTCATGACGAAGCTCTCTTTCTCTCTAACACCGCGTTTGAATAGATAGGTGGCCAGAGCGGGCACCACCAACAATGCCACGATCAGTGAGGCCAACATCGCCAGCACGATGGAGATCGCCATGGGTTGAAACAGTTTCCCTTCGACCCCTTCGAGGCTAAACAGCGGCGCAAACACGATGATGATAATCATCACCGCATAAAAGACCGGCCGTCCGACTTCGCGGGCGGCCATCTGAACACGCAGGGCGATGCCGTGATTGTCATGGGCCGCATCGTAGGGCGTTGGCGATCCAACGGCCATCCCTTTTTTAGCCTGTTCCCGGTGTTGGGCATCCGCTTTAGTGAGATGGCTAAAAATATTCTCCATCATCACCACCGAGCCATCCACCATCATGCCGATGGCGATGGTTAGCCCCCCCAGCGACATCAAGTTAGCTGAAACACCCCATTGCGCCATCACCATCAGCGCCAGCAAAATAGAGATCGGCACCGAAATCAGCACCAGGAAAGCGGCGCGCAGATTGAGCAGGAACAGCATCAAAATGATCACGATAAGGACGAATGCTTGCAGCAGTGCCTTGCTGACCGTGTTGACCGCCTGATTCACTAGGTCGGCCTGATCATAGAAGGGTTCGAGGGTGACTCCCTCAGGCAGAGCAATTTGAATGGCAGGCAGGATATCCTTGATGCCATCAATGGTCGCCTTGGTATTGGCGCCCATACGCTTCATCACAATACCCGCCACCACTTCACCTCGAGGTTGGGGATTGCCGTTAGCGTCACGCTCGGTAATGGAGACTGCGCCCTGGCGAATCTCCGGGCCGAAGTCGACACCGGCGACATCCTGCACGCGCACAGAAACACCATCCACATCGAGCAGCGGGATGTTACGGATATCCTGCAAACCCTGTTCACCGCTACGCACCCAGCCGACGCCACGAATCACCAGCTGTTCAGCGCCCCGGTCAAGGTACCAGCCACCGGCATTGCGGTTATTGGCTTCGATAGCCTCGGCAACATCATCACCACTCAAGCCATAGGCCAACAGGCGTTGCGGATCGAGTTGCACCTGATATTGGCGCACTTCGCCACCAAAAGAGAGCACTTCGGTGACGCCGCCCACCGGCATCAGCAGCAGTTTGACCACCCAGTCATTGATGCTGCGCAAGGCGATGGTATCGTATTTGTCGGGATCGTTGCTGCGCAGATAATACTGGTATACCTGCCCCAAGCCTGACGTATTCGGCCCCATCTCCGGGGCACCAATTCCAGCGGGAATCTGCTCCTTCGCCGCTTGCAGCCGTTCAAACACCAGTTGGCGAGCGAAGTAGATATCCGTGCCCTCTGTAAAGACGACAGTGATAACGGAAAGACCCGTTTTTGAAATCGAACGGACTTCTTCAACATCCGGCAACGCGTACATCACCGCTTCAATGGGAAAGGTAATGAGTTGTTCTACCTCTTCAGCAGCCAGGCCTTGTGCCTCGGTGTTGATCTGCACCTGCACATTAGTCACGTCAGGAAAGGCATCGAGATTAAGTTTGGGCAACACTAATGCGCCGCCCACCAGGGTGGCTAACAGGGCGAGCACCACCAACAGCCGGTTTTCGATCCCGGCATCGATTATTTTATTTAACATGATTTCGCCCCTTAGTGGTTATGCACAGAAAAACCGCTCTTGGCGATTTCTGACTGAACAAAGAACGCACCTTTGCTGACGATAGTGGTGCCTTCGGCAAGACCGTCGATCAACATCTGATCTCCGACGGTGCGCAGTACCTCCACCTCTTTTGGCTCAAAACGACCGGGGGCAACTTCGACAAACACTTGCCAGTCACCATCGGCTGCTCTCAACACAGAAGCCAAGGGTACAACGATGCCCTCCACCTTCTTCTTACCTTCAATCACAGCGGTAACAAATTGACCAGGATGGAGTTCATCATTTCGGTTTTCGACTTCGATGTGCACAGCCAAGGTGCGTGTTGTTTCATCCAGTGTGTGGCGAGCCTGAGTGACCTTGCCACTGAGCCAATGCGCACCTGCCTGAACACGAGCGGGTGATCCCAGCGCGATACGTGCCGCATCTTCCGGTGCCAGACGCGCCTCAACCCAGAGTAACGACTCATCACTGATTGTCATCAATACATAACCAGGCTCGATTAATTCACCGACCACAAAATCATCACTGATGATGGTGCCATCCTGAAACGAGAGCAGATGGAATTCGCCCGTGGCACGTGTCGCATCACCCGTTTTGATCAAAGATTCGATCTGTTTTTTGGTCATGCCATAAGCGCTGACCCTGGCATAGGCCTGTTGATAGGCGATCTGAGCCGCGACAAAACGCTTCTCGGAGACTACTTTTCGGCCTAGTTTTTCCACTCGGCGCAGTTCGACATTGGCCTCCATTAATGCGCCCTGGGCCTCAGCCATCTCGACACTGGAGAGCGTGATCAATGACTGACCCTTTTTGACATGATCGCCAAGCCGGGCATGACGTTTCATCACCTGGCCAGGCGTACGCGGAGTGACTTTGGTAGTACGATAAGCATTAAGCATGGCTTCACCGGGGGCAGTGATGGCATCACCCAGTGATTGACGCTTAACGATCATTGTCTCTATGCCTGCCATACGCCGTTGGGCGTCGCTCAGCTCGGTATCACTTGCTGCCTCGCCATGGCTGTCATCGCCACCTTCGTCGTGGCCACCCCCGTGGTCATCGTGACTTTTCTCCTCGTGTCCATCGTCCTCATGGCCGTGACCCTCTTTTTCGTGTTGGTGGCCTTTATCGCCATGATCATCATGGCCTTCTTCCATCTCAATGCCAGAAAAATCGTTAAGCCCATCATTCCCATGTGCGCGACCTTCTTCAGCAAAAACAATACCAGGGCTTGTCAGGCTCAATAACATCAATAAAACTAATCTGTTTTTCATTCTTCTACTCTCCAAAATTCTTTGTTTGTGCCGGTGTGGTAGACGCAATGCCCAACCAATCTTCAACCTGACCGGAAGCATCCAGCCAGGCGATTGCCGCTTGCCATACCTCGCCCATCAGGGTGGTCGCCGCGGCCTGGGTGTCGATATTTTGTTTGGCTTGAATAAGAAAATCGGTGGCACTCAGATCGCCCGCCTGCCACATTTGCTCCAGCAAGTTCATCTGTTCGCGATGGGCCTGCTGGCCGGTGCCCACCCAGGCGCGCCAGGCGCGGCTGGTATTCTCGAATCGACCCAGGGCACCGGCAAGACGGGCATTGGCACGCCGGCGGGCATCACGGTAAGCCTGTTCTTCGGCAATCGCCTGGTGCGAAGCGACGCGTATCAGTTCTTTATAGCTATTGCGTACAAACAGGGGGATTTCGATGCTCAATCCCAGTAGGCTCTCTGAATCTTCACGACCGGCCCGAATTCCGATGGTGGGATCAACACGCCCCTGCCGTTCCGCCAGGTTTATACGGGCCTTGGCCGCCTCCACGCGACTGCGCAGCACGATCAGTTCGGGTAAGGATTCGAGCAGGGCGGGATCGGCGCGTTGAGGCGGCGGGGCCAACTCCTGGGGTAACTGAGGCCAGCGTGCTACCGTCAAGCCACTGACTGCCTGCAATGCCGCCTCGGCTTCGGCCAGCTCACTCTCCCTGGCCGCCTGCGCCATCAAGGCTTCGCTATAGACGACCTGGGCCAAGGTGACATCCAGAGCCGTCATGTCACCCGCCGCCTGGCGCTGTTTCACAGTATCAATAAACCCTTTCATCAACTGGCGGCGGCGATGCGCCAGCGTCTGCATCTCCCGGGCGGCGAAATGGCGAGCCAGGGCGTCCAATGCTTCCACGGCGATGCGTTGACGGATCTCCAGCAACTCAGCTGTTGCTGACTGCACTGCCTGATTGGCGATGCGGGTCAGGGCAGCCTGTTTATCGCTCCAATCGAGGGTCTGACTGAGACCGATAGTGGTGGTATTGATAGCCGTGCGTTCAGTATCCAGCGCCAAAGCCGGATTGTGGAGCGGTTTATCCGCACCCTCGGCACTCGCCCGAGCTGCTTCGATGGTGGCTTGTGCCCCCTGCGCAACAGGGCTCTCCGACCAAACTTGTTGAATGAATGCCTGTAACGATGGGTCGACCTTTCGCGCCGCATTGGCGCTGATCGACAACGGAATCTCTCTATACTCGGGCGTGACTACCGCCCATGCAGGCAGCGCCAAACAGGCGCATATGCCGGCGCAAAAAACACGATTTAAAAACATGCTGTAAATCCTTCAGATGCAACAAAATACACACCGCCAGGTTAGTTTCAGCGGCACACTTGAAATCAAGAAGGATTAAACGATGGGAGGTCTGATAAGCGGAGTGATATACAGAGAAGGCGAGGCAAGCGGTAAGGCAAAAAAGTGATCGCGGTCCACCATCACAACAGGCGTCGTAACATCGCTAAAGATACCCATCAAATGGGAAGCAGCATGAGAACAATGATGAAGATCGTCATCGGGATGATCATGGTCGTCAGCTGCCAGATCGACGATCACAGAGCCATGCGCAGCCGCAGCCTCCGGATGAGTATCCCAAGCAAAGGCCAAGCCTGAACAAAGATTGGTGATCAGGAGTATATAAACCAATATGTGCTTCATAGGATGGCAATGTTAGGTGAACTGCTTGGCTATGTCAATTCCCAATAATTAAAATGCTGCTGTAGCAGATCCTTTAGGACACGACCTGCACGAAACATTCCATAACAATCCTTAGTCGTTTTTTAAGCTTGAGGCAATACACGCCTCACCTTCACAGTGGTTCACTTCCTCGGTCACGTCAAAAACCCCCATCGAAACTCGATAACAATGCCTTGTAGTGCGGTGGCGATTTTGGTTGATGCGTGACCAAAGATACTCTGACAGCATAGTGCTCCGGGTTCACTATCCCACAATTTATGAATATCAGTAACGAGAATGATGCTGGTGATCTTGCAGAAGAAGAGTGCTAATTAGATTAATCGTCAAACCAACAACGGCAACGGCTATGGCCTCATTAAAGTGGATTGCCTGTTGTGCTTGAAAATCCGCTTAACACACTTATCTGGCCAGCTTCAAAAGGGGAAGACTGGATTCTGTGAATGTGAGTAGTCGGGCCATGGCTGCCAATAAAATAAGTTAACGCTAGGCCATTTTTAAAAAAAGGGTGAGCACGATAGTTGTGCTCACCTTGGTTGTTTAATTGCCGGTGTAATTGGCCGCGATATAGTGGCCATCAGGGCTAAAAAATAGATACAGGGTTTGCTTTGCTGTATCACTGATCTTGTCATTTTTAAATGTAACTACCCACTCGGGCCCCTTGGAGTAGGTTTTCTGCTCTACGCTGGCAGCTTTCATTCCTGACCAGGTGGCATCAATCTTTCCTGCCTCTGCCAGTTGCTTTACTTTCTTTGATGCTCTGTTAGTCGCTTCTTTACTGGTCACTGGGCCGAGTGAATGTCCGCCATCAGAATCATGGCTATGCCCGGAACCGGCCATGACAGGTGTGGCTAGGAGTACGGATAATAATAGTGCTGCGGTTAAAGTTTTCATAAACTCTCCGAATATGTTTAGTTGATTGTGTCGTGATGTTGTGGGGCATCATGTGAGTGTGAACCATCATCATGGCCATGGTCTGAACAGGCCGAAACTGCTATCAGTATAAAGCTCGTTATCAGTGTTAAAAACAGTCTTCGCATTATAAGTCTTCCTTTAATCAATTGTATCGTGAGTCGTTTCCTTAATGATTTTGGCGGTACGTTCTTCATCCATTCTTATATGTTCATGAATGTGGTTGTCGGCGCTAAAACCAAATTCATCTGGATCGGTTACATGAGAATAAGCATGCATCTGCATCATGAATAGAAACAGTCCGGCAAAAATCAGTCCGTAATTGGATGTCAGGCTAAAGGCTTTGAATGAATCTGCCTTGCGCCAGCCTGCCAGCAGCAACAACATGACAGCCAAGGCCACAATTTGGCCCACTTCGATACCGACATTGAAAGAGATGATATTCATCAGCAGCTGATCTTCAGTCAAGGGCAGTTGTTGCAGTCGTGTCGATAAACCAAGGCCGTGAATCAGGCCCAGGCTAGTGATCATTACCAACATATTGGGTGGCTTGATATCCAGGTATTTCTTAAATCCTCCTAGATTGGCAAAGGCTATATAACTGACACTCAGGGCTATCACAGCATCAATCAAGAAGTAATTGACCTGAATGCCATTAAGGGTGGCAAAGATAAGAGTGGCACTGTGCCCAAGCGTAAATGCGGTGATGTACTTAACAATGTCTCTGAGCCGGGTAAGGAAAAAATGATGCCGAATACAAACAGCAAATGGTCATAGCCGGATAGCATATGGGTAGCACCAATCCACAGGTAGCGTATATTTCCTCCCTCTAGGATTGTTTGTTTCTCAGCCTCGGACATACCATGTCCAAAGGCCTGGCTTGCTACCAGCGCTGCTAAGACAGCTAGAAGCCAGCGTGACTGCTTGATCGCATTTATCATAAAATATCCCGATAAGGTGTTGTTTAAGAGGGCTGGTATTGTCCTGATATTTTCTAGGTGTGTGAAGATTTAAGGGAGCCGGGGTAGTGGCCAGTTAGTGGGTGGGTGTGGGCCTCAATACTGTGTTGATGATGGCTGCCATCGTCGTCGTGATGTTCGGCTAAATGGATGTGAGTCGCCGTCCATTGTATTGTCAAGAATGCAGTAGTGAGCACAAGTAGTAGTGTGTTGTTAAGGCGAAATTTAGTCACGTTTATGTAGGCCGCTTACTCTAGATGAAAATTATGTCGAACTGTTCTGGTACATGTCAGATTAAACTATTATCGACCTGTGAGGAGGAAAGTGAAATATTCTGTCGAAAGTTAGTTAGCCTCTGATCGAAGGCATAAAACAGTCGGCTAATTATCTAAACATAAATCAATAAACGCCTTGGCAGCATTGCTAAGGGTGCGGCGTGGATGGTGAACAATTCCGAGTTGGCGCTTGACGGATATCTGCCTGCCAGCATCAGGACGTAGTTCTTTGTCAACCATGTTTTCTGGCAGCAGGCTCCAACCCAGCCCAACTGAGACCAGCATCTTTATGGTTTCCAGATAGTGGGTTTCCATTTTGGTTTCCAGTTGTCCCACGGCCAGGGTTTTGTCGATCAGCTTACGGGTGTAGGTGCCTGGGCCTGGCAGGATGGCGGGGTAATGGGCAAGTGCTTTTGGGGTGATCTTGGTGTGTTGACGCAATGGGTGGCCTGGACTGGTGGCGAGTATCAATGTGTCGGTCCACACGTTTATTCTGGTGAGTGCTGTGACGTCGGACGGTGGCAGTGTTACTACTGCTAGTTCCAGCTCGCCTTGCTCGATGGCGCGGCAGGCCAGTTCCGAATCCATAAAACTCAGATCCAGTTGCACCTTGGGGTAGTTGTGGGTGAAGGTGCGCAGTACCGGCGGCAGGCGGTGCAGGCTGATGTGATGACTGGTGGCCATTTTTAATGCGCCGCGGGTTTCGCCGCTGAGATTGCTGATGGCACGGCGTGTGTCTTCCATCTCACTGATGATGCGCTGGGCGTGCCCTCTGAGGGCATGGCCGGCCTCGGTCAGGCTGACCTGGCGGCTGATGCGGTCGAACAGACGGCTGTTGAGCTGGCCTTCCAGAGCGGCGATGCGTTTGCTGATGGCGGGCTGGGTGAGATGCAGTTCTTCGGCCGCTTTTGAAAACGAAGCGTGCTTGGCGACGCTGAGAAAGGCCTGTAGGTCATCAATGTTCATTGGAATTAATTGTATTCCAATATGGAATTATTTTCATAAAAATTATGAATTTGAGTTATTTGTGTCAGGCGCCTAAGATTGCCTCATCTGAATAACGCCGGATGCAGCAAAGGAGAATCCAAATGGCTGGTAAGACCTTGTATGACAAGTTGTGGGACGCCCATGTGGTACGTCAGAGCGACGATGGTAGCAGTCTCATCTATATAGATAGGCAGTTGGTGCATGAGGTGACTTCACCGCAGGCCTTTGAGGGGCTGCGCCTGGCACACCGAAAGCCATGGCGTGTGGATGCTAATTTGGCGACGCCGGATCACAATGTGCCAACCACTGGTCAGCAGGCCGGTGTGACCGGGATTGTTGACCCTGTTTCAAGGTTGCAGGTGCAGACGCTGGATAGTAACTGTGATGATTTTGGTATCACCGAATTCAAGATGAACGACATTCGTCAGGGCATTGTCCACGTGGTTGGGCCGGAGCAGGGCGCAACGCTGCCGGGCATGACGGTGGTCTGCGGTGATTCACATACTTCGACCCACGGTGCGCTGGGCGCCCTGGCTCACGGGATTGGTACCTCCGAGGTTGAGCACGTGATGGCGACCCAGTGCCTGATCCAGAAGAAATCCAAAAACATGTTGATCAGGGTCAACGGCAAGGCCGGGCCGGGTGTGGGTGCCAAGGATATTGTCTTAGCGATTATTGGTAGAACCGGCACCGCTGGTGGCACCGGGTATGCCATTGAGTTCGCTGGTGAGGCGATTGCCGACCTGTCAATTGAAGGCCGTATGACCGTTTGTAATATGGCAATTGAGGCCGGTGCCCGTGCTGGCATGGTAGCCGTGGATGATAAGACTATCGATTATGTAAAAGGCCGTCCCTATGCACCAACTTCGGATCAATGGCCGGCGGCGGTTGCCAGTTGGGCTGATCTACATTCGGATGCCGATGCTAAATTTGATGCGGTGATCGAGTTGAATGCGGCAGATATTCAGCCGCAAGTGACCTGGGGCACATCGCCCGAGATGGTGGTGGCTGTCGGCGACAAGGTGCCGAATCCAGCTGATGAGGCGGATGCAGTTAAACGCACCGGCATGGAAAAGGCTTTGGCCTATATGGGACTGGAGGCCAATACCCCGATTACTGCGATCAGTATTGACAAGGTTTTCATCGGCTCATGCACCAATTCGCGGATTGAAGACATGCGTGCCGCCGCCGCCGTGGCCAAGGGCCGTAAGGTGGCCGCAGGCGTCAAGCTGGCGATGGTGGTGCCAGGATCTGGTCTGGTGAAGCAGCAGGCTGAGGCGGAAGGTCTGGACAAGGTCTTTGTTGAGGCTGGGTTTGAATGGCGCGAGCCGGGTTGTTCCATGTGTCTGGCCATGAATGCCGATAGGCTGGAACCGGAAGAGCGTTGTGCCTCGACCTCGAACCGCAATTTTGAAGGTCGTCAGGGCCAGGGCGGGCGTACCCATCTGGTCGGGCCGGCCATGGCGGCGGCAGCGGCGATTGCCGGTCACTTTGCCGATGTGCGTGATTTAACTAACTGAACAGGAGGACTATCATGACTAAACTAAGGGCATTGCTAATGACCGCAATGATGATGGTTGGCTTGAGTGGTTGCGAGACCATGGAGGGTTTTGGCCGTGACCTGGGTAAGCTGGGTGACACAATCGAAGACGCCGCAGATAAATCAAGTAAATAAGGTTTTGTAATGGAAAAATTTATAACACTGAATGGTTTGGTCGCACCCTTGGATAGGCCCAATGTCGATACTGATGCCATCATTCCGAAACAGTTTCTGAAATCGATCAAACGTTCCGGCTTTGGTCCCAATCTGTTTGATGAATGGCGTTATCTCGATCATGGCGAGCCGGGTATGGATAACAGTAAACGGCCGTTGAATTCTGATTTTGTCCTGAATCAGGCCCGATACCAGGGTGCGCAGGTATTGCTGGGGCGTGACAATTTTGGTTGCGGTTCATCGCGTGAACATGCACCGTGGGCCTTGGAAGATTTCGGTTTTCGCTGCATCATCGCGCCCAGTTTTGCCGACATCTTTTATAATAACTGCTTTAAAAATGGCATCCTGCCTATTGTCTTGGATGCGGCAATTATCGAACAGTTGTTTAAAGAGACTGAAGCCAGCGAGGGCTATAGTCTGGCTATTGATCTTCCTGCGCAAAAGGTGACAACACCATCGGGTGAGTCGTTCGCTTTTGAGGTGGATGAATTTCGCAAATACTGCCTACTGAACGGTCTCGACGATATTGGTTTGACCTTGCAGCATGTTGATGACATTAAGGCCTATGAAGAGAGGCGCAAGGCCGAGGCTCCCTGGTTGTTTTAAATAAGATGTTTTGGCGGGTCCCACCCGCTATAAGCCTAATAATGACTGTTGTCGGCGGGTGGGACCCGCCCGACATTTGAAATTGAGAGATACAAATGAGTAAAAAGATTGCAGTATTGCCTGGTGACGGCATTGGTCCAGAGATTATTGGTGAAGCGGTTAAGGTGCTTGAGGCACTAAAGGCCAGTCACGGACTGGATATTGAAATGACTCAGGGTGCCATCGGTGGTGCCGGTTACGATGCCGCCGGTGATCCACTGCCGGCTGCAACGCTTGAACTGGCGCAGAACTCGGATGCCATTTTACTGGGAGCTGTGGGTGGCCCGCAGTACGATACGTTAGATCGTCCGCTGCGTCCTGAGCGTGGTCTATTGCGGATTCGCAAGGAGCTGAATCTGTTCGGTAATCTACGCCCGGCGCTGCTGTATCCCGAGCTGGCCGAGGCTTCCAGTCTGAAGCCTGAAATCGTCTCTGGTCTGGATATCATGATCGTACGTGAACTGACCGGTGATATCTACTTTGGCCAGCCGCGTGGGATTGAGGTGCGCAACGGCGAACGGGTTGGTTTTAATACCATGCTCTATTCAGAGACAGAGGTGCTCCGTGTGGCGCACATGGCTTTCCAGATCGCCATGAAGCGCGATAAAAAACTCTGCTCGGTGGAGAAGGCTAATGTGCTGGAGTGCAGCGAGCTGTGGAAAGAGATGGTGATTGAGGTCGGTAGGGAATATCCTGAAGTTGAGCTGAGTCACATGTACGTCGATAACGCCGCTATGCAGTTGGTGCGGGCGCCGAAGCAGTTTGATGTGATCGTCACGGGTAATATTTTTGGTGATATTTTGTCTGATGCAGCCTCTATGTTGACCGGTTCTATCGGTATGCTGCCGTCGGCTTCACTGGATGAAAACAATAAGGGCATGTATGAGCCGATCCATGGCTCCGCACCTGATATTGCCGGTAAGGATATTGCTAATCCGCTGGCGACCATCTTGTCGGTCGCAATGATGTTGCGCTACACCTTTGCTGATGAGGCTTCTGCCCAACGCGTCGATGATGCTGTCAAAAAAGTGCTGGCCAATGGTTATCGCACCGTAGATATTTATTCAGAAGCTACCAAGAAGGTGTCATGCTCTGAAATGGGCGATGCTGTTGTTGCGGCCCTGGCGTAGAATTTAAAGAGAGGCACGAAAATGAAACGAGTAGGTTTTATAGGTTGGCGCGGTATGGTTGGCTCGGTGTTAATGCAGCGTATGCGCGATAACAATGATTTTGCCGACATCGAACCGGTATTTTTTACCACCTCACAGGCGGGCAAGCCCGGTCCTGATGTGGGTAAGGATGTGCCGGCACTGAAGGACGCAAACAGCATCGATGAACTGGGGACTTTGGATGTGATTATCTCCTGTCAGGGCGGGGATTACACCAAAGAGATCTACGGCCCGCTGCGTGCCACTGGCTGGAAGGGTTACTGGATCGACGCGGCTTCGGCGCTGCGAATGAAGGATGACGCCATCATCGTGTTGGATCCGGTCAACAAGGATGTTATCAAGGACGGTTTGGCCAATGGCGTAAAAACCTATGTTGGGGGTAACTGCACGGTTAGCCTGATGTTGATGGCGATTGGTGGGTTGTTTGAAAAAGGCCTGGTGGAGTGGATTACGCCGATGACCTATCAGGCCGCTTCCGGTGCCGGGGCCCGCAATATGCGTGAGCTGATTCAACAGATGGGGGCGGTTAACGCCAATGTAAAGTCGTTGCTGGATGATCCGGCCTCGGCCATTCTGGAAATTGACAAAAAGACGGCTGATTTTATCCGCTCCAACGACTATCCGCTCGATGCCTGGCCGGTGCCGCTGGCTGGCTCGCTGATTCCATGGATTGATGTGCCATTGGAGTCAGGTCAAAGCAAGGAGGAGTGGAAGGCGCAGGTCGAGACCAACAAAATTCTCGGTCGCAGCGACAGGCCGGTACCTATCGACGGCCTGTGTGTCCGCATTGGTGCGATGCGCTGTCACTCTCAGGCGTTAACCATCAAGATGAGCAAGGATGTGCCGCTGGATGAAATTCATGCCATCACCGCCGAGCATAATGACTGGGTAAAGGTGGTGCCAAATGATTGTGATATCACCATGAAGGAGCTTACCCCGGCGGCCGTGACCGGTACTTTGACCGTGCCGGTGGGCCGGATGCGCAAGTTGAGCATGGGCAATGATTATCTGTCGGCCTTCACCGTGGGTGACCAGTTGTTGTGGGGTGCTGCTGAACCGTTGCGTCGCATGCTGCGTATTCTGCTTGAGGATTGATGCTGAAATGAGTAAGACCTTTAATGTCGTTGTTGTCGGTTGCGATACCTTGGTGGGTGAAACTGTTTTGACTTTGTTGGAGGAACGGGAGTTTCCCGTTGCCTCCATCTATGCCGTTGCCGGCGATGCCGGTGGTCGAGTTACATATAAAAATCGTCATTTGAAAGTTGAACCGCTTGAGTCATTTGATTTTGCTCAGGCCGAACTGGCTTTTTTTTGTGTAGATGAGGCTCTGGCGGAAGAGTACGCGCCCAAGGCCGCCACGGCTGGATGCGTGGTAATTGATGATAGCCCCTGTTTTCGACTTGAGGATGATGTGCCGCTGGTCGTGGCTGAGGTTAATCCAGAAGCATTGGCTGGTTATGCTGCGCAGAATATCATTGCCAATCCAGGCACCAATGCTATCTTGCTGACCACGGTGCTTAAGCCCTTGTTTGACGCGGCAGGAATTGCCCGTATAAATGCTGTCACTCTGCAGGCTGTCTCGGGCAAGGACAAGGCAGGGGTTGAGGAATTGGCCAGGCAGTCCACTGCCATGTTTAATCTGAAAAGTATGGAGAGCAACGTTTTTGGGAAGCAGATTGCCTTCAATCTGTTGCCGCAGATTGGTGCCGCCCTGGATGATGGCTATAGCCGCGAAGAGGTGAAGTTGGCCTGGGAATCGGCCAAAATTCTGGGCCAGGATGTGCCTGTCAACGCCACCTGTGTTCGCGCGTCTGTTTTTCATGGCCATGCCATGGTATTGCATATAGAAACCGTTGAGAGCTTAGGTGTGGATAAGGCTGTTGATTTACTTGACGCTGCCCCGGCTATTAATTTGATGTTGGATGATGATATGGCAACGCCAGCCATCGATGCAGTGGGTGAGGATTTCATCCTGGTTTCTCGTTTACGCCAGGATAGTAGTCATGAAAAAGGTATAGATTTGTGGTTGGTCGCCGATAACGTTCGTAAGGGCGCGGCCCTTAACAGTATTCAGGTAGCTGAAATTTTGATAAAAGAATATCTGAACTGAGTGTCAAGGATGTGATTTTAGTTTTTTGTGAGGAGTAGGTGATTTTATGGCCTAGTTCGAAAAAATAGCTAAATGTTCAAAAAAAACGAACGATAGCCGTTATACGTTATGCAAGAGTGGCTGGATGTTATGTTGGGATGAAAAATCAGGATCGGGACATTGACTAAGGGATTTAAAAAGCGTCGATTAGCAGTTGCTTTAAGCGCATGCATGATGGCGACATCAGGTATTGTTCATGCCTTGGGGATGGGGGAAATTGAGGTCAGTACTGCCTTAAATGAACCCCTGAATGCTAAAATTAAGCTGTTTTCAGTAACCCCAAGTGAGTTTGAAAGCCTGGGAGTATCGTTGGCTTCACGTGAGGCCTTTGAGCGTGTTGGCATTGATCGCTTGCCAATATTGCGTGAGCTTGAGTTCGAGCTTGTTAGCTCTGGTGCCGATGCCCCGTATATAAAAGTGCTCTCCAGCAAGGCAATTAAAGAACCTTTTCTTGATTTTATTCTGGCTATCAACTGGTCCAGTGGTCAGATGATGCGTGAATACACTCTTTTGCTTGACCCCCCCGTTTTTGAAAATGAGCAGCCGCGTGCTCGGATCAATGCTGCTGCAACCCAACCTGCCAACATTGTCAGGCAAGCAACGACTACTGCCGTAGCCACGCAAGCGCGACAGACACTTGCGGGAAGTTATGGTCCGACTAGCCGGAAGGATACTCTCTGGGGTATTGCCAGGGATATGCGTCCGAATCGCTCGGTCAGCGTGCCACAGATGATGATCGGCTTGTTAAAGGAAAATCCAGAAGCCTTTGGTGATAATAATATTAACAACCTTAAGGCGGGCTATATTTTGCGTACGCCAGAGATGGGCGTGATTACGGAACTCTCTAAACAACAGGCTGCTGCTGAGGCCAACCGTCAATTTCAGGGCTGGCGGGTTGCGAAGGGCCAGACCTCTACAGTGGGTCGTCAGCAGCGTGTTGTTGCGCTAACGCCGGCTTCAGCTACAGAAAACGCCAGTATTCCTGCGCCGGTTGCCACAGAAAAGGCTTCGACGCGGTCCCGTTTGCAGTTGTTGACACCTGAGGAAGAGGCCAAGGCTCGTTTAGGTGGTGTTGGTTCTGGTGCTGCAGGCGATGCTGTTGAGTCTTTACAGCGACAGCTGGCGGTAGCGCTGGAGTCTTCCGAGGCCCGCGATCAGGAAAATTCAGATCTGCGTTTGCGTCTTGATGAACTTGAGCAACAGCTTCAGTCGGTGCAAAAACTATTGACCCTCAAGGATGATAGTTTGGGGGCATTGCAATCAGGCGCTCAGCTAAAACAGCAGGTTGACGCTGCGACGGCTACTTTAAAAGCGGTTAAGCCTGAAGTGGATGCTGTCCCTAAGCAGCCTGCCAAGCCAATCGTTCAGCCGGTGCCAGTTAGTCTGATTGATGAAGTTCTGGCTAATCCGATGTATATGGCTGTCGGTGGTGGCGTGATTGTGTTGCTGCTGCTTACGGTTTTGGCTATGCGTCGTCGCTATAGCCAGACGGATGTTGATGATGATTTTGGCGTGATGGCTCCGATAGGGGGGGACGCGGAGAATAAGGCTGATGCGGCTGGCAGGAGTGCTGTGGCCTCTCAGTCTGCCGAGGCTGTTTCTGCTGCTGTAACTGCAGAAGTTGATGAGAATGTTTCAATTGGTGATTTTGGTGCTGGCCTAGGGGCTATTCACACGGAAGAAAGTGAGATCGATCCAATTGCAGAGGCTGATGTGTACCTTGCTTATAGGCGTTATGAACAGGCTGAGGCCTTATTGAAAGAAGCAATTAATGCTGATGCGGGTCGTCATGAGCTCAAGGTCAAGTTGTTGGAAATTTATTATGCTACCAAAGATGTGGATTCGTTCGAGGCTCAGGCTGAGTCACTCTATGCAGTGCTGGCGGGCCAGGACGAGGTTATGTGGAATCAGGTTGTGGAGATGGGCCGTGAACTGTTGCCTGAACACCCATTGTTTGCTGATGGATCTGGTGCTCCGGCCGTTGCCAAAAGTAGTTTGACTGAGAGTGATTTGGGTTTTGAACCTTCGGGTGGTGGTGAGGAATTGGGTTTTGATGATTCCCAGCTGCTCTCTGGTGATGATGCTGAAATAAATGATGATGAGCTGGCAGAGAGCCTGGGGCTTTCTGGTTTGGCAGATGTTTCTGATGACGTCGGTGAGCTTGATGGGCTGGATACTACGGACTTGGCGGATGATCTTTCACTCGATGAGCTTGGTGACCTGGAGTTGGATTTAGATCTGGACTTGAGTGTAGCAGATGAGGTCGCAATGACCGAGGATGCTGCGGTGAATATAGCGCTTGACGATATTGACTTGGGTACTGACGGGCTTGAGGCAAGCCCTGAGGTGAGCGATCTGCCCGATGAGTTGAGTGGCTCGGTTGTGGCCGATAAATCTTTGGTGGATGCATCGCTAGAGCTCAACGTAGAGCAGGCTGATGATGTTGATGACCTGGGTTCCATTACTGACGAACTGGCTGGTTTTGGTGGTGAGATTGAGGAGGCGGTTACACTGGATTCTGATGCTGCGTTGACTGGCTCATTGGCGGATGGCGTTCCGGATGAGCTTGATGGGCAAGCTGTTGATAAATCCGATACACAGGTTATGGACATAGATTTCGTTAGCGACGAGGCTGCTTTCCTGGGTGAGGTTTCAGCGGTTTCTGATAAGCCTGAGTCTGTGGTCAAACCAGTGTTGCCTTTGGTAGAGGATGATGAGCATTTAGGTGCCACAGAGAAAGAGCTCCCTTTTCGTAAAGCTGGCCGGGATTCTTCTTCAACTGACGTGAGTAATGCCGACTCCAG
>Ga0316209_1001768_pt1 | contig 20379 bp, 16 predicted proteins | sample 6monopyrite_MG_FD_204945 | JGI IMG/M metagenome (GOLD analysis project Ga0316209, IMG submission 204945) | Microbial mat bacterial communities from mineral coupon in-situ incubated in ocean water Damariscotta River, Maine, United States -... | ecosystem: Environmental > Aquatic > Marine >...
TGACCACCTAATTTATTAATACCCATATCAAAGCTAACATGGGTTCTTAATGACGGTTTTTCAAAAATCATCGCAACAGATTTGCCGGCTAAAGCTTGGCTGTAATCATTGGGGTTATTTTTAATGGTTATAGCTAGCTCAATTAAGGCTAATAGTTGGTTTTTGTTTAGCTCATCATCGGCTAAAAAATTTTCTATTTGTTGTGACATAATGAATATCGCGGTTAAAACCGCTCCTACAAAATATTGTGCTACTAGTCTGGCTGAATTTGGGTTCCTACACCTTGCCCTGCTAGCAAGCGTGTGATTTGCTCGGGCGATTGCCAACTGGCAACCGCGATACTTCGTCGCAATTGGTTTGCTGCATGTAAAGCCGCATTCACTTTTGCCGTCATGCCACCGGCAATAACACCTTGTGTAATAAGTGAATTGGCTTGTTTACTATTCAGTGAAGATAAGTATTCTCCATCACTGCCTTTCACACCATTAACATCGGTTAACAGCAGCAGTTCAGCATTGAGTAATTGGCAAATAGCCACAGCAGCATCATCGGCATTAACATTAACTAAGTTGCCATTAGATAATGCACCAATAGATGAAACTACCGGAAGAAAGTTGCTTTTAAGTAATGCATCTAGCAACTGGCTAGATTTTGGGCTTGGCACGCCTACTTCACCAAGATCTAATTCAGATCTTGTACAAGCAATCATATCGCCATCAGCCAAAGATAAACCTACAGCTGATAAATGCATGCTGTTTGCTGTTGCCACAATAGATTTATTTACCGTGCCCGCTAACGCGCCACTAATTAAGCCGATTTGATCGTTAGGGGTAACTCGTAAACCATGCTTTTTAACGGTAGTGAAACCTGCTTGGGCGAGCATTTCATCAACCACGCAACCACCACCATGAACCAACACCACTTTGGCATCAGTTTTAAGTTGGGCAATAACGGTTAATAAATTAGCTAAAGCATCCGTTTTTTCTAGGATGGCACCACCAATTTTTATCACTAACGGCTTAGTCATGACTTACTCCGACACTTTGTTGGCAAGCAAACTGTATTCACTTGGTAAGCCAAGGGAAATATTAAAACACTGTAATGCTTGCGATGAAGCACCTTTAAGTAGGTTGTCAATGGCACAACTAACCACAACCACGTGTTTCTCTACATCAACTTGCCAGTGAATATCAGCAAACGGGGTGTAAGCAACATTACCGATTTGCGGCCAAGACTTAACCATTCTTACTAAAGGTTTATCAAAGTAGGCTTGCTCAAAGGCTAAATCGACTTGCTTAGCAGTAACTTCAGGTTTTAGCTGCAAGGTTACCGTTGCCAATAAGCCTCTTTTATACGGCGCTAAATGCGGGTTAAAAATTACCTGCGCGTTGGCTTCTTGAGAAATTTCAGGTTGGTGTCTGTGCTGTAAAATATTATAAGGTTTTAAACTCACTTCATTAAAATTAGTTGCTAATGAAGCACTTCTGCCAGCGCCACTGACACCACTGATACCATTGATAACAATTAATGAATTTTCAAAGTGCAGATTATTGTCAGTAATAGGTTTTAAAGCAAGCAAGCTAGCCGTTGGATAACAGCCCGGTACAGCCACTAAATCAGTGTTGGCAATATCTGCTTGCTGCCATTCAGCTAAACCATATTTAGCTTGAACAAGAGCATCAATATTGGCATGCTCAAAACCATAAAAGGTAGGATAATCTTGTGTGTTTTTAAGTCTAAAACCGCCAGACAAATCAAATACTTTAACGCCTGCTTCAACGAATGCTTGCGCCCAATCAGCACTAAATTCATGAGGGGTGGCAAAAAAGACGGCATCAAGTTGCTGTGCAGAGTTCACCACATTGTCATCAAACCAAGCTTGTGAAAAAGACTGCAGGGGTACATCACAGATCCCCTGCCAGCGACCATGTAATTCGCTGAAAAGTTTTCCACAGGAAGTAGAGTTTTCCGACACAACCAGATGTTGTATTGAAACTTTATCGTGTTGGCATAACAAGCCAACTAACTCGGCACCGGCATAACCACTTGCGCCGATTACGGCAACTTTTTGAACTTCTGACACAACTTAAACCTTATTAAACAAAAAATAGTAACGATATGTTTTCTAAAGAAATAACCAATCTCTTATAACTAAAGAATCCAAGAGATATTAAAATAATTCTCTATCGTCGTCGTATTCCTTGATTTAAAAGCATTTTAAGTAGCCTTATGAAAGCAGGTTATTTACACTGTGAAAGTAATTTATCACTCAATGGGTAGTTATGCAACTATTCAACATAATTATTTACGTTTTTATTCGAATTAATTTATAGGCTCAGGTATATGTCACAACTCCCTAACTTTACGCAGTCACTCACGCAATTGATTGCATGCCCTTCTATTAGCTCAACACAAGCCAGTTGGGATCAAGGAAATTTAGAAGTTATTCAATTACTTGCTACTTGGTTTGAGCAACTAGGCTTTAGCATTGATATTCAAAAAGTACCGGGGGCACATAAAGAGAGTGATAACAAATATAACTTATTAGCCAAACTAGGCAATGGCGAAGGTGGTTTATTACTAGCTGGGCACAGTGATACCGTACCTTTTGACGAACGTCGTTGGCAAAGTGACCCTATGGCGGTTATCAACAAAGATGATAAATTCTATGGTTTAGGCACTTGTGATATGAAAGGCTTTTTCGCTTTTATTTTACAAGCCAGTAAAGGGCTAAATGCCAAACAATTAAAAAAGCCACTTTATATCTTAGCAACTGCCGATGAAGAAACCACCATGGCAGGGGCACGTTTTTTTGCCCAAAGCCAAGCGGCTAAACCTGATGTTGCTATTATTGGCGAGCCCACCAATTTAGTGCCGGTAGTAATGCACAAAGGGCATATGTCACATCGCATTAGCGTGCACGGGCAATCAGGTCATTCTAGTAAGCCCAATTTAGGTGTTAATGCTATTGAGATCATGTACCAAGTTATTGGTGAATTAATCAGTTTAAAAGAAAAGTTTAACCTCAATTATAAAAATGAGGCGTTTGATGTACCCGCGCCTACATTAAATATGGGCGCTATTAAAGGCGGCGATAATGCCAATAGAATTTGCGGTCATTGTGATTTAGATATTGATTTACGCTCGCTACCTGGCATGAGTGATGACGAGTTATTACATTGGTTAAGTGAAAGCTTAAAGCCGTTAGCTGAAAAATATCCCGGTCGAATTAGCTTTGAAGAACTACACCCAAGCTCACCAAGTTTTGAACAAGCACCGAGTAGTGACTTTGTTAGTATTGCTGAAGAAATCAGTGGCCATAAATGCTGCGCGGTAAACTATGCTACCGAAGCCCCGTTTATTCAACAACTCGGCTGTCAAACTATCGTTTTAGGACCCGGCTCAATTGATCAAGCCCATCAACCTAATGAATTTTTAGCCCATAGCGAGATAGCTAAAACTGATAAATTATTGATTGAAATGATCCAACGTTATTGCTTATAACCAAAGAAGCAAAGGTTTGTTTATTTGAGAATAGCAACAAACCTTTGTATTAATGCCCGATTTTAGAGTATTGATTGTAGCTTAATAATTTGCCCTGCTAACCATTTGGTCACATTAGGATGTGGAATTAACCCTGTTTCATTTGCTTGATATTCTAGTCCTTCAAGCACTTCTGCGTAAGGTCCAAAACCTTGCACTCTAAAGGGAACGACAATAGCAGTACGGTTTTGTTCATTGGCTTGCTTAACAAATGCGCGAATACGCTGTTCTGCAGCTTGCCTTTTACCGGTCCAGTCTTCTCTTAATGTTTGCACACTGACACGATTAAAGTTTAACGCTGCTTTCATATCACTTGTTCGCTCATTAATATTAGCTATCCAGCGTTGGTTTTCATCATCGTCTGCTGGCCCATGAGCGAGAATTAATACACTTTCTTGAGGCGAATTTTCACTTAACTGCTGCGCCCGATACAATAATATTTCATTCATTTCAGTCGCTTCTGATAAACCTTGCTGACTTATAACAAACTGAGCATTGCTATCAATTTGCCAAAATGCCATGTTATGCCCTTTATGGTCACTATGATTAGATGTTGGTTTAGCTGGCGCTCCCGCTTTAATACCAAGAATTTTTTCTGTTCGCGCAAGCCAACTCTCGCCCGAAATAAACATTCTTACCACGGCTATTTTTGTCACACCTTGAGCTTCCAGTTTTGTCACGGCTTGTTGAATAGAGGTAGCATCTGCCATGCCGAAAGCAATTTCAATTTTATAGCTTTTTGTTAACGGCGCTACTGCGTTAATCACTCCTTGATTCCATGTTTTACTGCCACCATGTGCCATCACTAACACGCCAAAATCGGCTACTTGGTTTTGCTGATTAGTGCAGCCCAGCATAAAGATAACACTAATGATGATTAGTACATTTTTTAAATTTAACACTTTATTCTCCGATACAATTTTACCCCAATATGCCACGGCATAAACGGTAAGTAGTTGCTATTGATATTGTTAAAACGCTAGAAGGAATATTTGAATGTAGCGGCGAATGCTCTGCCTGCTTGAGTGGCATAGTCTAACGATGAATCTTCTGCATGACCGGCACCATTACTGTATTGCACATATTTTTTATCTAAAATATTGCTTACGGATAAGTTAACGTGCAAATTTTGGCTTACTGCTAAATGAAGTAACCAATCTAAGCTGCCGTAACCAGCAATCTTGGCATCGCCATCATTAACTTTATTCATTTTGTCAGCCCAATTGAGGATCAGTTCAGTTGAAAAGTTTTCATCATCATAATTAACACCCACGTTGCCTGTTAATGGACTGATACTTTGGATATATTCACCTGTTTTATCGTCTTTACCATCTTGATAAGCGGCATTGACATAAATACTTAAACTGTCACCAATTAAGTATTCGACACCTAACTCAACTCCTTTTATGGTAACCGCACCAATGTTTTGATACTGGTACACCAATACATCACTTTCTTGCTTTGAATATGGGTTTATGTATTTCTCTGTACCTACTCGCGTTGATTCTAAAAAATTATCATATTGAGAATAGAAAACCGCAGCATTGTAAGTTACATCTCCCTGACCACCGCGTAGCCCAAATTCAATACTGTTACTTTCTTCTGGCGCTAAGTCATCACTTGCGGGCTTAATTTTATAACCATACAAGGAATTGTCATGATCAATGTAAGCAAGATCATAAGCCGGCACTTTAAAACCTTGACCATATTGAGCAAAAATAATTGTCGACTCAGTAACTTTAAAAAGGCCGCCTAAATTAAGCGAAATATTATTTTCATCGTACCTTTTATAGCGTGAGCCATCACTTTTGGTTACGCCTTTAGGGTCCATTTCATAAGTATCAAAACGGGCACCGGGGGTAATAAGTAATTGTCCATCAAGCAAGTTTATTTCATCATTGATAAAAACTCCGGCACGAACAACTTCAGTTTCAGGGAATTTTTTCTCTTTTAGTGGATAACCATTTTTAGGAATGCCGGCAACTGAGTAAAGTTTTTCAATAGTGCGAATAGACGTCGATTTTTCAATATCTACACCATACCCCAATGTATGATTATCGCTGAGTTTCATACTGGCATTTGATAGTAAACCGATAGTGTCTTGCTGATAAACTGACGATTTACTCATGTCTCTTAATTCAACTACGGGGTAACCAAAGTTGGCATCAATATCTATTTGCCCGTACTCAATATCAGTTTGCCTGCTGTCATTGGCATAAAGTGAGACATTAGCAATATCAAACAGAAAAGTGCCACTTTCATTATGATATTGTAATTGTAGTGATTGATTGTCTTTTTCACTGTTACTATTTTCTTGCACAATATTGTAACCCGGTAAATCTCGGAAATATTGCAATAAGCCATTAGCAACTAAACCATCAACATCTTGCTGCCAAATATCAGCACTAAAACGTAAATAGTCTTTATCATTGATATTGAATTTGCTTTTAAAAAGTACACTTATTGACGCTATATCCAATGCAGGTTTAGTTTCAACATAGTTTTGTTGCTCTTGGCCATTGCGAGTATTTACCGACAATAAGTGCTCAAATTTCCCCGCCTCTACGGCTAACGTTGCACCAATATTGCTTTGCTTACCATCGCTGCTATAACCGAATTTAATATCTCCTGCGACACGCTCTCCTTCAGCTAAGTAATCACTAGCATCTTTAGTGGTAAAGACTACTATGCCTGCTAGCGCATCTGAGCCATAAAGCGATGATGCCGCACCTTTGGCAACTTCAACTTGCTTTAAAGTATCGGTTTCAATAAACCCACGACCAACAATATCATTTTGGCCGCTGGCACCATAACCTTCATTCATGCGCATACCGTCTTTGATCATTAACACCCGATCGCCACCCATGCCACGAACGACAAAATTTTGTGCTCCTCCTGTCGAGCCTGTAACCGTAATACTAGGATCATATTTAAATAATTGGCTCATATCATTTATAACTTGATTTTCAAGATCTTCACTAGTTACAACGGCAATACTGCCCGCGACATCTTTGAGCTGCTTTTCTGTGCGAGATGCACTAACAACAATAATTTCCATATTCTCGACGTTGTCATCTGGTTCATCTGCAAATGCAGCCGTGACACTAAAAAATGATACGGAAGTAGCCAGCGCTAAAACCAGTTTGGTTACAATTTTCATGTTTTATATTCCTGTTATGCTTTGTTGATCACCACATCAATCAAGCCAAATACTTTGAATTGGTAGTTGGCGTTGTTTGATGTAGATATAGTTTGCAGGGGGTATAATACAGACAATAAATCGATTGTAAATGATAATCATTCCCATTTGTATTTAAAGTGATTTGAGCGGGCACAATAAGCAATAGTTTGATACTGGTATCAAACTATTGCTAAGGGATAAGGATAAAGGAAAGTAGTAGCTGTTGAGGCGGCTATGTCATTAAATGTTGTTTATGAAAACTTAAATGCTGTTCAATAAAACTGGCAATAAAGTAGTAGCTATGATCGTAACCCTCAACTTGTTCAAAATGTAGAGGATAGCCTGAACGCTCTGCGGCATTTACTAAGGCAGAAGGCATTAATTGTTCAGCAAGAAAATTATCATCACTACCTTGATGCACTAGAGCTGGGATGAATTTTTGAGACTTAGCCATTAACTCACTAGCATCATAGTGTTGCCATTGAGTTTGATCTTCACCAAGGTAATTTGTGAAGGCTTTCTTACCCCAAGGAGCATTTATCGGGTTACAAATAGGGCTAAATGCTGACACTGAAGCAAATCGTTCAGGATTACGTAACGCTAACACTAATGCACCGTGTCCACCCATAGAGTGACCACTAATGGCGCGTTTACCTGTTACTGGGAAATGCTGCTCAATTAATGCTGGCAGTTCGGTTAGCACGTAATCATACATTTGATAATTTTTCTGCCAAGGCGATTGAGTGGCATTCACGTAAAATCCAGCCCCTAGGCCAAAATCATAAGCGTTATTTTCATCATCAGAAACCTCTTCACCGCGAGGGCTAGTGTCAGCTGCAACAATAGCCATGCCTAATTCCGCTGCCATTTTTAACGCGCCAGCTTTTTGCATAAAATTTTCATCAGTGCAGGTTAAACCTGATAACCAATACAACACAGGTACTTTGTTGCTTTTACTAGTTTGAGGAGGTAGAAAAATGGCAAAGCGCATTTCACAATTTGTGGTACTTGCTTGATGGCTGTATTGATAATGCCAACCACCAAAAGCTTTAATTTTGCTAATTTGAGTAATATTCATTTATTTATCCATATGAATAACAGTACGAATACTTTTGCCTTCATGCATTAAATCAAACGCTTCATTGATATTTTCTAAACCCATGGTGTGAGTAACAAAGTCATCTAATTTAAACTCACCCGCAAGGTAGCGTTCAACATAATCAGGCAATTCACTACGCCCTTTTACGCCGCCAAATGCCGTACCACGCCAAACTCGCCCAGTGACTAATTGAAATGGGCGAGTGGAGATTTCTTGCCCTGCACCTGCAACGCCGATAATGATCGATTCGCCCCAACCTTTATGACAGCACTCTAATGCTGAGCGCATAACATTAACATTGCCAATACATTCAAACGAATAATCAACGCCGCCATCGGTCATTCCAACAATAACTTCCTGAATAGGTTTATCGACATGTTTTGGATTAATACAATCAGTAGCACCTAATTTTTTCGCTAACTCAAATTTTGATTCATTAATATCTATAGCAATAATACGGCTTGCTTTCGCCATTGCAGCGCCAATAACTGCAGACAAACCAATACCACCCAAACCAAAAATAGCGACGGTATCGCCCTCTTTAACTTTAGCGGTATTCATTACTGCACCCATTCCTGTGGTAACACCGCAACCAAGTAAGCAAACTTCTTCTAATGGCGCTTTCGGGTTTACTTTGGCTAATGATATTTCAGGCAATACCGTGTATTCGGAAAAAGTAGAACAGCCCATATAATGATAAATAGGTTTACCGTTTTGATAAAAACGTGTGGTGCCATCAGGCATCAACCCTTTACCTTGGGTTTCACGAATTTTTTGACATAAATTTGTTTTGCCTGAAAGGCAAAACTTACATTCGCCACACTCTGGCGTATATAAAGGAATAACGTGATCGCCCACTTGTACGCTAGTAACGCCTTCACCGACTTGCTCTACAATTCCGCCACCTTCATGACCTAAAATAGCAGGAAAGATTCCTTCTGGATCGTCACCCGAAAGGGTAAAAGCATCGGTATGACAAACACCTGAAGCAATAATTTTCACCAGTACTTCGCCCTTTTTAGGCAGCATAACATCCACTTCTTCAATAGATAAAGGTTGCTTTGGCCCCCATGCGATAGCGGCTTTAGATTTAATAAATTGTTGGCTCATAAAATTTCCTTTTATCATGTAAGGTAGCAATACCGAGTTCGCAATAATACAAGCTACCCCAATGATTGACTAGTACAATTCTACTTACCTTCTTTTTGTGAGCCAATATTGTTGAGTGAATATTCAAAGGGTTGTTTCAATGTTTGCCATAACTTTTGCTGCTGTGGTTCTCTAAAATATTCAAGTCCTTGCTTGATGTCACGACGACCATTTATTGTGATCGGTGTGCTTAAGCTATTGAATAAGCGATCCCAGACTGAAAACACTGATCCATAATTACTGTCCGTTTCTTTACGTTTAGTTGAGTGGTGAAGCTGATGAATTGACGGTGTGATGATCAACCAACCCAGTAAATATTCAATTTTAGTTGGCAGGCTAATATTTCCATGGTGCCATATTTGAATGATAGCGGCAAAAGCGCCATAAAGCATAACAGCATCGATGGTGAATTGACCAAGCCAGATAAATAAAGCAATTATAAAGCTAGTCAATAGTTGCTCTAAAGGATGGTGACGAAAATTGGTAGTAACATCCAATTCGACATCAGAATGATGAACAAGGTGAAGACGCCACAAATATTGATATCGATGGAACAAGCGATGCAGGCAATAAAAAAAGAGATCAAAGAGCACAAAGGTAATAAGTAGGTAGGCTTGTAGATTAACTTTATTTGTTAAAAAGAACCATAAACTATATTGGTCGACAATGGGAAAATTTTCGAGCGCAATAAAACTTAATAAAACAGTAATTACCCATTTTATTATTAAATTGAAAACGTAAAGGGAGAAGTTATTGAGCCAACGACTAGTTATATTTTTTATAACATCTCTGGGAAAAGAATATTCCCAGAGAAGAATCAACACTAAAACTAAAGCTAGGTAATCTGTGCTCAAATCAAACATGAATCAGTAAAATTTTATTTACTTTCCACGCTTCTTCACAATAAAAGCAATAGCGGCTGCTACAGCAAAAAGCGACAACATACTTGGCTCTGGAACTTGGGTTGGTTGATCTACAAGTCCTGCAAACACCTGGGATGAAGAAAGCAACAATACAAATAGGGTAAGAACAATGTTAGAACAAAAGTGAATTAATTTCATAATATTTCTCCTAGTTTGTCTGCTGATAGTTAAGCATAGCTCATACCAATTGCATCAACTGTATAAAAAACATACTGAATTTTCTTTTGATTATATTGAATATTATAATTGTGTAAAAAAAACTGACGATTAATACGGTCTAAATAAGCGGTAAATAGTAGATACTATTTAACATAACCCGCAAGCAAATTACTGCTCGGTTTTGTTCCAAAGCTTTTGATTGGTTTTAACAGAAAAGAATTCATTGGCATGCCAGCACCTTGGCAATAAATCGAGTTGTTGCCTTTCTTTGTAGTTTGATGAGAGCAATTCAAGGATTTCATTAAGACGTTCTTTGCTTAAAGTTGCCACTTTTTTTGCCATTTCAGGAAAATATAAATTATTCTTTTTCTTCACTTCAACATTATGACCATGACCAATAAAAGCTAATTTTCGCGTCGCCATTCGACATAAGGGGTGCTCAGGTATTTCAGGGTACAAGCGATTAACAATTGCATACTCATAACAATCACCTTGTTGCCCTTGCTCGTCTTCTGGCATATAAATAATGCCATAACCTTGTGGGAACATACCAGTAATTTGGTAAAGGGCATCAACCGCTTTTTGTGAACAAGCGCCTAATTCAGCATTTTTATGCAACACTTGGAATACTTTTGGTAAAACTTTGTAGTTATAGTTACTTTTAGTAGAAAAAATAATAAATACATAGATTTGCGGAACTTTTAGTAAGTTACCAATGCCTTGTTTTGCTTTAAAACTACTCTTTATTAACTTTTTGATAAATTGGTGTTTTAATTCTTCATCAATAACAAATTGATCACGCTCAGCTTTAGAGTTCCCGACATAAACGGGAATACCAAGACCATTTGATATATAAGCTAGGGTTTGATTATGATTAATTTTTAATAATTTTTTTCTGTCATCCGCTGCTAATGTGCGATAAGGATCTTCTGTGCCATCCTCACCCACAAGAATTTTCTGTCCATCACCATGATTATTACCAATATCTTGTAAAAGCGCAGCCATGATCACTGGCATTTTTACCGTTTCATTAAAACGAAGCCGCGCTGCTGCATCAAGTTCAGCAAATGTTTGACCTTCAAACTCAGCTAAAATTTTAGTAATAAAAGGGTCATTAACTTCGTTATTTAATAATAATCTATCAAGTAAACGTAAACTTAAAATAGCTTTATATATTGGTTTACAAAGCTCGTTATTAATGGCGACCTTGCTACCTTCTGTTGGGCTAATTAGTTGAATGGTACCCAAAAATTGGGCTGATTTTCGATTGCTTTCTTCAAAGCTAGCGCCTTCAGCCAATTCAAGTATTTCATGGCAAATAGAGACAAGGTGACTATGACGCTCAGTTTGTTGTAACTTATTTAATGCATGGCTTTCAGGGCTTATAGACTCGTCCGTAGCAACAAATTCATGGTGTTCAAAGTAGGTGATCGCACGCTCAAGCACTGAGTCCTTGAGTATGCTGCGACCATAAACTTTTGTTAACAACACTTGAACTTGACGAGTATAGTGCGTTTGATTTATTGGAGCTCTAGCCATGCAGTTATTATTAAAGTGTTAAATAAAAACTAATAATGGTATTAAACCAATAAAAATGCAACCAAAACAAAAGTTAAAAAGTAACTAAGCGCGACTATTTAAAGTCATAAAGGCACTTCCTTGTACCTAAAAAGTATAACTTATTTTTGTGGGCGAATGCCTAAGGTGTGACACAAAGCATAGGTTAATTCTGCTCTGTTTAAAGTGTAAAAATGGAAGTTTTTCACCCCTTCGCGATTTAAGACTTTAACTTGCTCCATGGCGATATTTGCGCCAACCATACGGCGGGTCATTTCATCGTCTTCTAAGCCTTCATACATTTTCGGCATCCAACTTGGCACATGAACGTTAGTCAAGCCAGCAAAACGCTCTAACATTTTAATATTAGTAACAGGTAAAATTCCCGGAATAATTTCCACGTCAATGCCCACAGTAACGCAGCGATCACGAAAGCGTAAGTAAGATTCAATATCGAAGAAAAACTGACTGATTGCACGATTAGCACCGGCATCAATTTTACGTTTCAGGTTAAGTAAATCAAACTGGGGATTTGGTGCTTCAGGATGCCCTTCAGGGTAAGCTGCAACTGAAATATCAAAATCTGCAACACCGCGTAGTAATTCAACTAAGTCTGATGCGTACATACTCGGCTTTTCATCACTATTAGGTAAATCACCACGCAAAGCAACAATATGACGAACACCACTGGCCCAATAATCTTTAGCAATTTGAACTAATTCGTCACGGCCTGCGTCAATGCAAGTTAAGTGCGGCGCGGCCAGTAAAGCAGTGTCTTTTTGAATACGTTTAATAATATCGTGGGTTCTATCACGGGTGCCCGAACCAGCACCATAAGTTACCGAAACAAAGCTAGGCTTTAACGGCGCTAAACGTTCAATAGAATTCCACAGTGTTGTTTCCATTTCAGGGGTGTTAGGCGGAAAGAATTCGAACGACACTTGAATATCGTTACTGATTTCACTCAAGCTACGATTTAATGACTCCACTTGTCTGGCGTGGCTGTAACTCATTAGTTTATCCCCTTTATTTTTACTTGGTTTTGCTTGTGAGCTAATTGCTGACAAATATTGACTAGATCTGAATGTAGGCCGCCGGCAGTAACATCTCGTCCTGCACCAGGGCCACGTATAATTAATGGATTTTCTTGATACCAATGACTGCTAATTTGAAAAATATTGTCGCAAGGTGTCAAACCGGCAAAAGCATCATTTTGTGGTAGTACTTCTAAACTCACTTTTGCGTTAATTTTGCCATCATCAGCTACTGATAATCGGGCAACATAACGAATGCAGCAATTTTGGTTATTAGCCGCTGTTAAAGCATCGGCAAAAAAACTATCTAATTCATCTGCACGTGCTAAAAAATCGGCGGTACTAATATCCTGCAACGCTTGAGGGACGAGGTTTTTGCAATCAATATCTTCCAGTGATAGCTCAAAACCTGCCATGCGCGCTAGAATAAGTAATTTACGTTGTACATCGCGCCCAGATAAATCTTCACGAGGGTCTGGTTCAGTAATGCCTTGTTTTAGCGCATCAATGAGTAATGTAGAAAAAGCCGTTGAGCCGTCATAGGTCTCAAATAACCATGATAAAGTACCCGAGAATATGCCGGCAATGGCGGTAATTTTATCGCCGCTGTTGTTTAAATCATCAATAGCGTAGTTAATCGGTAGACCTGCACCAACCGTGGTATTACCTAACCACAAACATTTATTTTTATCGGCAGTTTTCACTAATTTATTATAATGAGCAGTATCAGCTGAGGCAGCCCATTTATTCGCGCCAATGACATGAATTCCTTGGCTGAAAAAGTCTTGATATAGCAAACTAAAATCTTCACTTGGGGTGATATCTACCACAATTAATTCATCATAAGGATGATTACTTAACCAAGGAAGTAATTGTTGATAACCGTAATCTTGTGCCTCTTTGTTAAATAACGACAATGCCTGATTAACATCAATACCATCATTGTTTATCAAGGCTTTTTTTGACGATAACAAACCAACTAAGTGAATATTTTCTAAGGCATAAATGCGATTTAATTGCTCAGGCAACAAAGTTAAGAAACGTTCACCAATATTACCCAATCCTGCAACAACTAAACCAATATGACGGGCGTCTTTAACCATGTCATGATGGACATTATTGAGTAGCTCTGTGCTGCAAGGCTCAGGTAAAATAGCAATAACACTATGGCTATTAGTACTGGCAACTAAACACAAAGGTTGAGCGCTTTTTAATGAGCGTTTAAAGCGTGCTTTAACATCACCGCGCTGTGCTACTTTATGACCTACCGTAGCAATGATTGAAACTGGCTTAAATGCTACTTCAACATCATGGCTTGCTAGCCACTGACTTAACGCTTTCTGTTGATTTTGTTCTATAACAATAAAACCTTGTTGATCATCAGCGCAAATAGGCAAAAACTCAACAACTGCTTGCTTAGCCTTTTCACCAACAAAACTTACCGACTCTACCAACAACAAATCATTTAAATAAGTTACCGAGAGCTCTTGTTTGGCAATTTGGCCAAATTTACCTATTTCGGTTCCTGACACTTGCGCATCAAAACTGCTCGCCACGTGCAAATGGCAATGATGAGATAAACTTTCATTAACTAACGGCGTTAATGTTTTAGCATGTAAAACTGGGTTTCCTAAACGGCCAAGCTCTTTGGCAACACCATTAGGCAAGCGATGTAGCTTTCTTGCATTAGGCACTACCCTAGGATCAGCACTATATATACCATCAACATCAGTCCATAGGGTCACATTAATAGCGCCGACTAATGAGGCCATAATAGTTGCCGAATAATCACTACCATTACGACCTAATGTGCACGTTTTACCACGACCATCTTTACTGATATAGCCAGTAATGACTGCAAGCTTACCAAATTGAATGTTCTTTTTAAGTTGAGCACTACTTAAAGCATGATTAACGGTGCAAGCTTGCTCGTTATCAATCACTAAAAAATCGCGGGCATCAATAGTATTACTTGGGCATATTTTTTCATTAAGTAAGGCTGATAGTAAACGGGCAGACCACAACTCACCAAATGCTAAAATATCATTGCTATGTTGGACAACATCATCTTTTAACCATTGTTTTAACTGCACAATGTCGCTTGATAATAACTGTGTTAGTTGCTTAGCATTTTGTTTATTTAGCAACTCATTGATCAAGGCTAATTGTTGTTGCTCTAAAGCCGCTAACGTTTCGGTAATGTCATGAATTTGTGCATTTTTTGCTAAGGCAAGTAAAGTGAACAAACTGTCGGTTGCTTTGCCATTAGCAGAAACCACAATAATGTCGTTAAGCTGACAATTTTGGCGAATAATATCAAGCACACGCTCAATACATTGCGCGCTCGCTAGCGAACTACCACCAAATTTATGAACATTAATAGCATGTTTAGCGAGTTTATTTTCTGGGATACTGTTCGGCTCATTAACTTGAGCGCTTGTTCTATCCAGTACTGTATTTAATTCTGTCATTTTTTACTCTATGGCATAGTTTTTATTTAACTAGGCTTGTAACTTTCACTTGTAACTTTAGCTTGTAAACTATCGCTAAGATTTTTGGCTTTGTGCTAAACCGTGATCTAAATCAGCCAAGATATCATTAATATCTTCAATACCCACTGAAATACGCACCAGAGAATCAGTAATTCCCGCTTCAAGACGAGCACTTTCTTCCATACCTGCATGAGTCATGGTTGGCGGATGATTAATCAAACTTTCTACTCCACCTAACGATTGTGCTAGTGTGAATAGCTCTAAATTAGCGAACAATTTTTTCACTGCTGTCACGCCACCTTTAACATCAAAGCTTAACATGGCGCCAAAACCTGCTTGTTGTTTTTTGGCAATTTCATGGCCGGGATGATCTTCAAAGCCTGGATAATAAACATTATCAATTGCGGGATGATCTTTTAAAAAAGCCGCTACTTGCACGGCATTTTCTTGATGTTGTTTAATCCGAATTGGTAGCGTTTTTAATCCCCGTAACGCCAAAAAACTATCAAAAGCGCTGCCAGTAATACCAATACAGTTTGCCCACCATGCTAATTCTTCACCCAACGCTTGTTCTTTAGTAACCAATACACCGCCAACCACATCGCTGTGACCATTAATGTATTTTGTGGTGGAATGAAAAACAATATCAGCACCTAAGGTTAACGGTTGTTGCAGTGCTGGAGATAAAAACGTGTTGTCTACCGCAACTAAAGCCCCCACCTTATGGCAAGCTTTAGTGATTTCTTCGATATCAACCAAGCGTAATAACGGATTACTTGGGCTTTCTAATAAAACTAATTTAGGCTTTTTCGCTAAGGCTTGTGTTAAGGCAGCTTGATCATTTTGATCAACCACAATCAGTTTAAATTGGCCGCGCTTGGCTAAATGGGTAAATAAGCGAAAACTGCCGCCATAACAATCGTGTGGGATAACCACGAGATCGTCTGTTGATAATAACTGACAAATTAAGTGCACCGCCGACATACCGGTACTGGTGACAATACCGACACTACCTTGCTCTAAATCCGCAATGGTTTGGGCAAACGTTGCTCGCGTTGGATTGCCCGTACGAGAATAATCAAATTGACGTTTTTCGTTGAAACCTTTTAATGAATAAGTACTTGATAGATGAATAGGCGCAACAACAGCACCATGGTGCTTGTCGGTGTTAATGCCAGCACGTACGGCCGCAGTAGTAATATTACTGATGTTTGCATTCGACATTTCTATTCCTCTTTTCGTGTACAAAGCGATTAGTACACACTTTAAATTCATTTGGATGTTTGGACGTCTATAACTCTAAACACTTTAACTATTGAGGTCAAGATATTTTAGACATCTAAACTTCTACTTGACTGAATTGCTGCATCCAGTAAAATCTATCTTATAACAATATAAAATAGTACATCTTAGCCTTAGCTGTACTTAATAATTATCGAATAGATATAAACCAGAGGAATTTTCATGGCTCAGTGGAATGACGAATATATAAATCCCTATGCCGAGCACGGTAAGAAAAGTGAACAAGTAAAAAAAATCACTGTTTCAATTCCTTTGCGCGTATTAAAAGTATTAACAGATGAGCGCACTAGACGCCAAGTCAATAATTTGCGCCATGCCACTAATAGTGAATTGTTATGTGAAGCATTTTTACATGCCTTTACTGGTCAACCTTTACCTGATGATGAAGATTTAGCGAAAGATAACGAGCAAAAACTACCGGCCAGTGTTCGCCGTATTTTAGAAGAAAAAGGTATTACAGATTTTAGTGCTTATGAGGTGGATGAAGACTAACGTAGGCGAGAATTTATTCGCGCTGACGTAAGATTATAAAAGAAGATATCATACAGTATCATTAATTCAGGTTACTCTAATTCCATTATGACAAAAGATATTCGTTGGCTACAAAGGTTACAAAATTTTGAACGTGCATTTGCATTATTAGACCGCACTATTCTAATTAAAGAACCATCGGAGGCTGAACGCGGTGGTTTGATACAGTTTTATGAAATGGCATTTGAACTTGCATGGAAAACCATGAAAGATTTTTTAGAAGAGCAAGGGTATGAAATTAAATCGCCCCGCCAAGCCATAAAACAAGCTTATCAAAGCGAATTAATTACTAATGGTCATGTTTGGATTGAAGCATTGTCTGATCGAAACTTAACGACTCACATATATGATGAAAATAAAGCCCAAGCGATTGAGCAATCCATCCGGACAATATATCACCCCATGATTACACAACTCATCACTGATTTACGACTTGAGTCACAAAAATGAATACCGGGCTATCAGCATTAGATATACAGCTTATTGTTAGTGCTATTGCCCAGCATCCAGAAATTCAACAAGCTAAAATTTTTGGCTCGCGTGCTAAAAACACTTATAAAAAAGGCTCAGATGTTGATATTGCATTACTGATGAATTCATCTGTCAGCGCTGCAAAAAGAAAATCAATTTTATTAGCATTACATGAAGAACTAGAAGAGAAGTTACCACTACCCTATTTTTTCGACTTAATCGATTTTGCTACTATCAATAACCCTGCACTTATTGAACATATTGAACGAGTTGGTGTCGCGTTAAATTTATCCAATTCTGAGTTACCTACCAAATATTAATTAATGTTAGAAGGAAAAATAAAAAAAGTCTAACCGTTTATTTTTTAACCGCTTAAAAAACAATAAACCGTTCTCCGCTATATCTAGCATTAAAAAGCACCTTTATGTTAGGTGCTTATGAGGTGGATGAAGACTAACGTAGGCGAGAATTTATTCGCGCTTTTCTAAAAAGAAACGCGCGATTAAACCCCATCTACAGAGCGCGATTAAAATCCCGCCTACAAGTGGTATTGCTTACTTAAGCGGTGAACACTCTCAATAAAGTGTCCGGCATGCTCAGGGTTAACATCAGGGTGAATACCGTGACCTAAGTTAAAGACATGCCCAGTACCACCGTGACCAAAGCCTGCTAATATTTTCGACACTTCTTGCTCAATACGTGGCAATGGTGCATATAACATTGACGGATCCATATTGCCTTGTAGGGCAACTTTATCACCAACACGCGCTTTGGCGTTTTCTATATCAATGGTCCAATCAAGACCCACAGCATCACAACCTGTTGCGGCAATATCTTCTAACCACATACCACCATTTTTAGTAAATAAGGTTACCGGCACTTGGCGGCCATCGGCATGACGGGTTAGACCATCAACGATTTTAGCCATATATTGCAAAGAAAAATCTTTATAATCTCGTGGCGACAATACCCCGCCCCAAGTATCAAATACCATTACCGACTGCGAGCCCGCAGCAATTTGACCGTTAAGATAAGTAATGACTGAATCTGCTAATTTATCCAATAGTAAATGCAAAGCTTGCGGCTCGGAAAACATCATTTTTTTGATTTTAGTAAAGGCTTTTGAACTACCGCCTTCAATCATATAGGTCGCTAATGTCCAAGGGCTGCCTGAAAAGCCTATTAACGGTACTTCACCTTTTAGCTCTTTACGAATAGTGCGCACAGCATTCATCACATAACCTAATTCATCTTCTGGATCAGGAATAGCAATTTTTTCAATATCCGCTTTACAAGTAATAGGGTTAGTAAATTTTGGCCCTTCACCTGTTTCAAAGTACAAGCCTAAGCCCATGGCATCAGGAATTGTTAAAATATCACTAAACAAAATTGCCGCATCAAGTTTAAAACGACGCAGTGGCTGAATAGTCACTTCACAAGCAAACTCTGCATTACGACAAAGTGACATAAAATCACCTGCCGTTGCTCTTAATTCACGATATTCTGGTAAATAACGTCCTGCTTGGCGCATCATCCATACCGGTGTGTAATCTACAGGTTGCTTTAAAAGCGCACGTAAATAATTATCATTTTTTAATTCGGTCACCAATAATTCCTCTAAAATAATCGTTCGCGCGATTTAAGTCTTACTTTTGAGCGCGATTAAAATCCCGCTTACTGTTTTCAATCAACGGGGAATTGATGCTGCGTATTCTAGCATTGGCTGTATTTTGAATCTATGCGCCAAATCAATTCCTTTTCTGCTAATAGCAATTGAATAATAGCTGTTTGGAGGAATTTGATGTTTTAGAAGAAATAGCCATTGCAAGAGAAATATCAACCGAAGAACAAAAAATATATTTCAGCTTTGTTACATTTTAGTGAAAACCATCAAGTTACCGACAATCAGTTACTTAGCTGAAGGATAAGTTAAATAAGACTTTGTACGAAAAAAATCGTCGAGTTTATGCTCTATTAAAGTTGTTGCAGCGATGAAAATGCTTTGATATAAAATAGCTGCGCTAGCAAAGAAGCACCGATTAATAATAAAAATACTTCTAAATACAACTAATAAGAATCTTGATTAACAAGACCATAAAGCGAGCATTTCAAGCCTTTCTCTTCGAGAAAGGCTTTTTTATTTATAGTACTTTATCTAGTCATAACTAGATAAGTTAATGGCTATTATTGCTGTTCAACTCTCGGTAAATGGTGCACATCAGCCGTGTGTAATTTAACGCAATTTCGACCATTGTCTTTTGCATGATAAAGGGCTTCATCCGCAAATGAAATTAGCTGTTGCCAATTTATGCTTTCACCCTGATTTGTGGCAACACCAAAGCTTGCTGTTACTTTTAGCTCGGTGTTGCCTTCAAGACAAAATACTGGTTTTGCAATGGTAAATCGTAATTTTTCCGCAATGAGCATAGCCGTCATGGTGTTGGTATTAGGTAATAAAAGCGTAAACTCTTCGCCGCCATAGCGTGCTAAAATGTCATATTCACGTAAACTGTTTTTCAGTCGTAAGCTAAATTCTTGTAATACTTTGTCACCTACTTGATGACCATAGTTGTCATTGACTTGCTTAAATAAATCAATATCCATCAAAATTAATGATATTGGTGTTTTATCACGTTGGGCACGTAATACGCCTTTAGCAGCAAATTCATCGAATGCTCTACGGTTATATATATTTGTTAATGAGTCTACTGTTGCTTGCGTTTCAAGTTTGCTTGCTAGTTGTTGACTAGCACTGATAGTTAGCGAAAAAAAGCTAGTAATAGTAACTAGCTGTAATGATAAAAGCGAAATAGCATGTATTGCACCGGCATTCATAAAGTCGTTTAATTTAGGCTCGTTAAAGGTTAAGTAAATACGCACCACAAAAATTAGCCCACAGAAAAGAAAAGACAAACCTAGAAAGCGGGCAAAGGTTAAT
>Ga0316209_1001769_pt1 | contig 20372 bp, 15 predicted proteins | sample 6monopyrite_MG_FD_204945 | JGI IMG/M metagenome (GOLD analysis project Ga0316209, IMG submission 204945) | Microbial mat bacterial communities from mineral coupon in-situ incubated in ocean water Damariscotta River, Maine, United States -... | ecosystem: Environmental > Aquatic > Marine >...
GGGCAGCAAAAAAATTAGCGATGCAAGATAATTTTTATATGAATAAAAAAGTTGAAGAAAAAACTGATGAATAATGCAAATTGTAAGTTTTATAGCCTGACGATTAACAGGAGACGAATTATGAATTTATTACTAATAGATAACGATGGGGGTCGTCATGCATTTTAAACTGATTATTTCTTTTGTTGAAGATTCAAAAACAGAAGATGTGATGGCTGCTGCGAGAGAAGCGGGCGCAACTGGCGCGACGGTAGTCAATAATGCGCGTGGTGAAGGTCTGGCTAAAAAGAAAACTTTTTTCGGTTTGTCCCTGGAAACACAGCGTGATGTCGTCCTGTTTTTAGTTGAAGAACATCTGAGCAGGCATATTATTGAAAAAATTGCCGAAATAGGTGAGTTTGAAGAGCGACCGGGAACCGGCATCGCAATTCAAATTGATGTTGAAGATGCAGTAGGTGTAACGCATCAAATAGAAAAACTGGTTGATATGGTGGAGGATGAATTATGATGAATTCAGAAACAAAAATTATTCGTGTTCGAGATGTAATGAAGCACGAGTTCGATTCAATTGATGGTCGTGTTACTGTAATGGAAGCATTAAAAATGATGAGGCATGTGGAGACTAAATCATTGGTTGTTAATAAAAGACATGATGATGATGAATACGGTATGGTAATGATTTCTGATATTGCAAAACTGGTACTGGCAAAAGATCGTTCTCCAGACAGGGTTAATGTTTATGAGATTATGGCAAAGCCGTTATTGTCAGTTGACCCAGATATGGATATTCGGTACTGCGCACGCTACTTTGATAATTTTTCTTTGTCACGAGCGCCAGTAGTAGAAAACAAAGAGGTCATCGGTATCATCAGTTACACCGACATGGTTTTAAAAGGATTAGTAAACTTTTAGTTTTAGCTGTTTGTTATGGTCTGGAGTCGTGTGATTCTGTGGCCTGTAAAGTATTACGTAAGAGCATAGCAACCGTCATCGGGCCGACACCACCTGGTACAGGTGTGATCCATGCTGCGCGTTTAGCCGCTGATTCAAAATCAACATCACCGGTCAGTTTGCCATCAGGCAATCGATTGATACCAACATCGACGACAGTGGCACCGGGTTTTATCCATTCACCTTTAACAATTCCCGGTTTGCCGACAGCAACCACCAGTATGTCTGCAGCTGCAACGTGAGAGGCCAGATTTTTGGTGAAGCGATGTGTTGTTGTCACCGTGGCACCAGCTAATAATAGTTCCATACTCATTGGTCGACCGACGATATTAGATGCGCCGACGATAACGGCATGGCTATCCTTAAAAGTTTCGCCAATGGTTTTTAACATATGGATGACGCCATGTGGGGTGCAAGGGCGCAGCACGGGCATACGTTGAACAAGTCGACCGATGTTGTACGGATGAAAACCATCAACATCTTTATCCGGGGTAATTGCTTCAAGTATCAGGGTGTCATCGATATGATCAGGTAGTGGTAACTGAACCAGAATGCCATCGATAGTGTTGTCGTTATTTAATTTCTCTATCAGGTTTAACAATGTCTCCTGATCTGTAGAAGCGTCTAAATCATAGGCTTTAGAGATCAAACCGGCTTCATCGCAGGCTTCTCTTTTTTTTCTGACATAAACCTGTGATGCCGGGTCAAGACCCACCAGAATAACAGCCAAACCCGGTGCACGTTGGTTGTTTTTTACACGCTTTTCGATATCAAGACGTACCTGATTTCTAACATCTGCCGCTATAGCCTTGCCATCAATAATTTGAGCTGTCATGTTGTTACTATGGTTATTCAAAAAAGTTGATTCTCGCACGTTGAATATAGTGACCACAAGGTGCAAATAGTGCCTTGACCATCGCTTGAGCACAGCGTAATATTCCCCGCCTCTTGATTCGTGTGAAAACTGCCCCAATTTAGGTTTTTACGTCATGTTTTAATGAAGCGATTGATAGAATGTCGGGGTATAGCGCAGTCTGGTAGCGCGCCTGCTTTGGGAGCAGGATGTCGGGAGTTCGAATCTCTCTACCCCGACCATATTGAATGCTGGTTACACTGGAAAAGTGGCTAGAAGAATAGCATTACAGGTTGATGCTGATCAGGGAGAGAGATTTGAACGTTAGAGTTCGACGAAATTGTCTGGAACAATTTCGAACGTGCGCAGCACGGCCCGGAGGGCGAAGGGCAAGGAGCCCGGAGTAATCTCTCTACCCCGACCATATTAGTATTCAGTTACTATGGAGTAGTAGCTGGAAGAATAGCGTTATGAGTTAATGTTATTAGTCAGGTAAAAAATTCTGCGCCTGTAGCTCACTCGGATAGAGCATCGGCCTTCTAAGCCGAGGGTAGCAGGTTCGAATCCTGCCAGGCGTGCCAAATAATGCGCCAGCATATGTGTTAAGAGAATTATGGTGGGCGTAGCTCAGTTGGTAGAGTCCCGGATTGTGATTCCGGTCGTCGTGGGTTCGAGCCCCATCGTCCACCCCATATATAAGTTGAGGAACGTTTTCTCATTGTATGAAGCAGCTGAATAAACTCAGCTGAAGTTGTTAAGGCAACTGGTAGAGCAGGGGTGCCAATGCCTCTAGGTCAGAGTTCTAACCTCTGATGATCCACCCAAAAAGTTTTATGCCAAAAGTCTGATGGCAACGAGTTTATACAGGCAAGTCCTGTATTTATTTGCTAAAATCAGCATCTTATTGCGAGAGTGGCGGAATTGGTAGACGCGCTGGTTTTAGGTACCAGTGTCTTTGACGTGAGAGTTCGAGTCTCTCCTTTCGCACCATATTATTCTTAAATTAGAGTTTCCCATAACCTGTATGGGAAACTTATTGTGGTCTTATATTACAGAGGTAATTATGCAAGTTTCAGTGGAAACAGGTGAAGGTCTAGAGCGAACTCTAACCATTAAGGTGCCTGCAGAAACCGTCGAGTCAGAAGTTAATAATCGACTGAATTCATTAAAAGGCTCCGTCAAAATCGATGGTTTTCGTCCGGGTAAAGTGCCCCTCAAAGTTATCAAACAAAAATACTCCGGGACAATCTTGCAGGAAGTGGCAGGCGAGTTAATGCAAAGTTCGTTTCGTGACGCATTGACACAGGAAAATTTAACCCCTGCTGGAGACCCTCGGATACAGGCGCAAGATTTGGTTTTGGGTCAGGTGATGGAATATACCGCGACTTTTGAAGTCTATCCTGAGTTAACGTTAGCACCAGTTGCTGATCTTGAATTAGAAACGATTGACGCTAGCGTTGAAGATACCGATGTTGACAATATGATCGAAATTTTGCGCAAGCAAAAGATGGACTGGTCAGAAGTTGATCGTGCCAGTGCAGATGAAGATCGTATCAGTATTGATTTTGTTGGTACTATCGATGGTGAAAAATTCGATGGTGGTTCAGCCAACGATATGCCTATGGTGCTAGGTGCAGGTCAGATGATTCCCGGCTTTGAAGATGAGCTACGTGGATTAAAAGCCTCTGCAGAAACCACTTTCAAAGTACCGTTTCCTGATGATTATGCTGCAAAAGAGCTGGCTGGCAAAGAAGCCGAGTTTGCGGTTACAGTCAAAAAAGTTGAGGAACCTAAGTTACCTGAAATTGATGAAGAATTCGCCAGGGCATTTGGTGTCGAAAGTGGTGATGCTGATCAGTTAAAGACTGAAATTAAAGCGAACATGCAACGTGAACTAGAAAGACGAGTTAGCGTATTATTGAAAGAAAGTGTAATGGACGCCCTGGTTAATGCTAACCCCATTGATGTGCCGTCAGCAGTTGTGGCACAGGAAGCGGAAACACTTAAGCAACAAACTGAAGTTCAGTCACCTGGTAGTGATCTTCCCGTTGATTCTTTTATGGGTGATGCGAAACGTCGTGTTCAACTAGGCATGGTGCTGGCAGAAGTTGCGAAAACCGCAACGTTAGATATTAATGCCGAAAGTGTTAAAGCTAAAGTTGAAGAAATGGCTAAAGATTACGACGATCCTGACGAGTTTATTAGCTACTACATGGGCAATCAGGAATTACTGCGTGGTATCGAGACATTAGTAATGGAAGATGCCGTGGTTGCCTGGATTGCTGACCAAGCTAAAGTTACATCAAAAAGCAGTAGCTTCGATGATGTTATGAACCCAGATGGTAAGTAAGGTTAGTTCGAGAGTGCGGTAAATAATTAAATTTTTTATCGCGCATGTTATTAAGTTGCAATTGAGAATAATTAAAGGCACGTATTAAATGGTAAATAATAATTATATAAATGCTGCGATACATGGTGAAGTTGATTCACCATCATCAAACCTGGTTCCTATGGTTATCGAGCAAACGCCTCGTGGCGAACGCTCTTATGACATTTATTCTCGTCTTCTAAAAGAGCGTGTCATATTTATCGTTGGTCAAATTGAAGACCACATGGCAAACCTGGTTGTCGCGCAACTTTTGTTCCTGGAATCTGAAAACCCTGATAAAGATATTTCCATATATATCAATTCACCCGGTGGCTCAGTAACTGCAGGTCTGGCCATCTATGACACCATGCAGTTTATTAAACCGGATATCAGCACATTATGTGTTGGGCAGGCGGCTAGTATGGGCGCTGTTTTACTGGCAGCCGGCACCAAGGGTAAGCGATATTCGTTACCACATTCACGTGTCATGATTCATCAGCCTCTAGGTGGATATCAGGGGCAGGCATCGGATATCGATATTCATGCCAAAGAAATATTAAAAATCCGTGAGCAGTTGAACGGACTGTTGGCGGATCACACCGGTCAATCAATTGAGACGATAGATAATGACACCGAACGTGATAATTTCATGGGTGCTGAAACAGCAGCTGAGTATGGATTGATTGACGAAGTGTTGAGTACTCGAAAATAGTCCACACTATTAAGGATGTAGGTAAAAGTAACAAGCAGTGATTTTGGTTGATTATTAATCAAATTAACTGGGTTTGGGTCTTTAAATACGTAAATTTTCCAATCTAATTGTGAAATGCGACACAAAAACTAGAGAATATTCTCTTTTTTAGACCCAATATCATCCTAATTCCTGCATGAATATTGTCTATACGCTATTGTTTATATAGTAAACGACGATATTTTCCCATTCCCAATCAAGATTAGCTTGTAATCTTGATTGGGAATGGGCAAAGTTATAGTCATATTGACGTGTTGAGAGAGAGTTTATGAGCGACGATAGAAAAACCACCGGTACGGATTCTGAAAAGCTTCTTTATTGTTCCTTTTGTGGCAAAAGTCAGCATGAAGTTAAGAAATTAATTGCTGGCCCATCAGTTTATGTCTGTGATGAATGCGTTGAATTATGTAATGACATCATTCTCGAAGAATTAGAAGATGAGACCAGTACTGCTGTTAAGAAACTGCCCACTCCACGTGAAATTAATGCCATCCTAGATGATTACGTCATCGGTCAGGCAATAGCTAAAAAAATTCTGTCGGTTGCTGTTTATAACCACTATAAGCGTCTTGAAGTTAAACATAAAAAAGACGATATCGAACTATCCAAAAGTAACATCCTGATGATTGGGCCTACGGGTTCAGGTAAAACATTGCTTGCTGAAACTTTAGCAAGATTACTGGATGTGCCTTTCACCATTGCTGATGCAACAACTTTGACTGAAGCCGGTTATGTTGGCGAAGATGTCGAGAATATCATCCAGAAACTATTGCAGAAATGTGATTATGATGTCGATAAGGCGCAGACAGGTATTGTCTATATTGATGAGATAGACAAAATTTCTCGCAAGTCTGATAACCCATCAATTACACGAGATGTTTCAGGTGAAGGCGTACAACAGGCTTTACTTAAATTGATTGAAGGTACTGTTGCTTCTGTTCCTCCTCAGGGTGGACGTAAACATCCGCAACAGGAATTTTTACAGGTTGATACGGCGAATATTCTGTTTATCTGTGGTGGTGCATTTGCGGGTCTGGACAAAGTTATTCGAAATCGCTCTGATAAAGGTGGAATCGGTTTTAGTGCTGAAGTTAGAACAAAAGAAGAAGAACTCAAAGCGCATGAAATCATCACTGATCTAGAAGCGGATGATTTGATCTCTTATGGTCTGATACCTGAATTTGTTGGACGTCTCCCTGTTGTTGCCACGCTGGAAGAGCTTGACGAAGATGCGCTTGTGACGATTTTGACACAGCCTAAGAATGCGTTGAGCAAGCAATACGGTAAAATGATTGAAATGGAAGGCAGTGAGCTTGAAATTCGTGAAGAAGCGCTGCACGCGATTGCGAAAAAAGCCATGGAACGAAAAACCGGTGCACGTGGTCTGCGTACCATTCTGGAAAATATTTTGTTAGATACGATGTATGAGCTGCCATCATTAGATGACGTGTCAAAAGTCGTTATCGATGAATCAGTTGTTGACGGTGCTAATGAGCCTTATCTGGTTTATGAAGGTGGTGAACCGCAAAAGTTGAGCCAGGAAAATAAATAATCTGTTAAGTTGTGATATTTGATTAAGCGTGTAAACAGTAACTTACAATTAAAAAACAGAGGTTTGCATTAAAACCACAAATTAATACAAAATAATTATCTAAAAGTCACTTGAAAAGCGCTGCATTTGTCTACACTTGTATATAACTGATATAAATAAGAGGTAGTCATGGCTAGTACACAAGATCCAGAAGCGAACTTACCGCAATCGACAGAAGTTCCAGTTTTACCGTTACGCGATGTGGTCGTTTATCCACATATGGTCATCCCTCTATTTGTTGGTCGTGAAAAATCTATACAGGCACTCGATGCTGCTATGCAAGCTAACAAGCAAATTTTGTTGGTTGCACAAAAGAGTGCGGACATCGATGATCCAAATATCGATGATGTACATGAGATCGGTACGCTTGCTACTATCCTGCAATTATTAAAACTTCCTGATGGAACCATTAAAGTTCTGGTTGAAGGTTCTCAGCGTGCCCAGATTCAGGGTATGAAAGAAAGTGGTGAGTTTTTTGTAGCCGGCTATCAATTGTTGTCTGATGCTGTTGCTAAAGATGATCAGGAGCTGGATATTCTTTCTCGCTCGATTCTTAGTGTATTTGACCAATACGTAAAACTAAACAAAAAAGTTCCTTCAGAAATTTTGACTTCACTGGCGGGTATTGATGAACCATCACGTCTTTCGGATACGATTGCGGCACATATGTCGTTGAAACTTGATGAAAAACAAAAAATTCTTGAAATTTCTGATGTGCAGGAACGCCTGGAATACATCATGAAATTAATCGACGGCGAAATCGATATGCTTCAAATCGAAAAGCGTATCCGTGGTCGTGTTAAGCAGCAGATGGAAAAAAGCCAGCGTGAGTATTATCTGAACGAACAGATGAAAGCGATTCAGAAAGAATTGGGTGATATGGAAGATACACCGAATGAAGTCGAAGAGCTTGAGCAAAAAATTGAAAAATCTGGTATGAGTAAAGAGGCCAGAAAGAAAGCTGACGGTGAATTAAATAAATTGAAGATGATGTCGCCTATGTCGGCTGAGGCGACAGTGGTTCGTAACTACATTGACTGGCTGGTTGACTGTCCCTGGAAGAAAAAATCAAAAATTCGTAATAATCTTACCGGTGCAGAAGATGTGCTGAATGAAGATCACTATGGTTTAGATAAGGTTAAAGAACGTATTTTGGAATACCTTGCTGTACAACAGCGCGTAAAAAAACTTAAAGGCCCAATCTTATGTTTAGTTGGCCCACCAGGTGTCGGTAAAACATCATTGGGTCGTTCGATAGCGAGAGCGACTAATCGTAAATATACTCGAATGGCATTAGGTGGCGTGCGTGACGAATCTGAAATTCGTGGTCATCGCCGTACTTATATTGGTTCTTTGCCAGGTAAAATTATTCAAAACTTGAGTAAGGTCGGAACCCGCAATCCTTTATTCTTGCTCGATGAAATTGACAAGATGGCGGCAGATTTTCGTGGTGATCCTGCATCAGCATTATTAGAGGTGTTGGACCCTGAGCAAAATCACACATTTGCTGATCATTATCTAGAGGTGGATTTTGATTTATCGGATGTGATGTTTGTTGCTACTGCCAATAGTATGAATATCCCGGGCCCATTACTGGATCGTATGGAAGTGATTCGATTACCTGGATATACCGAAGACGAAAAAGTTGAAATAGCAAAAGCTTATCTGATGCCTAAGCAGATAAAAAACAATGGCTTAAAAGATAATGAGCTGGAAATCAGCGATGCTGCTTTACGTGATGTGGTTCGTTATTATACACGTGAGGCGGGTGTGCGTAGCATCGAGCGAGAGATCGCCAAGATGTGTCGCAAGGTCGTTAAAGAAGTTTTACTTTCGAAAGGTAAAAAAGAAAAAACGACAAAAATTACGCCTAAAACACTTGAAAAATACCTGGGTGTAAAACGTTTCCGTTACGGAAAAGCTGAAGATAATGATCAAATTGGACAGGTTAATGGTCTGGCATGGACAGAGGTAGGGGGTGAGTTACTAACTATCGAATCAGCCGTTATGCCGGGTAAAGGTAAATTATCTTATACCGGGCAATTAGGCGACGTCATGCAGGAGTCGATACAGGCTGCCATGACCGTTATTCGAAGCCGTGCTGCGACATTGGGTTTAAATCCGGACTTTCAGGATAATATAGACATTCATGTCCACGTGCCTGAAGGGGCAACACCTAAAGATGGTCCGAGTGCAGGTGTCGGTATGTGCACAGCACTGGCGTCATCTATTACCAGGAAAGCCGTTAATGCAAATGTAGCGATGACCGGTGAAATTACGCTTCGTGGTGAAGTCCTGCCAATTGGCGGCTTAAAAGAAAAGTTACTAGCCGCTCACCGCGCTGGAATTGAGACGGTTCTTATACCTCATGATAATGAGAAAGATCTGGTTGAAATTCCTAAGAATATTTTAAGTAAACTCAATGTTAAACCAGTTCGCTGGATTGACGAAGTTCTTGAATTAGCATTAACTGAAATGCCAGTCCCTCTTAAAGAAGCTGGTGGTACTCCAGAAAAATCAGGCGCTAAAAGTTCTCGCAGAACAAAAGGTAAAAAATCTGAAACAACAATGCGACATTAATCAGTGAGATGACTTTAAATGTATTACTTTAAGTAGTACATAATAAAGTAATGATAAGCAAATACATTTCATGAATGTATTTGCTTTTTTGTATCCATGGAAGAATGGTATATTACAAAGAACAATTGAAGGCGGTGCGGCGATGTCTTATGGTTGGCGATGCCAATTTAGGCAAAAAAACCTTGAAATACCAGTGTTTCTGCTGGTTTGGCGTTGACACGCTGGGTAACTCACTGTATAAATCTCGCTGAGAATAACTTTGTTAGTCAGCTTCGATTTGTTCCTGTAATCTATAACAGGAATTAAAACTAGAATAATAATTTCTATCAAAGTCTCTTATATAACACTACCAATAATGGGAAAAATTAATGAATAAAACAGAACTTACAGATGCTGTTGCAGATGCAACTGACTTAACAAAAGCAGATGCTGCTCGTGCAGTTGATGCTGTCCTTGGCACAATTACAAAAACACTAGCTGGTGGTGACCAGGTCGGTATCGTTGGCTTTGGTACATTCCTCGTACGCGATCGTGCTGCACGTGTTGGTCGTAACCCACAGACCGGTGCTGAAATACAGATTGCTGCGGCGAAAGTTCCAGCATTTAAGCCTGGTAAAGCCCTTAAGGATGCAGTAAACTAGCGCGCCTTTCGCGGAAGTGCTTATCTGACGAGAAGGCCTACCAAGTTAAGGGTGCTTAGCTCAGCTGGTAGAGCGTCGCCCTTACAAGGCGAATGTCGGGGGTTCGACTCCCTCAGCACCCACCAAGTACGGACCGGTAGTTCAGCTGGTTAGAATGCCGGCCTGTCACGCCGGAGGTCGCGGGTTCAAATCCCGTCCGGTCCGCCAAACGTAGACAGTGTCGCACTAGATTAACAATCGTGTTAGTTTGGTGCGGCATTTGTCATCTACGCATTTTTTGCACTCGCAATACAACATATCTGTCAAAACATACCGTACAAAATCCGGTGTATTAGGTATAATTCTGCAGAATATTTTCTCGAACAATCTATATTAATTTTCAAAATAAATTTAAGCGCCAGGTTATGTGAAACCGGGTAAAGCTTCAGGGTAGTAGAAATTATGTTACAGGCTATTAATGATCGTATTAAAGGTTGGTTAGGCATTGTTATTGTAGTGTTGATAGGTTTGCCATTTGCATTATGGGGAATTCAGTCATATTTCGATGATACGGGCCCCAGGTATGCTGCTAAAGTTAATGGTCAGGAAATCACAGCAAACGAGTTTGAGCGTACCGTTTCTATGCAGCGTCAGGCGTTGTTGCGTCAATATGGAAGTGAACTGCCAATCGAAGAAAAAGACTTGCGTGAAACAACATTAACGCAATTAATCAATCAACGTTTACTTGAAGGTGTCACATTTGAAAATGGTTATAGGGTTTCAGATGCGGTGTTATCAGCAAGAATAAAACAGATGTTCACTGTTGATGGTGTGTTTGATCGATTGCGTTTTGAAGCAAACGTCAATGCGATGAATATGAGTATACCTATGTTTGAGCAATCGTTGAGAAATGAGTTAAGAGCAAAGCAAATGCAAGTAGCTTTAGCAAATACTTCTTTTGCTACAAAAAATGAGCTAAGTACTTTAGCGTCACTGAATGAGCAGACTCGTGATATTAGTGTGCTGACATTCAATGTCGATCACTTTTCTACTGCTACTAAACCGACCAATGAAGAGATTCAACAGTACTATGATGAAAATTTGTCTCAATTCATGGAACCTGAAACAGTCTCAATCGATTACGTTGAAATTAAATCAGAAGATTTAGCAGAAACAATTACTGTCGATGAAGAGCAAATTAAATTAATGTACGACGAATATGTTGCTAGTGCCAGGGGTCGTGAAGAACGTAAAGCGAGACATATTTTGTTAACAGTGGCAGTCGATGCAAAAGAAGAAGATAAAATTGCTGCCAGAGTTAAAATTGAGTCACTCAAAAAGAAAGTTGATGATGGTGCTGACTTTGCACAGCTCGCTAAAGAAAATTCTCAGGACACCGGGTCAGCGGTTGAAGGTGGTGATTTAGGTTGGGTTGCATTGGGCGAAATGGTTAAGCCATTTGAACAGGCTTTATTTGATCTTGAAAAAGGCGCTGTTAGTAATGTCGTGGAATCTCAGTTTGGTTTACATCTTATAAAGCTTGATGATGTTAGAAGTGAGGCGGTCGAGCCTTTAGGCATTAAACGATATAGTCTCGAAGAAGATTTAAAAGCAGATTCAGTAGCATCAATGTTTTATGACACGAGTGAGCGCCTGGCATCAATTGCATATGAGAATCCAGATAGCCTTGACTTTGTCGTCGAAGAATTAGGTCTAAAAATTAACACAAGTAAAACCTTTTCAAGAATTAAAGGCGAAGGTATAGCGGAAGATGAAAAAGTAAGAAATATTGCCTTCTCTGCACTGGTCCTGCAGGACGGAGCAAATAGTGACGTTATCGAGATTTCGCCATCACATGTTATTGTGTTACGTATAAATAAACATAATCCATCAAAAGCCATTCCGTTAGAACTGGTTTCATCAAAAATAGAAAATATTGTCAAAATAAAGCGTGGTCATGAACAAACTAAAGCTGCAGCGTTAGATATTAAAACTAAAATTGATGCAGGGGCAGCTATCGATAGTCTGAAGGCGGATGGTATCAAAGTGGAAGTTATTACGGCTTTAGGTCGAAATGACAGATCAAAAGTATCTGATCCGACTATTTTAGCCAATGCTTTTGATCTGGTTATAAGTGAAACCGGTAATCCAAATGCAAAAGTTATTGACTTGATTTCAGGCGATGTTGTACTGGTTGTATTAGATAAAGTGAATCCGGCAGAAAATATTACTCAGGATAAACTGGATTTGGTTAAGAATCAGTATCTACGTGAAAGTTCTGTGAGAGCTTTTTCAAACGCCTTATTGTCAATTAAAGAAAATTCCAATATTGATAAAAATACAAGCATTATAAATCGTTAAGTCTTTTAACAAATCGCAGGTACGCTATGGCATCTAAAATAAATTCTTTAGCGCTGCATTGGCAAATATTAATTGCACTTTTTTTTGCGATACTGACAGGCGTTTTTTTTGAGCAAAACGTTTCAATATTTGGCGTTCCGCTCCTATCCATTCTTGAATTTTTTGGTACATTATTTCTAAATGCACTAAAGATGTTAATTGTGCCATTGGTTATGGCGTCAATCATTACAGGTATGATGAGTCTTGAGTCGGATGCTCTGGGGCGTCTGGGCTCAAAGACTGTGCTGTATTACGCCACAACCAGTCTGGTGGCGATTTTAATTGGTCTGTTTTTTGTGAATTTGCTACAGCCCGGTATAGTGGATGGCGAGCCAGCACGAGATATTATCGGCCTGTCATCGGATACCGATGAAATTGTTAGCAGGGTAGGGGGTAAAGGTGCTTCTGACATTGCTGAAGTGTTGCTCCGGATGGTGCCGCCTAATATTGTGACTGCAGCAGCCAAAGGTCAGATGTTGGGATTAATATTCTTCAGTTTAATCTTCGGTTTTTATGTATCAAAACTAAAAGGTGCATCGGCACAGATACATAAAGACTTTTGGCAAGGTTTGTTGGATATCATGATGATGATGACAAATTTCGTGATGAAGTTTGCCCCTTATGGTGTCTTTGCATTAGTGTCAAAAGTGGTTTTGGTATCAGGTGTTGAGGCGTTTGAGCCATTGGCTCTGTTTTTTATCACAGTGGTACTGGCTTTGGCGGCGCATCTTTTGATATTCCTTCCAGTTGTTCTACGTTTTCTGGCAGGTGTCTCACCGGCTAAGCATTTTAAAGCCATGTTACCCGCATTATTAACGGCATTTTCCACCAGTTCGTCATCAGCTACCTTGCCCATCACGATGGACTGTGTTGAAAATCGAGCGGGTGTTTCCAATAAAGTTTCAGGTTTTACCTTACCATTGGGTGCAACCATTAATATGGATGGTACCGCGTTATATGAGTGCGTAGCTGCGATGTTTATCGCGCAAGCATATGGACTTTCTCTAGATATCACGACACAGTTTACAATTGTACTCGTGGCGCTACTGACTTCTATAGGGGTTGCCGGTATTCCATCTGCCAGTCTGGTCGCAATTACTATCATTTTGGCAACAATCGGTTTGCCTCTGGAAGCGATTGGATTAATTTTAGTAGTGGATCGTGTGCTGGATATGTGTCGCACGTCGGTTAATGTATTCAGTGACTCATGTGCGGCGGTGACGATTGCTCGTCTTGAAGGTGAAGAAACTCTGTTGCGGTCTTAAACAAGCCGGGTCAGAGACAATTTAAAGGTAACTGAATTATTTTCAGTTATCTTTAAATTGTCTCTGACCCCTGAGATTATTCTGAAATATCACCCATCAATCCGGCTGTATGATAGCCAGCATCGACATAAACAATCTCGCCAGTAATTCCACTGGCAAGAGGCGAGCAGAGAAAAGCCGACGTATTGCCAACTTCTTCTATGGTTACGTTGCGACGTAGCGGTGCGCTCTGCTCAACATGCTGAATGATTTTGTTGAATCCAGAAATACCTTTTGCGGCAAGGGTTTTGATTGGGCCGGCAGAAATCGCGTTAACCCGGATGCCTTCGGGACCTAATGAATGTGCTAAATAACGTACATTAGCTTCAAGGCTGGCCTTAGCCAGTCCCATCACGTTGTAGCCGGGGAACGCACGTACCGCACCGAGATAACTCATGGTTATGATGGCTGCATCTTCTCGATTTTGCATCATGTGTCGTCCTGCTTTAGCGATGGCAGCGAGACTGTATGAACTAATATCATGTGCTGTATTAAATCCATCACGACTTATATTGTCGAGATAGTCGCCTTCTAGCATCTCTTTAGGTGCGAAAGCAACGGAGTGAACGATGATATCCAGGCTGTCCCAATAATCATCCAGATGTTCAAAAACGGCTTCGATTTGTTCATCATCTTCAACATCACAAGGAACCACGATGTCAGAGCCGCATTCACCAGCTAATTTCTCTATACGCTCTTTTAATCTTTCACCTTGATAGGCAAATGCTAATTCAGCGCCTTCACGTTGCATTGCCTTAGCTATGCCCCAGGCAAGAGAGCGATTACTTGCTACGCCAAAAATTAATACCCGCTTGCCTGCTAAAAATCCCATGACCCGTTCCCCAAAATTATTATATGTATTGTTAGCCAGTCGTAAGTCTGTGCTGTAAACTCTGTTGGCACATGTTAGGCGGATTATTCCCATAAAACAAGCCATAGAAATCAATATTGATTACAATAATAAAAAGTAAAAATCAGCACAAAGTATTCCATTTGAGCATGGGGCTAAAGTCATTTTATAAAACGCTTTTGCTTGGGCTGAAAGTCATTTTCGTCTGTTTCTTATTTCTGCCAGCTTCAGCACAAGCCGTTCCAGCTATGGGGATGGGGTATGAACCGAAGTACAGTTCCGATTTTCAGAATTTTGATTATGTGAATGCCAACGCTCCTAAACAGGGTGAAATAACAATGATGGGTGTGGGGACGTTTGATAGTCTGAACCCTTATCTCTTGAAAGGCATTTCTGCAAGTGGTCTGGGTTTATTGGTGTTTGAAAGCTTGCTGGAAAAAAGCATGGATGAGCCATTTAGTGAATATGGTCTTATCGCAGATGACTTTTATCTTGCAAAAGATGAATTGTCTGTAACTTTCCACATTAATCCATTGGCAAAATTTTCAAATGGCGACAGCATCACCGCAGATGATGTTAAATATTCATTTGATACTTTGGTGAGTCAAGCGGCTCATCCTCAGTTTCGTGTTTATTATGCTGATGTGAAATCGGCAACTGTTATCGATAGTCAAACCGTTCGGTTTGATTTTAAAAATAAAAATCGTGAGTTACATATGATCGTGGGTGAAATTCCCATTTTTTCCAGAAAGTGGGGAGATGGCAGTTCGTTTGACAAACTCAGTGATATAAAACCGATAGCAAGCGGGCCGTATCTCGTAGAAAGCTATCAGCGTGGTAAATCAATAAAATACATTAAAAATCCAGATTATTGGGCTAAAGCGCTGCCGGTTCGCAAAGGCATGTTTAATTTTGAAGAGATTTCCTACAAATATTATAAAGATTCAACGATTGCACTTGAAGCATTTAAAGCCGGTGAATTTGATTTCTTTTCTGAAAATTATTCTAAACGTTGGGCGCGTTCACATAATGGGGCGAATTATGACTCTGGTGAAATAGTAAAAACTGAGTTAACACATAAAAATAATGCAGGCATGCAAGGTTTTGCGTTTAATACTCGTCGAGATAAATTTAAAGATGTTCGCGTTAGACGAGCTCTTAGCCTGGCATTTGATTTTGAATGGGCGAATGAAAAATTGTTTTACAATCAGTATGTGCGTGCCGGGAGCTACTTTAGTAACAGTGAATTAGCAGCAGAGGGTGTGCCAGAGGGTAAAGAGTTAGCGCTGCTAGAAAGTTACCGTGATCAATTACCCGAAGAAATTTTTACTGAGTATTGGCAACCAGCGACTACATTGGCGCCGAGTAGTTTACGTAAAAACTTAATTCAAGCGCGAGATTTACTTGCTGAAGCAGGGTGGAAAATCCAGGATGGCGTACTTAAAAATGAGCAGGGTGAAGTATTTTTATTATATATTTTATTAGTGCAAAATGGTTTCGATAGAATCATTGCGCCGTATGCGCATAATTTAAAAAAATTAGGTATTGAAACAAGTTACAGAAAGGTCGATTCATCGCTCTACAAACGCCGTTTAGATACCTTTGAATTTGACATGGTGGTGACCAGTTTTTCTTCATCAGTATCACCCGGTAATGAATTAATGAACATGTTTCATTCCCATTCAGCTGATATCAAAGGCTCAAATAATTTACCGGGCATATCTAACCCGGTGATTGATGCGCTGGTACTGGCCATCATTCAAGCGCGAGACCGTGAGGAAGTGGTTGTTGCATCCAGGGCGCTGGATCGTGTTTTGGTAACGTCCGAATATTTGGTGCCTAACTGGTATATCAACGTTCATCGAGTTGCCTACTGGAATAAATTTGGTAAACCTGAGACGCAGCCTTTATATTACGATCCAATCACATGGTTGTTAAAAGCCTGGTGGGTTGGAAAAAACGTTAAAAATTAAATGCGCTGAAATCGTTCCAGACGATTTTCAGCATACACTCCATCCATGGAGATAAAAAATGAAACTTATAAAGCTTAAATTCTGATACATGTTTTCATATATATTAAAACGACTGTTACTTATGATACCAACGTTATTCGGTGTCATGTTGATTACTTTTGCAGTAACACAATTCGTGCCGGGCGGACCGGTTGAGCAACTGGTCAGTCAACTTGAAGGTAAGCATGGTGTCGGTGAGGCAAGCAGTGGAACGCAAGGTTTATATCGTGGCGCAACAGGGCTTGATGAAGAGCATATAGAAGAAATTCGAGCGCTGTATGGATTTGATAAACCCGTTCACGAACGGTTTTACTTAATGATGAAAAACTACATGAGCTTTGATTTTGGTGATAGTTATTTTCATAATGAATCTGTAGTAGAACTGGTTATATCAAAACTTCCTGTTTCGATAAGTTTGGGTGTGTGGAGTTTTTTAATAGTTTATTCGACTTGCATTCCCCTTGGTATTGCAAAAGCTATACGAGATGGCAGCGCATTTGATGTCGTAACCAGTACTTTTATATTGATTGGATATTCAATTCCCGGATTTGTTTTAGGTATAACCTTGCTGGTATTTTTCGGCGGCGGAAGTTTTTTGGATATCTTTCCATTACGGGGTCTGGTTTCTGATAACTGGGACAGCTTGCCCTGGTATAGCCAGATAACAGATTACCTCTGGCATATGGTGCTACCTATCATTGCATCTGTGATTGGTAGTTTTGCCGTGATGACGATGTTAACCAAAAATAGTTTTATTGAAGAGATACGAAAGCAATATGTATTAACGGCAAGAGCAAAAGGTTTGTCTGAAAATGCTGTCTTGTACCGTCATGTCTTTAGAAATGCAATCATCCCTTTAATAACAGGGTTTCCAGCTGCATTCATCGGTGCTTTTTTCACAGGAAGTTTATTGATTGAAACCATTTTTTCACTGGATGGACTGGGTTTACTCTCATATGAATCAGTATTAAAACGAGATTACCCCGTTGTCTTAGGTACATTATTCTTTTTTACCATTCTGGGTCTGTTTGCTAAATTACTTGCAGACATAAGTTATGTGTTAATCGATCCCCGAATTCATTTTGACTCGGTTGATAGGTAACGGGTTGGGTTTATTATGAGTGAAAAAATAAACAGCACGGTAACTGGCTTGTCACCGGAGAAGAGAGCATGGCTGCGCTTTCGATCCAATCGTCGTGGTTATATTAGCCTTTGGGTCTTTGGCTTTTTGTTTGCGCTCTGTTTTATTGCAGAAATATTATCAAATGATAAACCACTAGTGGTTAGTTACGACAGTGAATTCTATTTCCCCGTTGTTAAGGTCTATCCGGAGACAACCTTTGGCGGCGATTTTGAAACCGAGGCAGATTACACTGACAGTTTTGTTCGCAATCAATTGACACGCAATGGTAACTGGATGCTCGAACCGCTTAATCCTTATAGTTACAACACCATTAATTTCGTCAGTGACCTGCCAAATCCTGCGCCACCCTCGGATCAAAATTTTATGGGTACAGATGACAGAGGGCGAGATGTTCTGGCGCGCGTTATTTATGGATTTCGGATATCAGTCTGGTTTGCTCTTGCGTTGATGGTGATCGGTGTGGCGATTGGTATTGTGATGGGTGCGATACAGGGCTATTTTTCAGGTAAAACTGATTTGATTATGCAGCGAATAATTGAAGTCTGGTCTTCAATGCCAGAATTATATCTACTGATTATTTTTGCATCGATATTTCAACCTAGCATCTGGTTGCTTATTATTTTGTTATCTTTATTTGGCTGGATGGGGTTATCTGATTATGTGCGGGCTGAATTTCTACGTGGACGTAATCTGGATTACGTTAGATCGGCACGGGCTATGGGCTTAACTAATTTTTCCATAATGAGTAAGCATCTTCTACCAAACAGTTTAACGCCGGTTATTACTTTTTTGCCATTCAGGATTAGTGGGGCAATTCTGGCTCTAACCAGCCTGGATTTTTTAGGTTTAGGCGTGCCGCCGACTACGCCCAGCTTAGGTGAATTACTTTCGCAGGGTAAAGAAAATATCGAAGCGTGGTGGTTGTCTCTTAGTGCCTTCGTTGTTCTGGTTGGCACATTGATGTTATTGATTTTTATTGGTGAAGCATTACGAGAAGCCCTGGATACGCGAAAAAATTAATGAATAACAAAAATAAAAAACCATTGTTAAGTGTAAAAGATCTCTGTGTGTCGTTTAATACACAAGGCGGTCTTATTGATATTATCGATAAGGTTAGTTTTGACTTGTTCGCTGGAGAAAATCTAGCTATTGTGGGTGAGTCGGGTTCTGGGAAGTCAGTGTCAGCGTTATCCATTTTACGTTTGCATGATGAAGTCAATACAAACTATGCAGGCAGTATCCACTTTCAAGGTAAAGATTTATTAAGCATTGATGATGCACAGATTCGAAAAGTTCGAGGCAAAAATATTGCAATGATTTTTCAGGAACCAATGACGTCATTGAATCCTGTTTTCACTATCGGTCAGCAAATTGAAGAAGTGCTGGAGTTACATCAAAGTCTGTCCAAGTCTGAAAAACAAAAACGTGTTATTGAATTACTTGAACAGGTTGGAATACGGCAGCCGCAACAAAAAGTCAGTGTTTTTCCACACACATTATCGGGTGGCCAGCGTCAACGAGTGATGATTGCGATGGCGTTGGCATGTGATCCAGCAATGCTGATTGCAGATGAACCGACTACAGCTCTGGATGTGACTATTCAGCAACAGATTCTCGACTTACTTCACGAAATACAACAACAAACACAGATGTCTGTACTGCTAATAACACATGATCTAAATATGGTCAGACGTTTCGCAAATCGCGTCTGCGTTATGCAGGACGGTCGAATTGTAGAAAGCAATATAACTGATGTGCTTTTTTCAGAACCACAACACGATTACACTAAATTTTTACTGGACAGTGAACCTGATCAGAAGATTGCGACGTCGAAAGTTCGAGAAGAGGTGGTGCTGAGTGCAGATAATCTGAAATGTTATTTCCCAATATTTAAAGGTTTCTTCAAGCGTAAAGTTGATGAGGTCAAAGCGGTTGATGATATTACATTGTCACTGCGCTCTGGCGAAACATTAGGTATTGTAGGCGAATCAGGGTCAGGTAAGACTACACTGGGACTGGCATTGTTTCGCTTATTATCTTCTCAGGGGCAGGTTCATTTCAAGGAGCAGAACGTAACCGAGTTTAACGAGAAAAAAATGAGACCGTTACGCCGACATTTTCAAATTGTATTTCAGGATCCATTCTCATCATTGTCGCCGAGAATGACTGTAAAACAAATCATCGAAGAAGGCTTAATATTACATTTTCCTGAGTTGACTGCTCAGCAACGATTATCAAAGATGTACGACGTTTTAAAGGAGGTTGGGCTCGAGGAGGCTACACTTTGGCGCTACCCCCACGAATTCTCTGGTGGTCAACGACAACGTATTGCGATTGCCCGAACAGTGGTACTCGAACCAGATGTGATCTTGCTCGATGAGCCGACAAGTGCATTAGATGTTTCGGTGCAAAAACAGGTATTAGCTCTACTCGCAGAACTACAGAAAAACAGAAACATAAGTTACCTATTCATCAGCCATGATTTACGCGTTATTCGAGCGATGTCCCATCGTGTCATCGTTATGAGGCAGGGCAAAGTGGTTGAGCAAGGTAATGTTGAAGACGTGTTTAATAATCCCGAGCATGACTATACCCGTGAATTAGCGGCAGCTTCGTTGTACCGTTAAAGAAGCAATCTATTCTTTGGTGCAGCAATATCTAAATGCGATTTGGTGGAATTATCGGTCATCAAACAGCATGAAAAATGATGATTTATTGCCAAATCGAAATATAAACCCTGGGGAAGGCTAAATAACTCATTGAATTTACTATTGATACTTTCGTATTAGTAATACTTGACTGTTTTACTAGGTATTAGTAGAATTAACCTACTATTTTAGTCAGGAATTCCGAGGCTTTCCATGCGTTTATCCACCAAAGGGCGTTACAGCGTAACTGCCATGTTAGATCTTGCTATTCACGATAAAGCAGGACCCGTGACATTGGCC
>Ga0316209_1001770_pt1 | contig 20363 bp, 14 predicted proteins | sample 6monopyrite_MG_FD_204945 | JGI IMG/M metagenome (GOLD analysis project Ga0316209, IMG submission 204945) | Microbial mat bacterial communities from mineral coupon in-situ incubated in ocean water Damariscotta River, Maine, United States -... | ecosystem: Environmental > Aquatic > Marine >...
TGAATGTTTAATGGTCCATATAGAATTATAATTTAGCCCTGTTGCTGAAGTATAAGTCTTTACCTTATTATTACTTAAAACTGTGATACCTTTGTTGTAAGTGCCAAATGTAAATTCTTTGGCACCCCCTTCACTTATTGTCATCACAATATCAGACGACAAACCATCTTTAACGGTGTAGCTCATGATTGATTTACCTGAATATTTTAGCAACCCTTTACCGTATGTTCCTACCCAAATGTTGTTTTCTTTGTCTTTATATACCGTTTTGATTGAATTTAATGGTAATCCATTTTGTTCAGAATAATATGTAATTACACTATCATTTTCTATTTGCGTTAGTCCATATTTAGATACTCCCCAAACTACATTTTCATATACAGAAATCCCTCTCCAATCATTATCTTTTATTGGGTAATTATAAATTGACTTTTGCTGAGTATTGTATTTAAAGATTCCCATGCCATGGGTTGATAAAATAATGTTATTCTTATTTACATCAATTCCACTATAATTTAAATTATTTATTAAAGAATCTGAGTGTTGAACTAATAAAGAGTCATCAAAATAAAATAAACCAATGTTTGTTGCGCAAAGTAATTTATTGTTTTTAGTAACGCTTAATTGTCTAATATTATGATTTGATGTATAAGTTGAAAAATTTCCATTCTTAAAACTCAATACACCTTGATTAGATGCAATAAAAATTGAATCTTTAAACAAAATAAGGTCATTCACTTTTATTTTTTGATCAAAATAATACGAATTAAATGTATTGTTTTTGTATTCTGTAAGTCCTTCTGGCGTAGCAATCCAAAGTGTATTTGCAATACTATCAAATAATAGTTTATGAATTGTATTGTCAGCTAATCCGTCATCAATTGAATAATTTTCAAATTTAATCCCATCAAATTTACTTAAACCAGATTGCGTACCAATCCATAAATAACCTAAATTATCCTGGCTAATATCGGTAACTTGAGATTGTGCTAGTCCTTCTTTAACACCATACCTGATAAAGCTATACTGTTGAGCATAATTACTTAAGCTAAATAAGATGGCAAAAAGAAGTAAAAGAATTTTCACAAAAACTAAAGTGCTTTAAGCGTTTTTACAAACGTTGATACTCTATTTCTTGCAACTGGTAATAATTTACCTGTTTTTAATACAGCAAAATGCCCATCTTCATTTATATATTCTTTCAATTCAGCTAAATTAATCATGTATGACTTATGAATACGGTAAAATTCGTCTGGATTTAATATGCTTTCATAAATTTTAAGTGTTCTGGTGTCTAAATATCTTTTACCCTCTTTAAAATAAATCATGGTACAATTTCCAGATGCTTCTAGGTAAAGAATATCTTTTGTCTCTATTAACTTTATTCCTTTTGTGTGACTAATTGCAATTTTATTTCCGTAGCCTTTATTTTCAATACTTGAAGAAAGATTTTTAATGGCATTAAAATAATTATTGAAATTTTCAGGCTCAGCCGAAAATTGTGTTTTAGACTCAACTACTTTTGTCACAGCATTTTTTAAATCATCAATATCAATCGGCTTTAAAACATAATGAATAGCGTTTGCATTAAAAGCTTTAAGTGCGTAATCTTTAAAAGCAGTCACAAAAATAACAAAGAAGTCTCTTTTTTCAATAGACTCTAGAAGTTCAAACCCTTCAGATGCCCGTGGCATTCTAATATCTAAAAACACTACGTCTGGCGACAATTTTTCAATTTTATCTTTGGCATCCTTAATGTCTCCAGCATCTCCTATTACATCTACTTCAGGACAATATTCACCCAAAAGCATGCTTAAATTTTTTCTTGCTAAATCTTCATCATCAATAATTAAAGCTTTTAATTTCATAGTCATTCATTTATGTTACCGTAAATATAAGCAAAGTTTAATGAAAACTTAAAACCGTAAACTCTTAAATTGATACATTTTAATAAATGATTAGTTTTACTGAACATTTTTATCTCATTTAATCTTTTAACATTATTTAACTTGCTTAAAAAACAATTTAACTTATGGATAAATTTATACGCTTAACAAAAGAAAAAAAAATTTGGATTTTTAATGACAATGGGAATTAAAAAATTCGAATGATCTCAAAATTGAGATAGTTTTTAGTTACAAAAGGGCGATATGAATTAACATATCGCCCTTTTTAATGTATTAAAACTATATTTATTTACTTTGCAGTAAATGTAATTGTAGTTGTTGATTCAGAAACAGTGTTGTTAGTAGTAGTTGTTGAACCTCCATCAGGAGTGTTACTTTGCGACCCCGAATTGCTTGACATCATTTTAGCAACCATTTCTTTTCCTTTTAACATATCTAATTCCCATGATTCAGAAACTTCACCACTTGCGTAATTTTCTTCCCAAGCATCTAAATCTCCAATGTTTGTAATGTCATTAAAGATTCCATTATCATCAACTGTTACAGAAGTTTGTTGATTAGAAGAGATATCATTTAATGTGTTTAAAACAATTCTTTCTTTGTTTTTATACGTTTTCTTTTGTTTACCAATAAAACTCCAATCACCAGAAGTTGCTGATTTACTTGTTGTAGTGGTTGTTGTTGTAAAACCAGAATTTGTTGAAACACTTACATTTGTTGTGTTCCATACAGCAGTAAAAGTTCCTTCTTTAGTAAATGAATAACTTGCTTCATTAACCGTTGTCGTACTTGTAGATGTAGTTGTTGTTCCACCAGAAGTAAATGTGTTTGTAAAAGTAATTACATCTCCACTCATTACTGCTTTATCAGTACCAGAATCTCCATCAGCTTGTGTATATGTGTTATCATAATCATAACCTGTAATTAACCAATCACCAGCAATTCTAGCTTTTCTTGATTTTAAACTTAAAAATGGATCATTTTCTCCTTTTTTACATGATGGTGTTGCAACTAAAAGTCCAACTGCCAAAAATGCTAACATTGTTTTTTTCATAATAATTATATTTTATTTATATCTATGTAAACGTAAAAATATAAAAAAGGTTTGAATTAAGTGTGAAAAACTATAATGACTTATATTAGTATTTGTATAAATTTAGTGTTTAGTTTGAATTTGACTCATTAATCGTTACCTTTATATTTATAATTTATTTTATTAAACAATCCAAAATATGAGAGGTAGTTTTTCATTTAACATTGATATTTCAGACAAGGAATTTAATACCGGTCACATTGTTACAAAAAAAACTGCACGAATTACATTTGTTGATAATCATGAAAATATACAGCAAATTACTGAATATGGTGTGGTGGACAAACAATTAGTTTATAACTCAATAAAACAGGGTTTAGAAATAAATTTAGACAAATGTTATGTCAATAATTTTTCTTTATGTGAATACAGACAAATGAATAATATTCAAGATGTTGACCGAGTAGAATTATTAAATTTTTCTGCAGATTATGCTTTTTTTGAGGCAGATGACACTATTGATTTCTCTCTTTCTACTTTTGTTGGAGAAAAAGCCTCATTTAATCATACTTGTTTTGGTAACGGAAATGTTAGTTTTTTAAAATCTAAATTTATAGATATAAAAAAAATAAACTTCTCATCATCATTTTTTGGTAAAGGACATTCTAATTTTCAATATTCCAATTTTGGAAATGGAGATATTACATTTGAAAATGCAACTAATATTGGAGATTTATCTTTTGTGAATGCAAATTTTAGTGAAGGCAATGTGAATTTTAAAAATGTGTCTTTTGGTGATGGCTTAATTGAATTTCATTTTTCAAAATTTTCAGATGGTCACGTGAGTTTTTATAAATCATTTTTTGAAGGTAAAAAAGTTGATTTTAGGCGCATAGAATTTGGGAATGGAAAATTAGATTTTAGGCGTGTTCATTTTGGAAATGCAGAGGTGCTTTTTGACGAATGTGAATCAGGAATAGGAAAAGCTTCATTTAAAAAAGCAAGTTTTGGAAATGGGAATTTGTCATTTAATTTATGTGTATTTAAGTCGCCTATTACTTTTGAACGTGCCGAATTTGGAGGAGGGAATTTGTCTTTTTTTAAAGCGAATCTAAACGAAATTTCTTTTAAGTCTTGTCACCTCAACAACTACCTAGACTTAAGAATAGACAAATGTAATGTTGTTGATTTGTCTGACACAGTTGTACGAGACATTATTGATTTTAACAAAGGGTTTTCAAAAGTTGAAATTAAAATTTTAAACATTAAAGGGCTAAGAAACTTAGGTAAAATTATTTTAGATTGGCGAAATAACGGTGTAGAAAAATTAATTGAGTCTCAAAACGCTACTGTTTTTGAAAAGGCTGAACAATATAGAATTTTAAAAGAAAACTTTAGAGCTTCTGGGCAATATGAAGATGAAGATGAAGCTTATGTCAAATTTAAAAGAAATGAACTCAGGTACTTGCATTCTGAACGTTTAAAAGAAGGTGGACTAACAATAATTTGGGCTTATCCAGCCAAATGGGGTGAACAATTATTGTTTGATAAAATGGGAAAATATGCCACTAAACCTTTTAGAGTTTTGGTAAGTATGTTTGTTATTTATGTGCTGTTTAGTTTACTTTATTTATTAATGATTCATACCGGTCATGGAGATTTAAAACCTGGATTTGATCCTCCTGAACAAATGACCGAGTTGAGTTTGTCTTTTTACCACTCGGCAATTACATTTTTAACAATTGGTTATGGTGATTATTCTCCTTGGGGAGTCATTCGAATTATTTCAAGTATTGAAGGTTTTGTAGGCTTATTTATGATGTCGTATTTTACAGTTGCTTTTGTCCGAAAAATATTGAGATAAATAAGATTAAACTACCTTACCTGCACCTTTTAATTTAGGTTTCCAATAGGTGGATTTATCAACATTAGTAATGATTATTCCTTTGCTTGTTGAAGCGTGAATCATACTTAAGTCTTGCCCCTTTTCAGACACCACTAATCCAACATGAGTAATGTTACCACTGTGCCCAAAAAATACTAAATCTCCCATAAAGGCGTTAGAAAGTTTAATTTTTGATGCCCCTTGCATTTGCCCTGATGCTGTTCTGGTAATAAGAATATTGAATTTTTTTAATACATAAGATGTGTATCCCGAACAATCAAATCCTGATGGATCACTACCAGCCCAAACATATTTAACACCAATAAATGTTTTAGCATAAGCAATAATTTGGTGTCTTAATGAATTTGATGAGGTACTAACGGTTTCCTTGTCTTCTTTCTCAATATTCTCATTCTCTGATGCAGGATTATAATAACCCTTTATTTGTTTAAGCTCCTTATTTATGAATATTTTTGTGAGCTTAGATTCTTTTTTGTAACCCCATTTTAATAAACTTTTTTCTAAATCTGACAAATGATTTTTTAAGTCTGATATTTCAACATAATGAGATTTAATGTAATGCTCAACATCTTTAAACTCTAAAAAATTGCGGTATAAATCAATCGCTTCAACAACAGACTTTTTGTGTCGTTTAAACCAAATTTCATCTTCTGACAACCGAAATAAAGCTAACGATTTGTAAAAACTTGGCATGCCACTATAATCATATTCTGGATTTGCTAAAAGCGCATTCGACTTTCTTAAAACTTTTGTGTAGTGCTGTTGTGAATACAACACTTCTAATTTGTCAATTTTTTTATCCTGACCAAAAGCATTTAAGCCCATTAACAATACTATAACTACAACTATTTTATGCATAACTACAAAGTTACAATCGTTATGCCATAGTTTGTAAGTCAAATGAACCTTGTATTCACAGTTTAATGTTAAAATATGAATCTATATTCCCATTTTTGGTCAATAATAAGTTCTAAATTTGTGTGTTTAGGATAAATCTAACATATTGAAGTATTATATTATAGCCGGAGAAGCATCAGGAGATTTACATGCCAGTAATTTGATGAAAGCCATTATTGAAAAAGATAATGATGCTGAATTTCGCTTTTGGGGTGGTGACAATATGAAAAGTGTGGGCGGAACTTTAGTAAAACATATTGAAGACTTGGCATTTATGGGATTTGTTGAGGTGATTATGAATATCAGAACCATTGCTAAAAACATGAAGTTTTGTAAGCAAGACATCCTTGATTTCAACCCTGATGCACTCATTTTGATCGATTATCCAGGATTTAATTTAAGAATTGCTGAATTTGCTCACGAAAAAGGAATTAAAATTCATTATTATATTTCTCCTCAAATTTGGGCATGGAAACAAAACAGAGTCCATAAAATTAAAAAAGTGGTGGACCAAATGTATTGTATTTTACCTTTTGAAAAGGCATTTTATAAAAAGTTTAATGTTGATGTCAATTATGTTGGTCATCCGTTGGTTGATGCCATTTCTGACTTTCAAAAAACAGCATTGTCAAGGTCTAACTTTTTAGAAAAAAACAAACTTAAAGATAAACCTATTTTAGCAATTTTACCAGGCAGTAGAAATCAAGAGATTAAAGTAAAACTACCCATCATGCTTGAGGCAGCAAAAGCATTTCCAAATCACCAATTAGTTATTGCAGGTGCGCCCAATAAGTCGGTAGCATTTTATCAAGATGTAGCTCAAGGTACTCAAGTTCAAATTTTAGAAAATCAAACTTACGATTTATTAAATCATTCAAATTTAGCCATTGTTACGTCCGGAACTGCTACGTTAGAAACAGCTTTGTTTCATGTTCCGCAAGTGGTTTGTTATAAAGCCAACCCTATTTCTTATGCCATAGGTAAACGCGTTGTTAAAATAAAATATATTTCGCTTGTAAACCTTATTTTAGACGAATTGGTTGTAACTGAATTAATACAACACGATTTAACACCAAACAAGATTATAAACGAGCTAAAAAAAATTGAAATTCATCAATCAGAAGGACGATTGAAAATGGAAAAATCATATCAAGTATTAGAACATAAACTGGGCGGTGGCGGAGCATCAAAAAAAGTAGCTGACTTATTGATTAAAAACTTAAATGCGTAATTTAATCCTCATATTATTTGTAACTGTATTAAGTCAAGGATTGGCTCAAGAAGTTAATATTGGTATTATGCGCGCCTATTCGGCAACTGATATTTTAATTTCGTACCACAATGGGTCGTATAATGTGTATGGCGACAGTTTAAAACAACACACTATTTTACCCACGGAATCGGTAGAGATAAAACGCAAAGGAGAAAAATTACAACTGATACAAGGTGTTAGAGTTTTAGGGAGTTTTGATACCATTAGAATTTCCGAAACAAAACCCAACCACAGTTTTAGAATTCAAATATTAAAACCTACTAAAAAAAAGGAACGTAAATACAAAAATGACCTCTTAATTGTTGCTGAGGGCACATCTAAAATCAAAATGATTAACCAAGTCGAAATGGAAAATTATTTAGGAGGTGTGATTGAAAGTGAAGGCGGAGGAGGTCGGCATATTGAATATTATAAAGTTCAGGCTGTTTTAAGCCGAACTTATGTTTTAGGGCATTTGAGTAAACATAAAAAAGAAGGATTTAGTCTTTGTGATCGTGTTCACTGCCAAGCTTATCATAAAATGTTGACCTATACACCTAAAATTGAGGAGGGCGTTAAAGCCACAAAGTCGATAGTGATGATTGACCAAAATTTTAAATTGGCCTATGGCTTTTTCTTTGCCAATTGTGGAGGGCAAACTTCCGAATCTGATTTTGTTTGGAATAATCCTGTACCGTATTGCAGAAGTGTAAAGGACACTTTTTGTATTCATACCCGACAAGCCAATTGGACTAAAAAAATTAAACGCTCAAGTTGGGAAAACTATCTTATTAATCATTTTGGTTATCCGGTAAAAGATTCTGTTTATGGGCCACTTTTATATTCATTTAAACAAACCCACCGCAAAGCCTTTTATCAAATCCCCCAATTAGGTATTCCTCTGCGCGATTTACGTACTAAATTTAAACTTAAATCTACTTGGTTTGATGTATATTTAGATGGCGACTATGTGGTTTTAAACGGACATGGTTTTGGACATGGGGTTGGGCTATGTCAAGAAGGTGCTATGAATATGGCAAAAGCCGGATATCCTTACGACAAAATTATGCGATTTTACTTCAGTAATGTGTATATTATTAATTACTATAGGTGGAAGTATTATATGCAGGTTGGTACAGAAATTGGGGTATTATAAAAAAATATTCACATCAAATTCTCACGCCAACAATACATAAATCATCAACTTGTTCTAGATCTCCGCGCCATTCGGTAAACTCTTTTTCAATTAACTGGTGTTGTTCGTCAACAGGTAATTGGCTAATGCGCATTAAAAAGGTTTTAAAGTGTTTAGAATTATATTTTTTACCTTTTGGCCCACCAAATTGATCAGGAAATCCATCCGAAAACACATAAATCATGTCCCCTTTTTTAACTTTTATGGTGTGGGTTGTAAACGGCTTTAAACTTTCGCCAACATAAGCCCCTATTGGATGTTTATCTCCTTTTATTTCATTTAAAAACAAAGTTTCATCTTCATTTACAACCGGATTTCTTTTGGTGATTTCAACTTCAGGTAAGCGTTCATTTCTTATTACAAACAATGGGTTTTTAGCACCCGAAAAATAAAGTATATTGTTGGCATAGTCTAAGGCGCATAGCGCAATATCCATTCCGTCTCTCACTGTAGATTCATTAAAGTCTTGCCTTAAAGTCTTGCAAACGCCTTCATTTAAAAACTCAAGTGCTTCACCTGTGGAATTTACTTGTTCCTCATGAATGCTTTGACGTAAAAAGCTGTTACCTACAATACTCATAAACGCACCTGGTACACCATGTCCTGTACAATCAACAGCGCCAAATAAAGCTAATTTATTACCTGACTGTGATGAAGTTGTTTCTTCAACAATATAAAAATCTCCACTTACAACGTCTTTAGGTTTATAAAATATAAATGATTCTTTTAAAATATTATTTACTTGCTCTGTAGATGGTAAAATAGCTTGCTGAATTCTAAGTGCATATTTAATACTACTCACAATTTCATCATTTTTTTCTTCTAATTCTTCTTTTTGTGTCCTTAATGCTAAAGTTCGTTCTTTAACTTGGGTTTCTAATTGATGATTCATATTGTCCATCAACGCATTTTTTTCTTCAAGGTTATTTAAAGACTCAGCCTGAATTTTTTCTTTTGCATGTTGCATATCGCGATACTTAGTCGCCATAGATACACTTAATATAATTACCTCTAAAGCAGAACTTAATTTGAGAGCGTTTTGAGATACAATAGGATCAAATATCACATTAAAATTACCGAGTATAAAAATAACAGCCCCAACAATAAATACAGTGAAAGCTCCTGTAAAATAGCCGCAAATTATAATTCCTTTTGTTTTAAAATGGTAAATAGTATATAAAATCAAGAGCACTCCTAATAAACTTACTCCGTTAATCAACGGATACATTGATTCATAAATAGCACCAGGTATAAATGACATTAACCCTAAAATAGCAATAATTACTTGAAAAGAAGAGTAAATTTTATTGTAGAAAGGCAGTTTTTCTTTTAAATTAAGGTAAACTTTTGCATATTGAAGTAAAACAAAAAGTGTAATTGCAGCCGAAAATAAAATAAAATGATTGGCTAAAAATGGACTTCCACTAAAGAAATATTGAAAACTATAGCCATCTAATGAAAATTGTAATAAAAATATGGCAGCTACGTAAGTAATATAATACAAAAACGATTCATCTTTTAAAAACAAAAAGAAAAAGAAATAAATCACTACAATTAAGATTAAAATACCGTAATAAATCCCATTAAAAAACTGAATCCCTGAATCATATACCCAAAAAGTGTCCTTATCTCTAATGATTAGCGGTAAGGTTAGCACTTCTCCATCACTTTTTAATTTGATATAGATATCAACCTCCTCATTGGTTAATAAATGAATGGGAAATAATACTTTTCGGTGGTGTATTGGTTTTTTGCTAAATTCAGACCCATCTCCATTTATATAATATCGACTAATTTCACCATGACTGACTTCATAAAATTCAACAAAATTTGTTATTGGTCGAGCAGTTTCTAAAATAAAATCTTGAAATTTTGTGTTGTTAATTAAATGAAATTTTAACCAAAAAGTAGATGACGTAAAATCCATATTGCCAACTTCATGATTTAAAAATTCAAAGTCACCACTTGAACTGTTTGACAATAATAAATCATCTATTGTAATTATTCCATCTTTATCTTCACAAATAATTGCTTGATTACTAATAGATTTACCAAGTGTAGATTCATTTAGCACAATATTTGCCTCAATAGAAAAGGCAGTTGTAGAAACTAAAAACAGTAAAAAAGAATAAATTAATTTTAACATAACGGTTAAAAATACAAATATTTAGCAGAAAAGAAGTCTAAAATTGCATTAGCTTTTATATTTTTGGGGAAAATAACATTAAAATGGAAGGTAAATTACATTTATATAACACACTTAGCTCAAAAAAAGAAGCGTTTAATCCAATTAACAAAAATTTAGTTGGAATGTATGTTTGTGGACCAACCGTTTATAGTGATGTTCATTTAGGAAACTGTCGGACCTTTATTTCATTTGACATGATTTACCGTTACTTAACCTTTTTAGGTTACAAAGTAAGATATGTTAGGAATATTACTGATGCTGGTCATTTAGAAAATGATGCAGATGAGGGAGAAGATAAAATTTCAAAAAAAGCGAGATTAGAACAGTTGGAACCAATGGAAATTGTTCAAAAATACACTTTAGGTTTTCATGATGTTTTAAAAGAATTTAATGCAAAACCACCCAGTATAGAACCAACAGCAACCGGTCACATTATTGAGCAAATTGAGCTGATAAAAACAATTTTAGACAAAGGTTTGGCTTATGAGAGTAATGGGTCGGTTTATTTTGATGTTGAAAAATATAGTCAAAATGAAAGTTATGGCGAATTGTCTGGGCGTAAAATAGAAGATTTAATTTCAGGAACAAGAGATTTAGACGGACAGTCTGAAAAAAGAAGTCCGCTTGATTTTGCATTGTGGAAAAAAGCATCATCTTATCATATTCAACGTTGGCCGTCTCCTTGGAGTGATGGTTTTCCAGGTTGGCACCTAGAATGTACTGCAATGTCAACAAAATATTTAGGTAATCGATTTGATATTCACGGTGGAGGAATGGACTTAAAATTTCCACATCACGAATGTGAAATAGCACAAGGGAATGCTTGCACTGGCGAAAAACCAGTAAAATATTGGATGCATACCAATATGTTAACTTTAAATGGTAAAAAAATGAGTAAATCTACTGGAAATACTTTATTACCTGAAGAATTATTTTCTGGAAAAAATGATTTATTAGAAAAAGCATATTCTCCAATGGTAGTTCGGTTTTTTATGATGCAAGCCCATTACCGCTCTATGTTAGACTTTTCATCTGATGCATTAACGGCATCAGAAAAGGGGTATAATAAATTAATGAATGCGATAAAAGATTTAGTAAGTTTAAATCCTTCAAAACAAAGTACAGAAAAAGTAGATGTATTGATTGATTCGTTTTATCAAGCAATGAATGACGATTTTAATACCCCAGTTTTAATTGCTAAATTGTTTGAAGCCGTTAAATATATCAACAATATTAAAGATGGCAACGCAAGCATTTCAAAATCAGATTTAGATAATTTATTGCAAGTGATGACAGCTATGGTGTTTGATGTTTTAGGACTACAGTTTGAAAATACAGCAGATGATACAAAACTTGATGCAATGATGCAAATTATTATTGAGTTGCGTAAAAATGCTCGCGACAATAAAGATTGGGCAACATCAGACTTAATTAGAGATAAAGTTTCAGAGGCAGGAATAACAATAAAGGATAGTCGTGAAGGTACAACTTGGTCGGTTTAAGTTTATAAGCTGAGTACGACCTAAGAAATTCAATTTTATTAAGTTTATAAAATCTTAATTTCAGTTCGTCTATTTTGAGCTTTACCTTTTGATGTTGAATTATCGGCAATTGGTTTGGTTTCTCCATACCCTTTTGCATATAATCGACTTGCTTTTATGCCTTTTTTGATTAAATAATCACGTACAGCATTTGCTCTTTTTTGGGATAATTCCATATTTAAAGAATCGTCTCCATCACTATCAGTATGTCCAGCAATTTGAATGCGTACACTTGGCTTTAATTGTAAATATTCAACCAATTCGGCTAATTCTTTATAAGACGACTTTAAAATGGTAGCTTGACCGCTTGCAAAATGAAGATTGTTAAGTGTAAAAAACTTTGGAACACTAATCATAATTTCCATTTTCATTTCACCATACATTTGATTTTCACCTATTTTTGGCACTTCAAAAGTCGAATAATCTTGTGAGTCACCTATACTTTTCAGTTTAATATCATATTTCCCAACTGGTAAGTTGACTTTCATGTTTCCATGCACATCACTAATACCCTTGAATGTTTTTTTAGATACTTGATTCACAAATAAAACCTGTTCACCTTGTAATGCTTTTTTAGAATAGTCGGTTATGTGAATGGATAATGAGGCTAATTTAGACTGGGAATTTCCAATAGTTAAAATAGCAAGTAAAGTAATAAGTAGTATTGATTTCATCTTGTTTAATAGTTTTGATTCAGTAAGGTAATGGCTAATTATAAAAAAGTAACACAAATCGAGTTAAAATCAGAAAGAATCTTAAATTTACAATATGCAAAATATCAAAATTAGAACAGCAACTCCAAAAGATATGGCGTCTGTTCACAGTTTAATCAGAGAATTGGCTATTTACGAAAAGGCTGAAAAAGAACATACTTGTACCGTTGAGCAATTAACAGAAGATGGTTTTGGTGATCAAAAAGTTTTTGACTGTATAGTTGCCGAAAAAGACAATCAAGTAGTTGGTTTTGCCTTGTTTTATACCTCTTACTCAACTTGGAAAGGCAAGTGTTTATACTTAGAAGATTTTTTAGTGACAGAATCAATGCGTGGTGCTGGAATAGGCAAATTATTGTTTGATGAAGTGTTACAAATTTCTAAAAACAGAAAAGTTGGGCGTTTTGAATGGCAAGTACTAGACTGGAATGAACCAGCCCTCAATTTTTACAGAAAATATAATGCGAATTTAGATGGTGAATGGGTAAATGGAAAGATAATTTTTTGAAAATAAGGTAAATACCGTAGTTTATTAAGTCTCAATTTAATTACTTTTACCTCACAGATAAACAGATTACTAAAAAATATACTCATCATATTGACCCTTATTATAGGTATCAATTCAAGTGCTCAACAGGTAAATATTCAATTTACACCTCAAGAACAAGCTTGGATTGATGCTCACCCCATTGTTTATCATGGCTATGATCCCGAATGGAAACCAATTGGTTTTATTGATGATAACGGAAAATTTAGTGGTATTTCATCTGGTTACTTAGAACTTATTGGTCCCCGCATAGGGATTGAATTTAAACCATATTCTGGAATAAAACAATGGAGTGAATCCATTCAATTAATAAAAGACCAGAAAGTTTTATTATTGCCAGCATTGGCACAAAATGAAGAGAGAAACACATTTTTAGACTTTACAGAAACATATTCATCTTATCCGTTTGTTATTGTTTCAAGAAAAGATGGTGAATTTATAGGTAGTTTAGATTATTTAGATGGAAACAAAGTTGCTGCGCCAAAAAATTACTACATGACAGGCTTATTAGAGCAAGAGCAAATTGACATGGATTTTGTGTATAAATCTGGAACAGAAGAATGTTTGTTAGCTGTTTCAACAGGAGAAGTTGAAGCAACTGTTGTAAATCTTGCTGTTGTTAGTCATTATTTGAATTATAATGGTTCTGAAAATTTAAAGATTGCTGCCCCTACACGTTATCCAAAATTGGAAGTGAAAATGGGAATTGCCAAAGGTAATCCTGAATTTGTTTCAATACTTCAAAAAGGAATAAATACATTAACCCAACAAGAAAAAAGTGATATTATACAAAATTAGGTGTCTGTTCAGTATGATTATGGCGTTAACATGACTAAAGTTTGGACTGTTGCTGGAATTTCGGCCGGTATAGCAATTCTGATTTTTGGGACATTTTTTTACTATAATCGTAAAATGAAAAAAGAGATTACTTTAAGAAAAGAAGCACAAATTGCTTTAAATAAGTCATTTGACGAAATTACAGTTCAAAAACAAATTATTGAATTGAAGAATGAAGAGGTAATGGCATCAATTACTTATGCTCAACGTCTTCAAAATGCCATTTTACCAACCAAAGAACAAATTAAAACAGTGTTGTCAAACTCATTTGTATTCTTTTTACCTAAAGACATTGTAAGTGGCGATTTTTATTATTTAGAAACCAAAAATAATGGCAATTTAGTGTTTTTTACTGCTGCAGATTGTACCGGACACGGTGTTCCTGGCGCAATGGTTAGTTTGTTTTGTTCAAATGCATTACACCAAGCTGTTATTGAAGAAAATATGAACTCACCAGCCTTAATTTTAGATTCAGCTAAAGCTAATTTAGAAAAAAGATTTGCAAGAAGTGGAGATAATATTAAAAATGGAATGGACGTTTCTTTTTGCTGTTTGAACAAAACAACTAAAGAATTAACGTGGGCAGGAGGTTATAACCCTTTATGGATTATAAGATCAAATTCAAAGATTGATTCTACTCATGCTTTTGTAGATTCAGTTAAAGATGAATCTAAAGTTAGCATTTTAAATTCAGATGATTATCATTTAATTGAAATTAGAGCAGACAGACAACCCGTTGGGAAGTATGAATATTATAAGCCATTTACTAATCATACAATTCAATTATTTGATGGTGATACAATTTACTTGTCATCTGATGGTTATGCCGATCAATTTGGTGGTGATAATGGAAAAAAACTGAAGTCCAAAACTTTTAAAAACTTATTGATTGATTTACAATTAAAATCAATGAAAGAACAACATTCTATTTTAAATAAAGAATTCATTAAATGGAAATCTGACTTTGAACAAATAGATGATGTTTGCGTATTTGGTGTGAAGATATGAACACCAAAGGAGCAGTTTACCCTGAGCGAAATATAATGGAGTCGAATGAGTATTTGGTGTTAGCGTATAAGTTTATTTAATCTAGCCGAAAACCAATTTTTAAGCAAACTCATTTTCAAAATCAGCATCTAAGACTTCACTATTTTCAGAATTCACAAATTCAGTCTTTTTTACTACCCTAGTTTTTGTCATAGTATCATGCCAACCAATAGCACCAGAGCCCAAAAAAGAAAAGGCTTCAAATGGGATTAAACGTGCAAAACTCCGTCCTATTATTTGACCGAAACTTGGCTTTTCACCTTTCATATTAACCACTTTAGTTCCTGCTATTAATTTTCCGATAGATGCTTGTGTAGTAGATTCCAATACAATATAGTAAACCACAAAAAACAATCCTCCAATCAGATATTCTTCTACTTTTCCCATATTTAAAATAAAAAATGGGTCATACTGTGCAATTAAAACAATCACACCTATGTTTAGTCCAAAAATAATGATTCTATCAATAATATAGTTTGCAAACCGTGTTGCACCATTTACTGCTTTGTTATCTACAGAATTAGTTTTATAAGGAGAAGTTCCATATTTTTCAGTTTGATAAACATCTTCTACATAATCTTTACATTCGCCAATAAAATCTGCTTTTGCATTAGTAATACTACAAATAATACCTTGATTTCTTTCAAATAATCTGTTTTTACAATTTTTGCAAAATGCCAATTGTTCTGCTCTTTCCATAGGTTATTTTTTCGCTATTTTAAAATCCGAATGTTACACCACCCAATACTTGAAAACCATAAACGGGATAATTTAACCAACGGTTATATTTTTGATTTGCAATATTATTAAATTGAATAAATGCCGATATTCTTCTGTTGTAACGGTATTCTAAATGAAGATTTGCATCAGCAATAATTCCGGTATCAAATAAAACTGTTTCGGTTTGTGACGGGTCAGGATTTAAGATTCCATTTGGACTTTTACGCCCCGTCTGCATGTTAAAATCTAACTTAGCATACAGTTTGTCATATACATTATAAGACCCTCTTAATGTCAATTCTAACTCTGGCAAATACCATGCATATTTTTGATTTGCTGCAGAATAATTATTGTATTGTAAAATGGCATCAATTTTTAATTTTTCTGATTTTTGATAAGTTAAACTTCCACCAAATCCTAGCACAGTAACATCATCATACAATACATTAAATCTATATTGGTCAGAAAAAATAGTGTCATTAAAATACAGAGCCCTATCAGTAAACTTAGTTGAATGTACACTTAAATTAAACGACATTGTTTTAGAGAGTGTCCCTTTTATTCCGGCATAAAACTTAAATTCTTTGGTGTTTTTTAAATCTACTGCCGAGTTTATATATTGATTACCTCTGTTTAAAGTCTGAAACGTATTTTGTTTCAATCCTCCATCTAAACCAATGTAAGGAATAAACATTCCGTTTAATAATGAATATTTAGCATTAGCAACCACAACAGGTTTAAAAACTGTATTTGCGGCTAAGTCAAAATTTAAATCAAAACCTACCTCAGCCTTTAATTTATTATTCATTCGATATGACGAAATTGTAGGTCTAAAATGTAAAATGTGATTATTTTCATCTTTTTTAAATGCGATTAAGCTAGTGTCTGATTCTCCAAATTTGTAATTATTAAATCTAAAATCAGCTAATAAAGAAAATACATTTAACTCATGTTTATATTTCCATTCGGTTCCAACGCCAAAATTATTTTCGCGTGCATTGGTTGAAATTGGCATTGAATCTCTTAAAAACTCATGAAAATAATTATAATCTAACTTTATCTTATACAATAATTTAGCGCTGTCTTTTTTGGTGAAGTTCGAAAAATGAACCTGTGCTTGGTAGCCTCCTACCCTATTTTTTAAAGAATCTTTTGGTATTGAATCATTTTGAATACCGTAAAAATGGTAACCGTTATTTAGCCAATTGGCTTCAGATTCAATTAAAAAATTGTTGGTATAAAAATTCCCAAACAACTTAGCTTTTGTATTGTCAAATTGTGATGGCGCATATCCTTTAATGCGTCCAAATGACGATAAATGATTGGCATGAATCCCATAATTCATACGTCTATTTCGGGTTGAATTGTAATATAATTCTCCTAAAGGCATGGTGTAATTTCCCAATCCTAACTTTATATATCCCGGATATAATTTATCGAGCTTATCAACAATTTTGATTTTTGAAGCCTCAATATTCTCAGTATTAATAGATGTTTTCATATTTCTATTAAGTAAAGGATATTCAAATTTTGGGGTTGGAATTACCGTGTCAATCACTTTTGGCGACTCTGTTATTCTGTAAGATGGAGATGTTTCTCTAATTGCATTTGAAATAAGAGTTTGCTCCTCTTCTTCTTGAGAAAAACCAATATTACCCGTTAAGATAACACAACTTAAAGCGACTATTAATTTTAAATTATTCATTATTACCTCCTTCATTTATTTCGATTGTATTATCAGAATCTTCTTCTAAATCTTTTTCTTTATTTTTCAATCCTAGTAAAATCTGCATCACTTCATTGGCTTCATCAATAATGCCATCATCAGTAATTGAATAGCCGTTTAAAACAGAATTTAAAGTGTATTCAGCTTGCACATAATCTTCAATTCCCATTGAGTTTTTAGCTTGTAAAATTAATGCCTTTGCTACCCAATAATCGTAACCAGCATTGTTTTTCATAAGTGCCCTTACCTCTAATTCGGATTGTGTATAATATTCTTGTAAATGATAAATTAATGCTATATTAAACTGAGATTCAGCGGCAATTTCTCCATTGGTATTTTGTGTTACAAATTCGTAATGAGGTTTAGCTTTATCGTATTCGTTATTTGCCATAAATGCCATTCCAATTGCATAATGCGATTCGGTTTTAACATTGTCTAAAGCTTGTTCGTCAATTAAAATACTTTCGGCATAAGGTTTTGCATAGCCATATTCTTTTTGTAAAGTATAGGAGCGCATTAAACCAATATTAGCAATTAATTTGTTTTGTGGATAAGATGCCGATTGCAATAATTTTTGATAATTAATGACGGCTTGACTATAATTTTGATTGTCGTAATCCATTTTGGCGTTAAATGATGCTGCTCTTTCAGTAAATCTATTTTGAGGTTTGTTGAGTAACTTTGCGTATTCGGCATAAGCTTTGTCGTTTTCACTAATATTAACGTGTGCCGTTCCTTTAAAAAATAAGGCTTCTAATTCAAAAGTTGGTTTTGGAAATTCAGCAAAATACTTATCGAATGCTTTAATACTTTGCACCCAAGACGAGTCTTCAAATAAATCATAAGCATTATCAAAATACAATTCATCTTTTTCACTTTCATTAAAATCAACATTTTGTTCCGCTAATAATGCTGTATATTTTTCTGGTTGATTGAGTGCGGTATAAACACTTTTTAGCATTGCAAGCGCCTCTTTCTTCTTAGCTTCATCATTAAATGCGTTTAAAATGCGTAAAAATTGTTTTTCGGCTTTGGCGTAATGTTGTTTTCTAAAATGCAACATTCCGGTTTGAAAAATGGCATTTTTAACCATAGAATGATTTGGGTAATCAATAATTAATTGCTCATAATACTGAATTGCTTTTTGATCTTTATCTTGTAACCTAAATGCTTCAGCCACTTCATACAAAGCAGGTACAACAAATGTAGATTTTGGATAATTATTTACAATGTCTAACATTGTGGTTGCTTTGTCGTCATAACGTGTTAAATAACCATACGATTTTGCCATTTGAAATTTTGCATAATCTTCTTGCCCTCCCTTGGTATCGATAGCTTTTTGATAGAAGACTATAGATTGCTCATCCATTTTTTGTTTGTAATACGCATCACCAATTCTTAAATAGGCGTCAGTTATTTTTTCTTTGTGGGTTTCAGTTGGGTCTTGAGTAAAAGTTCTAAATGATTGTATGGCAGATTCCCAATCGTTTTGTTTAAAGTAAGCATAAGCAATGTTATAATAAGCATCATTGTGTTCGATTAAAGAATAACTACCTGGTTCTTCTAAAAACTTACGGTACCATAAAATTGAATTGGTATAGTCGGCTAATTTAAAATAAGATTCGGCTATCCAATAATAAGATTCGGCATTTAAGCTTGGATCGATTGGGTATTTTTTAACCAATTTAAAAGTTTTTATGGCTTCATTTAATTCAACATTTTGGTATTGTTCGGTGGCATAATTAAACGCCATTATTTGATAAATCGATTTCATTCTAATGTCTTTATTTTTGACATTATCTATGGCCACAATTGCCGATTTATAGTTTTTCATTGTGGTATAAACATTAATCAAATACTGATAAATATCTTGGTTTCGTTTTGAGTTTGGATATTTTTCAAGGTATAGATTTAAGGCTTCTACTGCTTCATCATAGGGGTTAAAGTCTAATTTATAAGACAAAACTGCATAATTATAAAGGGCATCTTCTTCCACATCAGCATCAAATGATAGGTTAGACGCTAACTCAAATGCATTACGGGCATATAAAAAATTATCTTGTTTTAAATAAGCTTCTCCAATGTGGTATAGCGACACTTGAGCGAGTTCATCTTTAACGGTTGCTACTTTGTCGAACATACGAATTGCATTATTGAAATCTCCACTTTTAAAATAAGCATATCCAAGTTGATAGTCTTCATCACGAGTGGTGGCAGATTTTCGGTTATATTCTTCTAAAAATGGTACGGCTTCATCATATTTTCCGGTGCGGTAAAATGCATCACCAATTAAGTGTGACATTCCCAAACTGTACTTTGCATTATCTTTAGCAGCCAATTCTGGTGCATAATCAATCACTTTTTCGTATTTACCTTGTAGGTAATATATTTGAGCAATATAATAAGGTACTGTTTCTTTAAAAGCCGGATTGTCATTTAATGTAATAAATCCCTCCAGTGCAGTTTGGTAACTTTTTTCGGTGTAGGCAATATGCGAATAGTAATACAAGGCTGGCGCTTGATATTTTGAGTCGGTGTTGATTACTTCATGAAAAGCGTTACGGGCATTTTTAAGATTTTCTTCTCTAAAATATGAGTATCCTAATTTAAAATAATACTCGGCTTTTTCATCTTCAGACAAGTCGTATTTTTCCATTTTTGTAAACCAATCAATGGATTTTTCAAATTTTCGTTTACGGTAGTAGTGTTTACCCAATTCAAAATAAATTTCTTCACGGTAAATGGTTTCTGGATATTCTTTTAAAAAGTCGAGTAATAAAATTTCGGCATCAGCATGAAATAAAAATAAGGCATTAAGGGCACGATAATATTTAGCTTTGATGTAATAAGGGTG
>Ga0316209_1001771_pt1 | contig 20356 bp, 22 predicted proteins | sample 6monopyrite_MG_FD_204945 | JGI IMG/M metagenome (GOLD analysis project Ga0316209, IMG submission 204945) | Microbial mat bacterial communities from mineral coupon in-situ incubated in ocean water Damariscotta River, Maine, United States -... | ecosystem: Environmental > Aquatic > Marine >...
ACGGGGTATGGATACCCAATAGCAGGCTGTAATGGTCTTCTACTTCCATGATAAGCTAATCCATACTGACGAGTTAATGAAGCACGTTATTTTACGGTAATTTCACATAGATCTACGAAGAACCAAATAAAGCAATAAGGTTACAAGGAAGCAACTTGGAGTTCTTGGCGCCAAATTATTTTACCAATGCAATTGGAAAAGACTCTATATATTACCAATTTCAACTTCCACCACTTGAAAAAGATCTAAGTCAAAATGGTGGCAATAATACTAGAGACCCTAAGAGCGTAACGTATGAAGAAGCTATTAAAGACAACCCGAAGATAAGGTCTATTTCATGGCCAGCAGCCCAATGGGAATTACACGTAACAAGTCAATCAAGCCAACGCTGAAAAGCGCGCGGCTTATTGAGACGTTAGCCATTCATTATTCGAAATAAAAGTCACAGAAACATATATGAGCAATCTTAATATCGGGCGATTCGAACTACACCCCTTCGACTTAAATGCAATGCCGATAATGGAGAGTTATCTTGCTCTTCTGAAAACCGATACCAGCGATTATACTTTCGCAGCAAATTATTTATGGATTAGTAAAGGCAGTGGATTCTATTCGATTGTTGAAGATACATTTTGCTTTTTTCTACTGATTAATGGTGAGTTAACCATGATATTACCTCCGATTGGAAAACAGGAGAACACCTTAAAGGCAATAGATATCTGCTTTTCAATAATGGATGAAAATAATCAATACCCTGCTTACACAAGGATCGACTATGTAGATGAAGAGATTCTCTCTGCCTTTGTGGAGAATCTTGAAGAAACTGCCGAAATATTTGATTTACTCGAAGATTATGTGGTTGAAAGATCCTTTTCCGATTATCTTTACAATTGTGAAGATTTAATCAATTTGACTGGGAATGCTTACAAGAACAAAAGAAATGAAATCAATAAATTCATCAGTATTCATCCCAACTACCAATTGCATAAGCTCAGCCCCAATGAACATGGTGAGGGCATCATTTCACTTATGAATAAATGGATTAGTGAACGAATGAAGTATTTGCCTATTGGGATGTCTGATGCATTCCTTGATGGCATCTATGATGAACGTTTCGCTGTCAAGCGAATGTTAAGAGACTATGAAAAACTTGGTTTAGTTGGATTGGTTATCTATATTGATGGAATCCTGTGTGGATTTACAGCTGGAGAGAGGATCAATGACAATACAGCGTGTGTCATCGTGGAGAAAACGGACTTCAGCATTCTAGGTTGTGCGCAATTTGTTTTCAGAGAATTCGCTAAACTTTTGTCATCTGAATATGGTATTGCATACATTAATGTTGGAGATGACATGGGTTTTGAGAACTTGAAGAAAGTCAAGCTATCCTATCGCCCAGCTAAAATACTGCCTAAGTATGTTATCTATAAACGTTATTAAACCCGTGTCTTATTCTATTTCAAGTGCAACAAAGGATGATGTAAAACCTTTGGCAGAATTGGAGAGGCTTGTTTTTGTACCGTCAGACGGGATTATTAGCCAGAGAGCGTTTCGCTATCATATTCTAACAGAAAAAAATATATTCCTGGTAGCAAAGACAGGAGACCCTCATTATCAGTTAATAGCTTACATTTTGGTTTTAATATATAGACGCTCTGCACGAGTTTATTCGTTGGCAATAAGCCCAGAATATCGCGCCCAGAAGATTGGCAGTGCATTGCTTGCAGCCGCAATTGAAGAGATCAAGAAAAAAGGACTTGTGAAAATTTCACTTGAGCTTAGAAAAAAGAATGAAATTGCGCTGAAATTATACAAATCATTTGGATTTATAGTTTCTGGTGTTCGTCCTGATTATTATCAGTGTGAAGATGACGCAATAGTTATGATACGTAAGCTAAATGGCTAACAAGCGGGTCAAATACGACGCGCAAAAAGCACGCGCCTCTTACCCTAATCGTTATATTTCACTCAGGACACGGAGAAGTACTCATGCCCTACATTAATATAAAAATTACTGATAAAGGTGTAACCTCAAAACAGAAAAAGGGGGGGAATAAACTGAATTGTTATTTATTTCGGTGATAATAGTGATTTTTCAAGTCTATCTACATGGGTGTTTGAAAATATTGCACTGCCTTTATCTGTATTGCTGTTGTCAGCTCTACTACTAATTAGCATATTTATAACTTCTATTACTTTGAGTGCTTCATGGGGATTATTATTTTTTGGCAATTTGCCAAGCCATTAAAGGTGACAAGACACTGGCGGAGCTTGCTGAGCAATTCGATGTGCATCAGAATCAGATTCAAGAATGGAAGAAACAACTGCTTGAACAAGCGGATTCCGTGTTTGGATGTACACAGGAACGCAAGGCCGCCGATGAATCTCATTTGAAAGGGCTGCATGCCAAGATAGGTGAGTTGGCTTTGGAAAATGATTTTTTAGCCAAAGCGCTCGGGCGTTGAGCACGGCCGAGCGCAAAACAAAAGTGGATCGATCCCATGAGCTTCCTATCAGTCGGCAATGTAAAGTATTAGCAATCAGCCGTTCATCGGCTTATCGAGCGCCTGCCGCGGTGAGTGATGATGACCTTGAGATAGTGCGTCACTTGGATGAGCTACATATGAGGTATCCCTTCAAGGGCACTCGCCGCTTGCGTGTTGATCTTTGGGATGTGCATGGCCTATACGTCAATCGTAAACGTGTACAGCGATTGGCGCGCCTAATGGGGATTCGAGCACTCTATCCTGGTGCCAAAACCACGCGCCCCAACAAGCAGCATAAGGTTTACCCCTATCTGCTGAAGGGGCTGGAGATTAATCGCCCCAATCAGGTATGGTGCACAGATATCACCTATATACCCATGCGCAAAGGGTTTTTGTATCTGGTAGTGATCATGGACTGGTATTCCAGAGAGGTACTAAGCTGGCGCATATCCAACAGCTTAGATACAGCGCCTTGCGTTGAGGCGCTGGAAGAAGCCTTGCCCATCATGGAACACCGGGCATATTCAACAGTGATCAAGGCTGTCAATCCACCAGTGACGCATTTACCGGCTTACTCAAGGCACATAAAATTAATATCAGTATGGATGGCAAGGGCCGCTGGATTGACAATGTGTTTATAGAACGGCTCTGGCGTAGTTTGAAATATGAAGAGGTCTATCTCAATGCCTATGACACTATTGCACAAGCAACGCGGGGGATCGGTAAATGGATAAGCTTCTACAGAAAGGCGGCATGACAGCTTGAATAGAACGACACCCGACCAAGTGTATTATGATTTACCATCAGGACAGCCAATGGCAGCATAAGTGAGACTCATGGTTTCAATTATAAAAGAAAACTCATTGTGTCAGGGGTGGGGCCCACTTCTGTGTTCGTTTGTGGCGAATGCCACAAGCCTTACTCTGCTGCGGTCTGCTGCTTACCGCGAACGTTAGGTGTAAATGATGTCTACAAATAACAATTCCAGTTCGCTCATGGTGAAAAATATTCTGGTCATGCTTATCGTTGGCATATCCGGAGAATCCTTTGCCCAGTCTTCCCCATGGGCGGTTGCGGGCAACGTTGTGATCATTCGCCAGACAACAAATGAATCACATATTCAGAATGAGACCGCAGGTTCGGCCGATCTGGTTGTTCAACGACAATACGGTTCTGGCAACTGGCTGGCGCATATCGAGGCTAGTAGCACACCGAAACCAAACCGAGTGTCGGCGATTTTACCTGAGGCGAATGCCGATGCCGGGTCCGCGCTTGATGAGGACAACGAGGGCCGTGTCCAGCTTTCCGAGCTTTACTACACGTATTATTTCAGCGGCGATCGGACGCTATCAGCAGGTTTCCTCGATGTTTCCGGATTTTTCGAGCAAAGCCGCATCGCCAGCGACGAAACCACCCAGTTCCTGGGTGCGTTTTTCGTTGGCAATCCAACCATCGCTTTTCCGGACTATACCCTGGGCGTCGTCTATGAGGCGGGCTTGTCTCATGATGTAGTGCTGCGTGCTGCACTGGCCAGTTCCGATGGTCTGGCCGACAACCCGGAGCGCTCCTACTCGCAGTTGCTGACAGTGGGAGATGGTGAGGGTGCATTTGCTATTGCATCGGCCAGTTGGGAGGCCAAAAGCTGGTTGCTTCGTGCCGGGGCCTGGCTAAACACAGCGGACCACCAGACTCTGGACATGACAAGCAATTACAAGGATAACTATGGTGTTTATATGCTGGCGGGATATACACAGAGCCAGCATTCCGCCAATATCCGTTTAGGACTGGCCAATCCGGATGTCAGCCAGGCTGTCGCTTTTGCCAGTGCAGCTTACCGTTATCAGTATGGTCCTTACACCGCCGGGGCGGGAATCGGTCGCGCTTTCCTGTCCTCGCAGGAGCCGTCAACAACGCTGGATGACACCGATCAATATGAACTGTTTCTTCGTTACAGATTACGCCAGGGTCTCTTCCTCACTGGCGACGTGCAGCGCATTGTAAACAGTAATTACGGGGCTTTGCCTGAGAATCGAAACCAACGTGCGACTGTCTATGGTATGCGTCTGACGTGGTTGTATAAATGAACTTGCCTCTAAAGAAGAATCAGCATAACTGGTAATATATCCGGTATTCACAAATGATTACTGGAGAATTCGATGCAAAAGGAAGAAATCAGCTTTTTCGAGTGGCAAGAAAAATTTCACAGCGAAGAGGCTTGTCGGGAACATTTGGCTCAGGAATGATGGAAAAATGGTTTTCAGTGCCCAGATTGTGGACACAACTATGCGCATTGGTTACCCAGTCGGGGTCTTTTTCAGTGCAGTGGTTGCCGTAAGCAAACGTCAGTCACCGCAGGCACATTATTTCAAGCTACGAAATTACCATTAACGAAATGGTATTGGGCGATTTACCCGGCGGGTTCCGGCAAAGGAGGAATATCTGCCCTGCGTCTATCTAAACTCATCGCTGTATCGTGGCCGATAGCGCGCCTAATACTGACAAAGCTCCGGGAAGCCATGGGCAACAGAGATAGCATCTATCGGTTGAGCGACTGGATAGAAGTTGATGATGCTTTTGTCGGAGGAGAACACGCGGGAATGCGCGGACGCGGCGCACAAGGTAAAACACCTGTACTCGTCGCATGCGAAACCCGAGAGGAAAAAGCAGGCTTCATTGCGATGAAAGCCATCGAAAAAGTGGATTCAGAATCGGTTAAGGCATTTGCAGTTGAGAACTTACATGAAGATCAATATATAGCAACGGATGCTTATCCATCCTTAACTTTAATAAAGCTAAAGGCTTACAGCATCAAATTCCGTCCCAACAAACCAGGCTACCCTCATCTCAATGGCAAGGTAGAGCGCTCTCAGAAAACAGATAAAACCGAGTTCTACGTCACAGTAGATCTATCTGATGCTAATCTTGATGAATTGCTGGCAGAGTGGCAGCACTACTACAACTGGGATCGTCCTCATAGCGCTCACCATGGAAAATCACCAATGGAACGGTACTTTGAGCTAGCCGAAAACACTCCATACTCAGATGAGGCCTATGAAGGGTATAACCCAGACTCTGAGCGAATACAGGATCCGAATTATAAAGTAGATTTGGAGTTGCGGAGATTGAAACGATGTCTACGAATCACACATCTAATTGTACTCTCCAGGAAGATCGTTTTTTTTAACCGTAACCCTGCCAACTTTCTTACCTGACATTCTCAATAATTCATCACCTGAAAATTCAAAACCAAGCTTTAGTGCTATTCGCGCAACATCATCTGCAGTTGATGTTGCGAGCACCTCATTTTTAAGTGCAGGTTCAGACTGCATTTTCTTTAAAAATGCTTCGAGTTGATCTAAAGCCATATTTGAAATCCCTATTCTCGCTAGCCACTCATGTATTAAACAGGAAAACTATTACAGGTTTCAAGCAAATTCTACTATTCTCTCAGGATGTAGATATGACTGGAACCCCTAGAAGACTAGGTATATTGTGCAAGAAAGGGGTGAGGTTCCGATTAAAGTTGCGGATGTGTGGGGGCTGTTGGTGCTATGGAGATTCCGACCGGTTTCATTCCTAAGGCTATTTGATGACAACGATGGGTTTTATGATGCCACGATTGGCAGGGGTGTTAGTATCGCCAGGCATGCCTCAGTGATTGATGGGCATAGCGGGGATATTATGCTGACGATATGGCAGTCCAAATCAGAGAAGGTTCTGAAACAGGTTTGGCTCTCCGGAGTGTGTAGAGATGACGGTGAAGCTGCGTTTAAGTCCAGTATAGATACAAACATATAAAATGGCCCAGCTGCAAGTCGTCATAATTCAAGACGAAGCTTTTGCCGCGTGAGGAGGGCAAATTTTCAGAAAATCGATGCGCATGCCTTGTTGTACAGCTTGGTAAAAAAACAGCGTTGGAATAAAGCCGAATAGTCTAGGCAAAAACTGTTTGATTATGTCAGTCGCTACGGTCGGTCCAGAAGATTTTAGTGTTGCAAGTCACTTTGGGTATTTATTTCAACTCGTTGTTTTAATGGTATTTATAGGAGTATTTTTGTCCATAATTTATGTGCGGTTGAAAGCGACAGGTATTGAAAATTGTCGTTAGGCCGATATGACATAAAAGCGTTATATTTTTAGGGAGCCTATTTATGTCACACTTATATTTGGCTCGTCAGCCAATTTATGATCGTCAGCTCAATGTGTACGCCTATGAGTTGTTGTATCGTGCTGCTGATGTGGCAAGTGCGCCGGAAAATATTGGTGATCAGGCCACATACACCGTTTTGATGAATGCCTTAACTGAGATTGGCCTGGATGATTTGGTTGGGCCTCATTATGCGTTTATAAATCTTACTCGCGGCTTCGTGGTTGGCGATAATCCATTGCCGTTTTCGGGCAATAAGGTTGTAATTGAGGTGCTTGAGGATATTGCTGCTGATGAGGCGGTTCTTGAAGGTGTTAAGCGTTTGTCTTCACAGGGTTATATGATTGCACTGGATGACTTCATTTATGATGAAAGTCTGCGCGAGTTGGTTGAACTGGCTGACCTGATTAAGATTGATATTATGATGCTTGACCGGGCTCAGCTTCACCAGCATGTTGAACTGCTGAAAAGGTTTGATGTTAAGCTTCTGGCCGAAAAAGTAGAAACCCAGGAAGAATATGAATTGTGCAAACAATTGGGCTTTGATTATTTTCAGGGTTATTTTTTCTGTAAACCAAAAACTTTCACACGTCAGCGTGTGCCAGCGAATCAACTTGCCGTGATGCAGTTGTTGTCGAAACTTCAAGACCCTGATGTGGATGTTGAAGCGCTGGGTGATGCAATTAGTCATGATGTTTCTCTCAGTTATCGCTTGTTGCGCTATATTAATTCAGCCGCATTTTCGTTGCCGAAAAAAGTGGAGTCATTACATCACACGGTTGTGCTTTTGGGCCTTAAGACCGTCAAGGAGATGGTAATGGTGTTGGTGATGTCGGGCGCCAATGATAAACCACATGAGTTGCTGGTAACATCATTGGTGCGGGCTAAAATGTGTGAATTGCTGGCTGAATCAAGCTCATTACCGAATAAAGAGGGCTGTTTTGTTGTGGGGCTGTTTTCGGTGCTTGACGCCTTGCTGGATATGGAGATGGCTGAGTTATTGCGTTCATTGTCGTTGTCTGATGAACTAAATAAGGCGTTGTTGCAGCGTGAGGGAGTGACTGGTGAAGTACTTGCTGCGGTGATTGCTTATGAACAGGGTCAGTGGAATTTCCCTGTTATGGAAAAATTTGATAAAGAACATCTTAACAAGGCCTATTTCGGCGCTCTGTCATGGGCGGGTGATATTGACGCATCAATAAAGCCGGGCTGATCTCTGCTATGACATCTATGTATTGGTAATCTCTGGCGTGGACCAAACGAAAATTGATTTGCAAAATCGCTGTGCTCTATGTGGTGGTTTGAATAGCTGTGCCATGACCTTGGGTCAGCCTGTTGAGGCTTGCTGGTGCAGTCAGCTGCATATCCCCTTAGAATTGTTGGCGAGTCTGTCAGCAGAGCTGCGCGGCAATCTGTGTATCTGCCAGACTTGTATCATGGCGTATAATCAATCTGGCAATTAACTAGGGGGGTGTTAAATAAGGTGGTTTTGAATGTGGCTAAGCCGAATCTGGTCGTGCGCCAGTTGATTGATCGTGATACCTGGACATATACCTATTTGTTGGTTGATCCGGAGAGTCTGCAGGGAGTGTTGATCGATCCTGTGCAAGAGCAACTTGAGCGTGATTTGTCATTGATAAAAGAGCTGGGTGTTGAGTTGCTGTATGTGCTAGAAACCCATGTGCATGCTGATCATGTCACTGCTGCCGGACAAATCCGTCAACAGACAGGGGCGAAGATTGTCTACAGTGAAGCGGCCGAGATCAAGGCGATCGATGTCGCAATCAAGGATGCGGAAAAGATCAGCTTTGGTGCCTATACAATTATAGCGCTGACAACGCCAGGTCATACCAATGGCTGTGTCAGCTATGTGGTAGATGGTATGTTGTTTAGTGGTGATTCGTTGTTGATTCACGGCTGTGGCCGAACAGATTTTCAACAGGGCAGTGCCGAGCAGCTGTATGACAGCATTACACAGAAATTATTCGCATTGCCAGATGAGATGCTGGTTTATCCTGGTCATGACTACACTGGCCGAACCAGTTCGACGATTGCCGAGGAAAAACGCTGGAACCGCCGTCTTGGCGGTGGCAAGAGCAAGCAAGAGTTTGTGAAGATTATGCATAACCTCAACCTTGACCTACCAAAAAAAATTAATGAGGCTGTGCCAGCGAATATGGATACAGGCATCAGTTTTGATCCCAAACGTTACTTGGCTGAAGAGTTTTCGATGTTCGATTTGCATCGGGTTTGGCAAGTTATTGCTGAGGATGAGCAGATTGTTGATGTTCGTTCAGCCGCTGAATTTGATGCTGGGCATGTGCCGGGAGCAAAAAATATTGCCTTTGGTGATGAAGGTGCCCATATCAACGATCTTAAATCATATAAGACAGTTTACTTGTATTGTCGCTCGGGCCGTCGTGCCCAGACTGTTTTTACTAATCTGTCGATTATGGGTTTAAATAATCTGGTATGTGTTGGTCATTCTGGCTTACCTGAATGGATTAGGGCTGATTATCCAGTTGAGTAGGTTTATGTATCGCCACATAACTGATCGAATAGGGTGTTTAGTTGACTGATGTTGACAGGCTTGGCCAGATAATCATAGAAGCCAGCCTGTTTGCCTCTTTCAATATCGCGGGGCATAGCGTTGGCACTGATAGCGATAACGGGTATGTTCTTTGTTTCGGGGATGCGTTGTAGCGCTTGGAGTGCCTGAAATCCATCCATATTGCCAGGTAGACTTATATCCATCAGGATGATGTCGGGTTGGTGGCTGCGGGCCAGATCTATCCCCATTGCCGCGACGTGGGCGGTGATAAGTTCCGTATCTTTGCGCATCTTGATAATTCTGGCCATCAACCTTAGATTGGCCGGATTGTCTTCGATATAAAGGATGGTGTGCTGGCCTGCATCCTTGCCTGGTGTATTGTCGTTGTTTACTTCAGCGCTGGGACTAAAGATTTTGGGTTCGTCGCAGCTGTTTAGTTCGAACCAGAAGATTGAGCCTTCCGGTAAATTATTTTGACTGCCGATTGTTCCGTCCATGGCCTCAATCAGTCGTTTACTGATATTCAAACCTATGCCTGTTCCCTCAATAGCTGTATTTTCAGCATCTAGACGCTCAAAGGGAACGAATAGTTTATCCTTCAGTTCAGGAGTTATACCGCTACCGGTGTCGATGATATTAACTCTTAGTTTGTTGTTATTTATATGTTCGGCAGTAATGCAGACAGAGCCATTTTTACGATTATATTTAATGGCATTTGAAAGCAGATTAAGAATTACCTGTTTGGTTCGGGTGAAGTCCGCCTTAATGCATAAGCCCTTCTCATGATTCAGCTGGTTGTCTATGGTGATGTTGAGCCCCCTTGCCAGCGGCATGACCAAGGGTATACATTCGCCAATAATATTTTTTAGATCCAGTTCTTCCATTGAGATGTTGATGTTGCCGGATTCGATCTTTGAAAGGTCAAGGATGTCATTGATAAGCTCGAGTAAATGATTGCCTGCCTTAATGATTTCATCACAAAATTCGCGCTGATCATTGTTGATGTTATACAGCTGAAGGATTTGTGCGAAGCCAAGTATGGCATTCATTGGAGTGCGAAGCTCATGCGTCATCCTTGCAAGAAAGTTGGATTTGGCTTGGTTGGCCTGCTCGGCATCATTTTTGGCTTTTAATAATTCATTATGCGATTTTTTATGCTCGGTTATGTCTTGTGCAATAACGATGACGCGTGTGGGTTCGTTTTGGGGAGCAATATATGATGCCGTTAAGTTAACGGGTGTTGTCGTGCCATTTTTTCTTCTTATGCTTGTTTCGAAATGTAGAGCTGTGTTGCTGCCGTTAATGACTGTATCGATGATGTTTTTTATAGCGTCAAGATCGTTGTTAGGGTCTATGTCAGCAGGCGTCATGGAAAGTAGTTCTTCCTCACTATAGCCGGTTTTCTGTACGGCGCTATTATTGCAGTAAGTGAAGCGCATTGATTCGGGTTCGATAATAAAGGTGCAGTCGTGCATCATGTCCATGGTCTTTTTGAATTGGGATAGCCTCTGCTCCACCTTTCTTCGCTCTGCAATTTCTTTTTCAAGATCGTTGGTGAATTGTTCGTTCTGATTGCATAGGGTTAGGGTCTTTGAGAAATTGTCTAATACAGGAGTGAATATTCTAGTTAGCGGAAGGTCCTGCCTATCACCCATCTTTGAGAGTAGTACAAACGCACCATGATTTTTAACGGCTAGTATCAGTGCAGTGTCATATTTTGTGTTGCCGGGAAAGTTTGCATCTATTAGCGCTTTGTCGGTAATTAGTTTTGATTCAGTGCCACAAAATATTCTGGGTATTTTTATGTCTTGCCCTTCAAGCAAATGTAGCTGGCGACTGCACAGGCTCGTTTCGATGATTGCGTTAACGGTTGCCGCGTTGTTGGCTGTGTTTTTCTGCTCTGAATATGAGAAAAAGAAACCACAAGGAAATGCGCAGTGATAGAGTAGGCGCTGAGTCATTTTTGTGAGCAGAGGCTTTACTCGTGTCTCAGTTGAAGCGGTCAATGCCAGATCATAGAGGACGGCGATGATGTGGTCTTGTTTCACTGTTTAATCCAGGGGGTGCAAACCAATGCGGCATTGTGAAATAAGGGGTAGCCACCCTGTCGTGAACTGCTAATTTCTCCAAGTGATAATGCCCCTAAGACTACGGTTGGTAAAAACTGTTGCTGCCAATATGTTAGTTCGTTTGTGGCAGCGTCTTTAAGATGCATGCGTCGTCCGGCACAATAAAACCCCAGTACGATACCGTTATCTTGTTTTGGCATTTGTTTCTTTATTTTATCGATGGTCTCCGTACTGCCGGGCTTTATCGCATGCAGGATTGTCAGTAATGAGTTTTCTGGGATTTCGCCAATGCAAAATAATGAGCCGTCATCATTGAGAGCGACAGGGATGCGCACCAAGGTCTGGCCATCGGCGCGAATGATGCCAAATGGAAAGTGAACACTGTGTTCGTAGAAGTTTTCTTTGGTGATTTCGGCGTTGTAGTGGCTTTTTATGAGTTTCGAATAGGCTTCGAAGGCTGGCTGCCAGTCGATGTAGCTAACCCGGTTATTATCGGTGGTGGTTGCGATAAAGGTATGTTCCGGAACGCTGTAGTTGTGTTCAATGGCTGCGCCGGGGTGATTAGCCATTTGTATGGCGATTACGCCGTTGCTGATCAGGTGTTGATTGTCGAACAGACAGGGCATGGGCTGAAATGTTTCGCTGCCTGCATTGACGCCGGAAAAATGAAATTCATCTGTGATGTGTCTAAATAGGGTGTCGAGGAATGTGCTGATGTTGGGCAGCATGCCATCAAAGATCATGAACAGGGTGCTGTCTGGTTGGTGCTCGAAGGTTGCGGAAAATGTTTCTGCAATATCGTCCAGGCTTTGATCTGGATCGGACATATTTCCGATCAGCAAGTGGGCCGGCATGTCATCGATACGGATCAATATTATGCCGCCATTTTTGAATTGGCTGTTGTAGATTAGTTCTGGAAACATGGCACCAATGAGTGGCAATTTGAGATCGCTGCAGATTTTCTGGAGCGCGGCAATGTGTTGTTTGTCTACTTCCGAAACAAGGGCAAAGACGCCGCAGTTTGGTAGAGAGCTTTTCCAGGACTCAATGAGGATTAGGTTCACTTCCATATCAACTGGGTCTTGATAAATGAACTCTGTGTTTGTCATGGATGCCCCGCTGGTTTGTTGTTGATTTCCGGCATGCTCAGATTATCGATAGCACTACAGCATATCTGAAAAGTTGAATTTTATTAATTGCTATCTAATATTTCTATTTTTGGTAGGGGTTATTGTATTTGGAAGTCATTATTTTTGGTGCTGGCTTCTGACCAGAGCAACAAGGTCTCGCCATGCCAGGCTTGAGTTGTGGTGATGACCTGATCGCGCCGCCGAATGCGCCAGTTAAGCAAGGCCGTAAAGGGCTTGAATTGCTGCATGGGGATATTGAAATCCGTGCCCTGGGACGGGAAGTTGATGAAGGCAAGTTGTTTACGTTCTAGCCTGCTTATATAGCCGATCCAGATGGTTTGATGGCTACGGTTTAAATAGTGATTGCTGGGCCAGAGTTTGAGTATCAGTTGTTGCTCTATCAGTAGCATGGTCAACTCGGCGTGGCGGCCATCGTGTACCTGGGGTAATAACGGCATTGATGCTAGATCGGCGTTTGGGTCGAGCCAGTGTAGAGCATTGCTGGCTGACAATGCCTTGGGCGTTTGCCAGCCAAGTTGTTGCAGGTGATCTTGTAATTCGCTTAGTGGGCCTGCCCACTGCAGATTCAGGGGTTGGCCCTGGCTACCAAGTGTGTCGATGCGCTGACTGGGCAGTTGTTGCCAGTCGTTGGCCAGCCAGTCAGAAAAATCAATGGGCGTGTTTTGCTGCTGCTGGCTGTAGCGTTGCATATTTTCTTCATGACTATTGATGCTGTGCCAGCCACCGAACAGCACCAGCACCAGGGTCGGGATGGCTATTAGCCCGCTTGGTTTGATGCGGGTTGTCAGATGGCGACGGTAGGCTATCCCCAGCACTAGCACCCAGGTCAGACCGAGTAACAGGCCGGCGGCAATATCCGAGAACCAGTGTGCCCCCAGATAGAGGCGTGAAAAGGCGATGCTGAGAATCATCAGCATCGCTGCGGCATAACATAGCCAGCGTCGCTGCGGTTTGAGTTCTCGTGCAATCAGCACCGCCAAAAAGCCAAAGCTGCCGCTGGCGAAGACGACGTGGGCGCTGGGAAAGCTGAAGGCCATCGCCCCTTCGTACATCGCATTAGGCCGGGGGAGTTGCATCGTCTGTTTCAGCAACCAGGTCATCAGTACGGCAAACAGCGCTGCCGCTAACCAGTGACCAGCGGCGAGGTAATGGCGTTTTGCTAGCAGCCACAGCAACAGACTAATGAACAGAACAAGGTGGACGATGCCGTCTCCCAGTTGTGATATCAGCACCATTATGTGGTCAATCCAGGGGCTGCGCAGGTTTTGTAGCAGGTGGTAGAGGCTGCTGTCGAAACGGGCCAGTGGTGGGCCGGGGCTGAAATGCTGGAACAGATTAAAGATGAGTATGGCAAGCAGAATCATTGCGATGGCGATGATGCTCAACCCTTTTAGCTCAGCTTGTTGTGGGTCAACGATGGCGGCGGTGAGCTGCCCCAGGTGTTTGTGGTTACGGCCCCAGCGGATCAGCTGCTCGGCCGCATTAGCGGCCTTGGGCGTAAGTAAAAGGTATAGCCGTTTGAGCAGCCAAACGCTGAGCCAGATGGATAGCAATAACATCAGAATCAAGGCCGCAAGGCGTGAGGCGACCTCGGCTGCTAGTCCCAGTGAGGCGCCAAACACTACGCCCGGCAACAGGTAGGCCGGTGCCCAGGCCAGGGCTGAGATGACGTTGACGGCAAAGAATTTCCACGCCGACATGCCCAGCATGCCGGCCGTGGCGGGGATGATGGGACGTACTGGACCGACAAAGCGGCCGAACAGGATGCCCTTGCCTCCGTGGCGCAGAAAAAAACGCTCGCCCTTGGCGAATAAACTCGGGTAGCGGCTGAAGGGCCACAGTTCACGCAGGTGATCTTTGAAATGAATGCCGAGCCAGAAGCTGAGGCCATCACCGGCAATGGCGCCGGCCACCGCCAACCAGAATGTCGGCCAGAATTCGATGTTGCCCAGCGCCACCAGAGTGCCGACACCAAACATCAGCATTGCGCCAGGCATGAACAAGCCGACAATGGCAAGGGACTCGCTGAATGCAACTAGAAAAACAAACGCGGCCGCCCAGCCGGGATGCAGGTTAATCCATTCGAGCAGGGGTTGGAGGAAATCGAGGCTCATGGTGGCGCATTATAGCGGATGACTATTTATCTGCTGCTGTTAAAAGTCGCCAGCCCCAATAATCGAGAAAGTCGGCAAAAAACCACATGTTAGATTTGTCGCGTGCCCAGGGCTTGAGGCTGCTCTTGTTTGCTGGGGCTGATATCCATGACTCCATGGTTGTGAATGCGCAGATGAATCACTGGCCGCCGCTCGGTATCGAATTGTGGCGGATAATCGAGTTGGCCGGGCGGGTCTTCACAGTCGCTAATTTTGGACTAAAGAAAGCCGTCAGGCGCCCGTTAATAAAAGACAAGCGTTGGTGGTTAATAAGTAAGAATAATCATGCCAACCGATCGAGGGTTTAGAGGGGGTGAGAAGTGAAACAGTCGGCAGTGGTTGCTGTTTTACTGATCAAAAGTAATGACAACGAGCTTCTGTGGCGACATTGCCAAAACGATTATTTGCTGGATGCGAGGTTTTGCATATTGTCATCGCCCAAACCCTATGACGTTTTTTCTGGTAATCAGGCGGGTATGAGCAGAGACCAAAATGCGCAGAATCGGCTGCTGAAACAACGCTTGACCGATTTTATGGAAGAGGCGCGCAATAATGAACACAAGCTACGTCGTTTCCAGTCTCTGGAGCTGAAACTGGTCAGTCTGAACTCCATTCTGGAGCTGATCGATGGCTTGCTGAGCCCCGATCCAGCTGCGGTGAGCTGGGATCAAGTTAGTCTGTTGTTGTTTGACCCTGAATATGAAGTGCAGCGCATGCTCAAGGATGAAGGCGTCAAGCTCGAAGAGCGGCCGTCATTGATGTTTGCCACGAGCATGGAAGAAATGGAGCAGTTTTACTCGGCCTCATTGTTTCCCAGTCTGGGGGTATATCGCTCCAGTCAGCATGTCCGTCTGTTCAAGCACGCCCGTAAAAAGCCGGCCAGTGTGGTGCTGTTGCCATTGGTGCGTTACGGCCGCCTGATCGGCAGTCTCAATATTGGCAGCTATGATGCGGATAAATTTGTTCGCGGTGTACGCACTGATTTTCTCGAGCATTTTGCCGCAGTTGTCGCAATCTGTGTTGAAAATGGTATGAATCTGGAGCGACTGAAGCGCCAGGGTCTGACTGATACCCTGACGGCCATCAATAATCGCCGCTTTTTCGATCAGCGTCTTACGGAAGAGGTGGAGGGCGCTGGCCGCTCTGGTAAGCCGCTTTCCTGCATGCTGCTGGATGTGGATTTCTTTAAGCGGGTTAATGACACCTACGGTCACCAGGTTGGCGATTTGGTGTTGCGTGAGGTGGCGGCGATCATCCGCGCCCAGCTGCGCGGCAGCGATGTATTGTCTCGCTATGGCGGTGAAGAGTTTAGTGCCTTGTTGGCCAATACCTCTACCGAAGTGGCTGAAGAGGTGGCTGAGCGGGTGCGTCGTGGTGTTGCAGAGCGTATTTTTGATGTGCCCGATTTTGAGCCCTTCAATATCACTATTTCAATCGGGGTGGCGACATTGAAGACGGTCGCCAATACCAGTCTGAGCAAGAAGTCCGGTGATGTGTTGATTGGCCAGGCCGACCGGGTTCTTTATGATGCCAAGGCCAATGGTCGCAATCGGGTGGTCTGCGCGCCGGAGTCCTGTTTGCTCGGAGATGAGATCAAGTCTGCTTGATGGTGATGTCCAGCGGCAGCCTGCCGACCTCGGCACCGCCGGTCTTGAGTGCGCTGCGCTGCTGCTTGTCCAGTTTGAGTTCACCCAAAACAATATCCGTTGCTTCGACCTTGTCGAGCTGACAAGACATGATTTCGGCGTTGCTCAGATCGGCGCCGCTAAGATTAGCCCCTATCAGGTTGGCCAGTCGCAGATCTGCCCCCACTAGTCTGCAGTTGCTCAGATTGGCGCCACGCAGATCCATTTGCACCAGGTTGGCATTGCTCAGGTCTTGACCGTGTAGGTCAGCCCCTTGTAGGTTGTCGGCATCGACGCGGGCGATGCAATCAAAGCCCTTGCGGTCAAAAATTTCAATCATTGATGAAGCCTTTTACGTTGATAAACCAATCAAGTTCAGTCTCCCTTCTTTGCCAAAGATGGGTTGGGGGGGTTAGTTAAACTCTCCCTCAATCTCTCTTTTACAGAAGGGCTGCTGATGTCTTTATCCAATTGATTTAATTCTTATTTTGTAAGAAATCCAAGCCCTGGTGGCCGCACTTCTGGCCGGCCAGGCGACAGGCCGATTTCAGTGCTGTGCCAAGGTTGAGATCAGCAAGCAATGAATCAATGATTCCGGCGTTGAAACTGTCGCCCGCCCCCAGGGTATCGACTAGCTGTGGCGGTGGGAATGCTGGACTGTGGTGTTCTTGTTTGCTGTCCAGGGCCCAGGCACCCGAATCACCCCAGGCGCAGACCAGCCTGGCACCGCCGCATTGCGGTTGCAGGGCATGCAACAAAGAAGGTGCATCGGTATGACCCCGGCCCAGGGCGAAGGCTCGGGAAAATAACAGCACATCGGCCAATTCAAATAGGCTTTCGGTACCACTGCGTTCTTTTTCTATCTCTACCGAGCGTGGCAGGTCGGGGGTCTGTTGCCTGGCCCACGCCAGCATCTGCCGGATTTCAGGCACATTACGACCTTCAAAGTGCAACCAGTCGAATTGTTTGAGGTCAATTTTCTGGAACTGGCTGAAAGGGTACTCGGGCAAGTCGCTATGGTGGACGATGGTGCGCGAGCCGTTGCCCAGGTTGTGAGTGATGTAGGAGGTTGGGACTTTGCCTCCAGTCAGTCGCAGCACGGCGGCGGTGTCGATCTGGTGTCTTTCCAGGTCAGCCTCGATGTGACTGGCATCCGGTTCATCGGTCAGCACCCCGCCCCAATGGCATTGGTGGCCCAGTTGGCTGAGTACGGTGAGGCTGTTGGTGGCATTGCCGCCGCGGCAGCGTCGCTGGCTAACGGCGCGGACTTCAGTGTCCTCGGTCGGATAGTCTGCGACGCTGTTGATGATATCAAGGGTGGCGACACCGACAGCCAGAATTCTGCTCATGGGCTTTTAACCAGGTCCTTTTTTCTTTAGTCGACACAGTGGCACGAAATAGATATTCGCCAGTTCCAGCAGAATCCAACAGAGTGCCAGATAGCCGAGGTAGTGGTAGCTGTGTTTGAAATTGATCAGGCCGACCCACCACAGCACATTCCAGATATAGAGCATGGTCAGCATCATCAGCACCCAGGGGAATGCCGCCACCCTGCCGCCACATCGCTTGCAGTTGATGGCGGCCCACCAGCCGAGGCGGAATTTGTCTTTCAGTGAAATAGTTTCTTCATTGCAGTGAGGGCATTTAAATGTGGCCATCGGGGTACAGCTCCTCAAAATAACTGGCGAAATTATACCTCATCAGCTGCCGCATACGGGTTAGAATAGCGCCTTTTCTGAATCAAACTGAGGATGGCAATGAAAAGTTGGAGCAGAGCTTTGGTCATGTCAGCACTGTCGGCGTTGTTGTTGGCCTGTGACAACAACACCCCGTTGATGGAAAAGGTGGTCGATCAAGACACCGTCGCGGTGCGGTCAATGCTGAATGATGGCGTCGAGGTGGATGCCCGTAACAGCTATGGCTGGACGGCCTTGATGCACGCCGCACGGCAGGGGCAACTGGAGTTGATGGCCTTGTTAATCGATAATGGTGCCGAGATTGATGCGCAGGATGATAGCGGCTGGACGCCGTTGCTGAGGGCAGTGATGAAAGGCCACGATGATGGAGTCAAACTGTTATTGGAAAATGGCGCCAATGTTAATCATGCAGACAAGTCAGGCTGGACAGCCCTGCACTGGGCGGCTCAGCGCGATAATGAATCAACGCTGCACATCATTCATGAAGCCGGTGCTGATCTGAACGCACAGAATGCCGATGGTTGGACGGCGCGGATGGTGGCCCAGAACGAGGGCAATATTGAACTGGCCAATCTGCTGCATCGTTGGATGCGTGATAGCCAGGGGCTGTAGCTGTGAAGATACCAAATCAGATAAAACAAGTTGTGTGGCTGGGCCTGGTTCTGATACTGGCGGCTTGTAGCAACGAGCCCGCTGACCTGAAAGTCGCGCCATTGGCTGATCGCACGGTACTTGAGTTGCTGGCGGCCTCTTATACCGCCATTTCAGATAAAAAGCTGTCAGTTAGTCCGATGAGTCTGAACGGTGAAGATCGGAAAAAGTTTGTTGTCGAGGTGTTTGCCAACAGTGGTTACAGTTATACCAAGACATTGGCACAGATGGCCGGGACAGGTATTGATAAAACCAACCAGCTGCATGTTGATATGACTGAGCTGATATTGATGCCGCACCGCAATCCACGTCGCCCGGTTGATTTGAGCGCAATTTATTCAACACAAGAGCTGCAGAATATTGCCGTGATCGAGCGGCAGTTGGATAAGTAGCTGTCTCTAAGAATGGAGATTGTTTTACTCAGGCACGGCAAGCCGGCCATCGCCGAGGCTAGCAAACTCTCATCCTCACAGTTTGGCGTCTGGGTAGCTGAATATAATCAGGTTGGCATTGATTTGGCTTTACCGCCAACAAAGCGGGCGCAGGAAACGGCGGCTGAGTGTGACTTTGTCATTTGCAGTCATCTGCCGCGTTCAATTGAGTCCGCCCGGGCGCTTGGTATTGATTGTATTGATGTCACGGATTTCCTGTTCAGGGAGTTTGAAATGCCATTTGCCAATTTGACCACGCCACGGCTTTTACCCGCAACCTGGTCTGGGTTTTATCGAGTGATGTGGCTGGCAGGATTTTGTGCCAATGCCGAATCATATTGGCAGGCAAAACAGCGTGGCCAGACCTGTGTCGAGCATTTGCTTGAATGTGCAAGCAGCTATCGGCGGGTCTTGTTTGTCGGTCACGGTGCCTTGCTTTGGTTCATCTGCAAACAGCTTTTGTCGCAGGGCTGGTCGGGGCGGCCAGCACGTTCACCCAGGGATTACTGGGATTTTAATGTCTATAATCACGCCGAAATGTGAACCACAATTGAACGTTGCCCACCGTGGTGGCGATGTTCCCACAGATAAATTCCCTGCCAAATACCCAGTGTCAGGCGGCCCTGGTCGATAGGAATGCCTAGACTGGTGGCTGTCAGTACTGATTTGATGTGGGCAGGCATGTCGTCTGGCCCCTCGTCAACATGGCGGTAGATGGGGTCGTTTTCCGGCACCAGGCGGTTGAGCCAGTTTTCCAGGTCTTGCCGTGCCGAGGGGGCGGCATTCTCCTGAATAATCAGGCTGGCCGAGGTGTGTTGTACGAACAGGGTGCAGAGGCCTTGGTTTATACCGCTGTCACGTATCAGCTGGTCGACCTCGCTGGTAATCATGAAGAGCCCCTGGTGCGGGGCGTTGATGTGCAGTTTTCTGATCATTTATTATTGCTGGCCAAGGCCTTGATGGCATCTATGTCGGCGTCAGTTAAGGTGCGGTCTGGTTGGTTGTCAGCGTTTATGTCGATGACCAGCTGGCGGGCCTGTTCGGCTGACAAGGTCTGAATCTGTTTGGATTTACGCAGTGTATTGATGGCGGTGTTATTACTCTGCTCCGCAATTTGTCGCATCAGATGGGTAAAACCGTTCTGCTGCTGTAATTTGCTCAGCTCAGTTTGGTAGTACAGGGCCTCATACTTTTTTTCCTCGATATAGAAAAACAGTGTGGCAAGACCCAGCGTCAGGCCAAGCATGGTGCCAGCGGCCATGACCTTTGTTTTGGGTTTCATTGCCATGTTACTGGCCAGCCCAGTTGTAGCTGCGGACGATGCCGTCTTTGTCGAACTGTACCTCCAGGGTTTTCATGCCGGCGTTGCCCATGTCACCGAGCTTGCCTTTGCTA
>Ga0316209_1001772_pt1 | contig 20354 bp, 15 predicted proteins | sample 6monopyrite_MG_FD_204945 | JGI IMG/M metagenome (GOLD analysis project Ga0316209, IMG submission 204945) | Microbial mat bacterial communities from mineral coupon in-situ incubated in ocean water Damariscotta River, Maine, United States -... | ecosystem: Environmental > Aquatic > Marine >...
TGGCAATATGACCCTGCTTGTGCAGACACGGCTTACGCACAAATAGTAATTCAAAATGAGTTGGTTGTTCCCACGGCTTTCACTCCAGATAATGATGGCATCAATGACTTTTGGGAAATACTCTACCTGGATGAAGTTTATCCAGATAATCAAGTTTTTGTGTATAACCGTTGGGGGAGTCTTGTTTACACGTCAACAAAGGGAGATTATGCTGGGAGGCCTTGGAGAGGGGGCTTCGAGAACCTCAGCCCCCAAGGTGAGGAATTACCTGTTGGGAGTTATTTTTATGTGATAGAAACGGGTGTCTCGGCTACGCTCGACAACCCTTCTTCGGAAACGTTTCACAACCCAAACGCCTCCCAAACGGCGGCTGAGGTTCTCGAAGCCAAGTTGAGGGGAAGTGTTACTGTGGTGAGGTAAGTGCTGACAAGAATAAAGAAATGAGTAAAGTTAAGGGTGAAGTGTAGAGACTGTGTAGTCTAACTTTCTAACCATAAACCCTCATTCTCCCATCAATTCTGCCAACTCCTCACCAACCAAAGTTCCTATTGCAACTCCCATACCTCCTAAACGAATGCCGCAATAAATATTTTCTTTCATTTGCTTGATTATCGGCTTTTTTGATGTTCCGACTCCCATTATTCCAGCCCAATTATAGTCTATTTCATAGTTTGTTTCGGGAAGAATAACGTTTTTCAGCAATTCATGGAGTTTATTCAAAATTAAATTGGAATTTTCTAATTCTGTTGTTGTTTCTTCTTCAAAAGCAAGATTTCTTCCACCTCCCAACAATATTCTGTTATCAATATTTCTAAAATAATAATAACCGCTGTCGTAATGAAAGGTTCCTTTAATCTTTAAATCTTTGATTGGCTTTGTAATTAACACTTGTGCTCTTGCTGGCTGAACGTCTTCTTTGGGAAAAAATTGTTTTGCAAATCCATTCGTGCAAACGGCTACTTTTGACGAGTGTATTTCACCAATATTAGTAACTGTTAGAACACTATTTTCAACTGAAGAAATTTCCTTTGCTTCAATCCCAAAAAGAACAGAAATATTATTTGCTACCGCCTTTTTGTAAAAAGTATCATTCATTTTTGCAGTATCTATTTGACCTTCTAACTTATTGTAAATACTTGAATGGATATTTTGTAACCCAAATTTCTTGTAATTTTGATTGTCAATAGAATAAACAGAGTTAATTCCTGTTATTTCTTCTGTTTTTCTGTTCAAATAGTCCATTTTTTCTATAGTCTCATCATACAATTTTGTATCAGTCTTAACTATCAAGTCCCATGAGCCATTGACTATTAGTTCAAGATTGGATTCTCCAAGAAGCGACTTTAATTTTTGAAGACCTTTCCATCTTAAAGCAACGGTTTTCCAAACTTCCTTTTCTGGAATTGTTTGTAAATCCGAAATTAGCTCGGTTGCACTACCAAAACAGGCGAAACCTGCATTTTTTGAACTAGCTCCCGATGGCAAATAGCCTCTTTCTAAGATAACTATTTTTGCATCTTTGTTTAAGTTTCGGAGATAAATAGCCGTACTGTAGCCAACAATTCCAGCGCCAATTATAAGGAAGTCAATTCCGTCAAAAAAACTTTTTTTCTCCCAATAACTGAGTTTTTTAATGTCTAGCATGGTCTTTGTGTATGTTATTTCGAACTATTTTAACCATATTTGTATAAAATAATTCAATCAAATTTAAACCTTTTCTGTAACTCGTTGTACAGGATTACGTTTAAAAGATATTGTATGAGGTATATTGTCGTCTTATTTGTACTCTTTTTGTCCACTGGCGCGTGGTCACAGATAATTCCTTTTGTTGTAAAAGGAGTTATTGAAAACTCGGATGCTGGAAAGCGAGAGGGGGGAGTAAAAGTCTCATTTATTCAAGAGGGAGCATCACTTTATACGACAACAACTGCTTCAAGTGGTAAATATTCACTGAAAGGTGATTTTGATGCTTCTAAACCTTATAAAATTGTTTTTGATAAAGCAGGACTGGTTTCTAAGTTTGTTTCTTTTGATTTTTCAAGAATGAATGAGGAAGATTACCCTGCAGGTGATTTTCGACCAGTAGAAAGTTTAGATATTACCTTATTTAAAGAACGAGAGAACGCTGATTTTTCTTTCTTAAAGAATGAACCAGTAGCCAAATTTGACTGGAATACACGTCAAATGCAACCTAGAAATGATGCTGTTGCTTCGAATAACATGAAGCTTCGGATTTTAAAGCTGTTAGCGGATGCAGACAAGGACAAAGCAGCAGCAGAAATAAATTACCAAAAGGCAATTACGGCTGCAGATAAATTTTTCGGTGAGAAAGAATATGAACAAGCTTTAGCCAAGTACGAAGAAGCATTAGGATACAAACCAACAGAAAAATATCCTGCGGATAAAATTATAGAATTAGATGCATTACTGCAAGCGCAGCAGGCGTCAGATTTAGCCGAAAAACAAGAAAATGAAGAATACTATAACCTAATTGAAGCAGCAGATAATTTAAGAGATCAAGATCAATTGGAGAAAGCTGTTTCTAAATATCAAGAAGCATTAACAAAGAAAACAGAACAATATCCAAAGGACCAGATAACAACGCTTAAAAAAACCATCGCAGACAGAAAAAAAGAACTTGAAAATCAAGCTAAGTATGATGATGCAATCAAACGTGCAGATTCTTTCTTTAAGCAAAATAGCCTTCGAGCGGCGAAAGATAAATATACAGAAGCTTCATCATTAAAACCTTCTGAGCAATATCCCATTGCTAAACTTAAAGAAATTGCTGATAAAATGGGTGCTTTGGAAAAGCAAGAAGCGATTAAGAAAAAATACAACGATGCTATTACAGCAGCTGATGCATTATTTTCCAGTGATAACTTTGAAGAAGCAAAAGCAAAATACAAAGAAGCATTGACTTTTGAAAGTTCGGCAACCTACCCGAAAGAGCGCATTGTTTTATGTGAAAAAGCCATAGCAGATGCAGAAGAACTGAAAAAGCAAGAAGAACAAATTTCCCAACTATTGCAAGAGGGTGCCGCTGCCATGATAAGCAAAGAATGGGAATTGGCTAAAACAAAATTCACAGAAGTTCTTTCCATTGAAGATACAAACACAACAGCAATAGAAAAATTAGCATTAGTTGAAAGTGAACTAGCGAAAGCGAGTGATTTAGCTCTTCAGCAAGAGAAATATAAAGAATTGCTTAAAGAAGGTGATGAACAAAAATCTACTGAGAAATATGTCGAGGCATTAGCAAAATACACAGAGGCAAAAGCAATCGATGCAACTACGGAGGTACAAACTAGAATAGACGAGGTGCAAACCAAAATTAAGGAATTAGCTGATAACGAGGCTTCTGAAAAATTGAAAAAAGAGAATTACGAAGCCGCGATCACTGCTGCTGATAATGCTTTTGATCTTGCTAGTTGGGACGAAGCACAAAAGAAGTATAGAGAAGCAATGACTTTTGATGCATCTCAGAGCTATCCATCTGAGCGATTGTCAAAAATTGATGAATTAATTGCGGAAGAAAAAGAAAAAGCAGACAAAGAGGCGGAGGAATTGGCAAAATCGAAAGCTCAAAAGGAAAAATATAATGCAGCGATTACTGTAGCTGATAATGCTTTTAATTTGGCTAATTGGAGCGAAGCACAAAGAAAATATAGAGAAGCAATGACTTTCGATTCATCACAGAGTTACCCTTCTGAGCGATTATCCAAAATTGATGAATTAATTGCAGAAGAGAAAGCAAAAGCATATAAAGAAGCGGAAGAATTAGCTAACGCCAAAGCAAAGAAAGCAAGTTACGATGTAGCCATAAAAAAGGCGGATGGATTATTTAGTTCATCTAAATTAGAGGATGCGATTACAAAATACCGAGATGCAATTCTAATCGACGATACACAATCCTATCCAACCGAACAAATAGTTAAGGCAGAGAAGATGATTGCAGAAAAGCAATCGAAAGCAGAGCAAATTGCTGCAGAAGCAAAAAAGAAAGAACAAGTAGAGAAATTGTTAGAAGAAGGAATTGTTTTACTTTCAAATGAACAATTGGAAGACGCGAAATCCAAATTTCAAGAAGCGCTGTTAATTGATACTTCGAATGCAACGGCAACAGCAAAAATTAATGAGATTGATGGTTTAATAACTGCTAGAGCGGAATTGAATGATAAAAATGCGAAATACGATGATTTATTATCTCAAGCAAGTAAAAAGGAAATATCTCATGATTATCAGGGAGCCATATTTAAATATGCTGAAGCATTAAATATTAAACCCAATGAAACATTTCCAGAAACTAAAATAGAAGAATTAAAGAATTTGATTGCTGATGAGGCTGAAACAAAAACAATAGATGAGAAATACCAGAAATTCATGGATAAGGGTGATGATTTGATGGCTCATCAAGATTATTTAGGCGCCATTAAAGAGTACAACAATGCACTTGGTGTGAAACCGTCGGAGAAAGAACCTGCTGACAAAGCAGCAGAAGCTGTGCGTCTTGAGAAATTAAAAGATGCCGATTCGGACAAACAGTATGAAAAAATCATTACAGTTGCTCAATCAAAAATTGATGGAGCTGAGTATGATCGCGCTGTTGAGTTGTTAGAAAGAGCAAAAGGCCTTCGACCTACTGATGACAGACCTCAAAAAATGCTTAACAGAGTTGTTCTTCTCAAAAAACAAGAAGCAGAATTTATTTCATTAATGAACGAAGGAAATTCTTTAGGGTCAAATGGAAAGTACGAAAAGGCAATCCTTAAGTTTGAGGAGGCAGGAAGAAAAAAACCGACAGCAATTGAACCAGAAGAGAGAATTGCAGAAATGCGACGATTATTATCAGATTCTAATTCGGCGGCTCAAAAAGAAGGTCTCTACAAAGATTACATCGAGAAAGGAAATTCTAACTTATCTTCAGAGAGCTATGTGATGGCATTAACGCATTACCAGAATGCATTATCAGTAAAACCTGGTGATATTATCGCGCAGAACAAAATTAACGAGGTGCAACAAATTCTGGATGACCTTTCCAATCTTAAAAATGCTGAATTAGACCTGAAGAATAAATTTGATGTCTTGGTGAAGGTTGCAGATGGATCTTTTGCGTCAGGCTCATATATTCCTGCCAAAGAAAAATATGAAGAAGCATTGGCCTTGAAACCTGGAAACTCGTATGTGATGTCGCAAATTGAAGAATGCGTGAAACAAGAACGTTTGATAAGTGGGGCACAGGCAGAGAAAGAATATCGAAAAATTATTACGGCAGCGGATAATAATTTTGAGAGTGAAACCTATGATAAAGCGAAAAATTATTATGAAAGAGCATTGATGTTCAAACCGGGTGATTCTTACCCTAAAGAAAAATTGGCTGAGATTAATGCAATTTTAAATCCAGTAAGTATTGAATCGGCTAAATTAGAAGATCTCGGCGACCCTTTTGATAGTTCTATCATGGACGGTTCTTTTATTCTTGCGAAGGCGGAAGAGAAAAGAAAGGCTTTGAAAAAGAATAAGATAAACAGGAAATTGGAAAAAATCAATAAAAGTGCGTTGGCTAAAACGACAGATAAAATGACGGATCATTATGAAACATCCAATGATATCTATATGGCTTATGAGAGAATTACTATTGATGCAGCTGAAAGTAACCTCAACCAAGATGAAATTGCCGCGGCATTGAGAAAAGCAAGATTTGAATTAGAAATGAAAGATGCGGAAGACTTGCAATATGAAAAGTCAGAGAATGTTGGGGATCAGCTAATGCTTAATGATATCACTGAGAGTTCTGCCCTTGAGTATGGTGAAAAGGAAGCTGTTTATACAGAAAATTCTTCTAAAATGAATGATTATAAAGTTGCTCAGTCAGACAAACGTTCTGAAGAAATATTAAGTGATTATGAAACGAACATTAATTCTGACCAAGAACTGATTGTTATCAAATCTAAATTCAAAGATGGAATGAATGAGCGTTATGATGAACGAGCAGAAGTTGTTGAAGGTGTGAAGACGGTTAAGGCAAAGGCTACCGAAGTACTCTCTGATATTTCAATGGAAAATAATTCTTCTTTATTGGAAAGTCAAGGTGAACTTGATGATGTTCAAGTTGCCAGAGAGGAATTCTCTAAAACAGAAAACATCTATGCAGAAGAGAATAACGAAGCACTCAAAAAAGGGGTAAAAGAATTAGCTGAAGCCCATGACAATGAAATGTATCGCGAGAATGTTAAGTACAGAGAGAATAAATCTGTATTGGATAAAGAGACTAAATTGAACTCTGAAATTAACGATATCGCCAAAGATGCACATGATAAAAAAATAGCTTATGTGGAGAGAATGGATAAAAAAGCACACATTGCAAATGTAGATGGTCTTGAAGGTGATTACGATGATAGATTGTATGCAGAAAAACAAATTAACAACAGTTATGCAAAAGTTACAGAAACGTCCAATGAAGAAAAGAATAAATTGGAAGAAAGTAACACAGCCTTGGTTGAAGTAAATAGAACTCACGTAGCGAAGGAATCTGCCATAAATATTGGAAAAAAGGAAGATCTTTACGAGGCTCAAAGTAAGCTAAATAACGTTTCTGATAAGCCTATAGAGAAGCCAATTATTGCCAACTCTCTTGGGGATGAATACCCTGAAGGCGTATCTCAAGAATCTTTTACTCGAAGTGATAGTGATGGATTGGTAACTACAATTATTACGCGTAGGGTAGTGGTTATTGAAGGGCATGCAAATGTATATGTAAGAACACAATCGTTAAACGGAATAACCTATAGTAAAAATGGAAAACCTAGTCTGTCGGCAACTTGGAGCAAAGAAACACAAGGGTCTCATTTGGAGCGTCATTATTAGTATTGGTTCATTAAGCTCATGCTCTAGTTCGGATGTATCAACTGACTTTAGTAAAGAAATCCATGGTAAAACGCAAGGTACGACCTATTCAATAATCCTTGCCGGAGAAGGCAACGAAATCACAAAAAATCAAATCGATTCTATTTTTTTAGCCTTTGATATGGCTTTATCTACCTATGTTTCAGAGTCTGCTATTTCTTTGATTAATAATTCCAAGGATTCTATTACAATTGCCGACAATCAAGACCTTTTTAAGGACTGCTATCAATTGAGTGCTCATATTTATTCAATTACAAATGGTGCTTTTGATCCTTCCGTCTTTCCTCTAGTGAAAGGCTGGGGCTTTATGAATAAGATGGATTCTCCTTTGACAAAGAGTGAAGTTGATTCTATTCTTCAATTTGTTTCTTTTGAGAATAATAAGTTACACTCCGTTTCTTTTAAAGGTGATTCAGTTCAGGTTGTGAAATCTGATTCAAATTTTAAAATTGACTTTAACGCCGTTGCACAAGGTCAATCTGTTGACTTAATTGCAAGTTACCTCGATGGAAAAGGCTACTCTAATTATTTTGTGGAAATTGGCGGAGAGTTAAAAGTAAAAGGTAAGAATAGAGAAGGAGGAGCTTGGAGAATCGGAATAGACGCTCCAAAAGAGAACTTGTCATCGAGAGAATTAGAAAATATTTTAAGTCTGTCTAATAAAGCAGTAGCAACAAGTGGTAATTACAGAAAATTCTATATTAAAGATGGAAAAAAATATGCACATACCCTCAATCCAAGAACAGGGTTTCCAGTGCAACATTCTCTATTAAGTGTGACGGTTGTTGCCGAAGATTGTGCAACGGCAGATGCTTTTGCAACTGCTTTTATGGTGATTGGAAAAGAAGCGACTTTAAATTTTGTAAAGAACAATCCCCAAGAGAATTTGGAAGTATATTTATTATCTGCAGGAAAAGATGGAGCCATAATTCGTGACATGTCATCGGATTTCGAAAAATTTCTGACAGAATGAGGTATTAACAAGTACTTTGTGAGTAAATTTTTAAGAAGTAAAACTAGAAATAGGAATTAATCATGTAATTTCAACGAAATGGATAAATTAAAGGACAGTAAATTGTTAAAAATAGTCATGCTAACGACCATGCTTATTTTTGCAGGAATGGTTATCGTTTATTATTGGAATAGCGATTCTCTGGAAAGTATGAAATATATTCCAATGAGAATACTAATTTTTGTTTTCGGATATATTTTAATTCAAATTTCTAAACGTTTTGTATTTCGAAAGCAAAATTGGTGGGACTGGTTATATTATATAGGACTAATCGCAGTCATTCTGCCTGTATATTTTGTGAGTGATACAAGTTTAGAGACTTTTCAAATGATAGCTAAAATTGGAACGATATTTTTAGTTATTCCAATTGTTTTTGATTTGATTCAATTAATAAAAAGTAGAATATGAAAAAAATTATATTGGGTTCAATTGTGCTATCTCTTATCGCGATTGCATATTCTTTTACGTATGAAGTGAAGGATAACAAAGTAAAGGAAATTAAATGGTATTCATGGGAAGAAGCAGTCGAGCTATCCAAAGAGAATCCCAAGAAAATGTTTGTAGATGTCTTTACAGAGTGGTGTGGATGGTGTAAGAAAATGGATAAGTCAACATTTGTAGATAAAGAAGTGGTTGCATACATGAATAAAAATTTTTATGCCGTAAAGTTTGATGCTGAACAAAAAGAGGATGTACATTTTAAAGGCTCTGTGTTTAAATTCAAACCAGATGCAGGAAGAAGAGGTTCTCATGCTTTGGCTATAGCATTATTGGATAGTAAGATGAGTTATCCAAGCTTTGTTTACATGGATACCCTTTTTCAGAGAATTTCAATATCTCCAGGATATAAAGAGGCGCCTGACTTGCTAACGGAACTTAAATTTATCTCTGATGAGATTTATCTCAAAAAAACATGGCAGGAGTATCGAAATGATGGGAAGTAATTTTATTGAGAATGAATAACACACACAAAAGAGTCCACTTTATAGCTATTGGAGGAAGTGCTATGCACAATCTTGCTATTGCTTTAAGTCGAAAGGGGATTACTGTTTCTGGTTCTGATGATGAAATTTTTGAACCTTCAAAATCAAGGCTAAATCAAGAAGGAATTTTACCAAAAACAATAGGGTGGGATACCAATAGAATTAATTCTACAATTGACGCTATTATTCTTGGAATGCATGCAAGAATTGATAACATTGAACTTTTAAAAGCTGAAGAACTAGGCATACCAATATTTTCTTATCCAGAATACCTTTACGAACAGAGTAAGGACAAAAAACGCATAGTTATTGGAGGTTCTCATGGTAAAACAACCATTACTTCTATGATTTTGCATGCCGTGAATGAGTTGAACATTGATGTTGACTATATGGTTGGTGCACAGTTAGAAGGATATGATTGTATGGTGAAACTCACAGACCAAGCTCATATTATGCTGCTGGAAGGCGATGAGTACCTAAGTTCTCCAATAGACAGGAGACCTAAATTTCATTTATATAAGCCGAATGTTGCCATATTGAGTGGTATAGCTTGGGATCATATCAATGTTTTTCCCACGTTTGAAAACTATTTGGAACAGTTCAAGATCTTTTGTACACTAATAGAGCCCAATGGTACATTAGTTTACAATACAGAAGATGTTTCAGTTGATGCATTAGGTAAAGAATTTTCCAAACAGATTAATACGGTACCCTACCAAACTCCAAATTATACCGTTACCACAACTGGAACAACTCTTCATTGTGAAGGAAAAGAGTATCCACTGCAAATTTTTGGAGGACATAATCTTCAGAATTTGATGGGAGCAATGCATGTTGCCAACGAGATTGGAATTAATTCGGAAGAATTTTTAACGGCAATGGAAACATTCACTGGGGCGGGTAAACGTTTAGAAAAAATAGTGGAGAATAAAACGTTTGTGATGTACAAAGATTTCGCACATTCACCCTCTAAATTAGAAGCGACGACAAAAGCGGTAAAGGAGCAATTCAACGATAGAACTGTTGTTGCGTGTATGGAATTACACACGTTCTCTTCATTGAAAAAGGAATTTTTACCGCATTATAAAGACACAATGGATGCAGCTGATGTTGCACTTGTTTATTTCAGTCCCGAGGTTGTTAAACATAAAAAATTGGATCCTATTTCTAAAGAACAAGTTCGAAATGGTTTTGGAGGTAATGTAATAGTCATGAATAAAACCAATGAAGTTCTCGATTTTTTGAAAGAGAAAAATTGGCAAAACGCTACGTTACTTATGATGTCTTCAGGAAATTTTGATGGAATTGATTATGCCAAATTTGGAAAGAGTATAGTTGATAACTTCAAATAAAATCATCCAGTTTCCTCATTTTTTAAAACTTTACTGTCAAAAATAAAAGTTGCAAACGGTAATAACGAGGCAATCAATCCAATGAGTGTTTTTCCAATTCTCCAATTATTCTTCTTAGCAACAATCAAAATCCAAATACAATAGAGAATAAAAAGAAAGCCATGTATCATTCCAACTACTTGATTAGGCATCCCGATTTCGTAGATATACTTAATGGGCATCGTAATTGCAAACAACATGAGATAGGAAATACCTTCAATAATTGCTAAGGCCCTTAATTGACCCAATCGTGTTTTTAAATTCATTTTTCTTCTTTTAATCTTCTTTTCAGCAATACTAAATCATCCCTCAATCTTGCAGCTTCTATAAAGTCTAAATCTTTTGCTGCTTTTTCCATTTGCTTTTGAGTGAATTTAATTGATTTTTCCAATTGCTCTTTACTCATATATTGAACAACAGGGTCAGCAGCTATGGAAATTGTATCGTCAATTATGTAAGGATTTTCTCCATCTCCATCAGCAACTTTGGTAGATTTAAGAATCGTGTTAGTTGATTTGTTTAAAGCTGTTGGAATCATTCCATGCTTCGTATTATATGCTTCTTGAAGTTTCCTCCTTCGATTTGTTTCATCAATTGTCCGTTGCATAGAATTCGTTGTTTTATCGCCATACATAATAACCATTCCATTCACATTTCGTGCAGCTCGACCAACAGTTTGAACCAAGGAGCGTTCGTTTCTTAAAAAACCTTCTTTATCAGCGTCAATAATAGCGACAAGTGACACTTCAGGTAGGTCAAGGCCTTCTCGAAGTAGATTAACTCCAATTAAGACATGAAATTCTCCCAATCTCAATTGCCGAAGAATTTCAACGCGTTCTATTGTGTCAACTTCAGAATGAATATAACGACAAAGAATTCCTAATCGATCCAAGTATTTTTGCAACTCTTCAGCCATTCTTTTTGTCAAAGTTGTTACAAGAACTCTCTCATTTACGGCTATTCTTTTGTGAATTTCTTCAATAAGATTGTCAATTTGATTCTCGCTGGGTCGAACTTCAATAAGAGGGTCAAGCAAACCAGTTGGGCGTATCACTTGCTCCACAACTATTCCTTCAGATTTTTCTAATTCGTAATCGGCGGGTGTTGCAGAAACGTAAATCGTTTGATGAAGCATAGATTCAAATTCTTCAAATTTTAACGGGCGATTATCCATAGCTGATTGTAAGCGGAAACCATAATCTACCAGGTTTGTTTTTCTTGCTCTATCTCCACCATACATTGCTCTAACTTGAGGAAGTGTGACATGACTTTCATCAACGACCATCAGAAAATCATCAGGGAAATAATCCAACAGACAGAATGGTCGTTGACCAGGTTTACGCATATCAAAATAGCGAGAATAATTCTCAATGCCAGAACAGTAACCTAGTTCCCTAATCATTTCTAAATCGTAGGTAATTCTTTCTTTCAAGCGTTCACTTTCTTCAACTTTTCCTTGATTTTTGAATTGCTCAACTTGAATGACCATATCCTCGCCAATCATGTCAATTGCTTTTTTTGTCGTGTCAGGACTGGTTACAAAAATATTGGCAGGATAGATGCTTATTTCATCATACGTTTCAATTCTGTCACTCGTTTTTGGATCAATTGATGAAATAGATTCAATTTCATCTCCCCAGTATTCTATTCTGATAGCATAATCTGCATAAGCAAGGTATATGTCAACGGTATCACCTTTTACGCGAAAAGTTCCTCTCTCAAATTCTTGATTTGACCGAGAATACAAATTCTCCACCAATTTGAACAAAAATTTATTTCTAGAAAGGAGCTCACCTTTTTTGACATGTAAAATGCTTTTTTTAAATTCTTCTGGATTACCAATTCCATAAATGCAAGAAACCGATGCAACGACAATGACATCTCGCCTGCCAGAGAGTAGGGCGGAGGTGCATGAAAGCCGAAGTTTTTCTATTTCATCATTGATGGCCAAATCTTTTTCAATATAGGTTCCTGTCGTAGGTAAAAAAGCTTCAGGTTGATAATAATCGTAGTATGACACGAAATATTCCACTCTGTTTTCTGGGAAGAATTGCTTAAATTCTCCATAAAGTTGAGCTGCTAATGTTTTGTTGTGAGATAGAATTAAAGTGGGTCGGTCAAATTCCTTAATAACATTGGCCACAGTAAACGTTTTTCCGCTACCTGTAACACCAAGCAAGGTTTGAAACGGAACTTTATCGTTGATCCCTTTGATTAGCTCTTTTATTGCTTGGGGCTGATCACCCGTGGGCTTAAAATTAGAAACTAACTGAAAATCCATTTTTTTAAGGTAAAAATAGGAATAAATGGGTACATTCAGGTACAAAGACGAGGAGATGTTCAGACTTATCTTATACTAGGTTAAGAGATTTTGTAAAATCTAGTACGGGCATCGTCTTAATGTCTTAACATTTCCATATCTCTTGTATCTCTCCGCCTTAAAATCCACCTCATCAATAGAAAAAACTATATTTGTAAAAAAAAAACGAGCACAATGGCAAGTAAAAGAATTTTAAAGAAGAATGTGAACACGATGATTTTTGATGTTGTCGAGGAGTGTTATACCCTTCAAATGTTAGACGATAATAAAACAAAGGATACCGATAAGTTGATAGATGATGCTGCGGATTATCAAGATGAGGTATTAGCAAAAATTAATGGAGCAAAAAATAAGACAGATTTTAAAGGGCTTCGTGAGGAAATTGAAGCAAAAGCAATTGATTTTATAAATAAATTGAGTGCATTGGGCTAAGAATCCATCAAAATAAATGTATTTTTAAGCGTTCCATCGTTGGAACGCTTTTTTTTGTACCATGGAGAAATTAAATTTGAAGAAGATGATTATTGCCGTAGGGTTATTCATCTTTATGGTCATACTATTTGTAACTCCTAAAAATGATGACGCAACGTTTTGGTATGCTGTAGCTATTGCCGGATTAATGGTCCTCTTTTGGTTGTTTGAGGTGGTTCCAATTTATGTCACTGCTTTATTCCCTTTTGTTTTGGCAGTTCCATTAGGAGTATTAGAAGCATCGGATTTATCAGCCGCTTATGGTCATCGTTATATTTATCTGTTCCTAGGTGGATTTATTCTTTCTTTGGCTCTGGAAAAATGGGATGTTCATAAGCAAATTGCAGAAGGGATTATTAGAGTCGTTGGTACATCTAAATCAAGAATTTTATTGGGCTTTTTATTAAGTACAGGACTGCTTAGCATGTGGATTTCAAATACTGCCACTGCGTTGATGATGCTACCCATGGCATTGGCAATTTTATCAAAGGTAGAAAGTAAAGACAAATCTAAATTTTCAGTATTTCTTTTACTCGCTGTTGCTTATGGTGCAAGTATTGGCGGAATGGCAACACTTGTAGGGTCTCCTCCTAATATCCTTATGGCAGGCCTATTGGAAGATAATTTCGGAATTTCTATCGACTTTTTTTCTTGGATGAAAATTGGGCTTCCTCTTAGTTTAATTATGCTTACAATCGTTTATCTATTTTTTTATCTCTTAATGGGAAAGGAGCGAAAAGAAAACCTTCATGAAGTAAAGGAGGAAAAAAAGAAGTGGACCAAAAATCAAATTCGAGTGATTAGTTTATTTTCAATCGTTGTTTTATTGTGGTCTTTTAGAATGCCGTTGACTAAATATGCTGGAGTTCATTATACAGATGAAGGAATAGCGGTTTTAGGTGCCATTTTATTGTTTTTTCTGCCGGGCACCAAAAAGAATGAAAAATTATTGGACTGGAAAGACACTAAAAATTTACCCTGGGGCATTTTAATCCTTTTTGGAGGTGGCATGGCATTGGCAAAAATGCTTGAATTGAATGGTGTTATAGCTGAATTGTCCAGTGTATTCGAAAATTATGCCGATTCTTCTTTATATATATTGCTAGGAGCTCTTGTCGTTATTGCTATTTTTGGTACTGAAATTATGTCAAATATGGCACTGGTTTCTGTGTTTGTACCAGTAGTTGCAGATTTTGCACTTCAAACTGACTTTACTATTATTCAGTTATGCTTACCTATCACGCTAGCTGCTAGTTGTGCTTTTATGCTTCCAGTGGGAACACCACCAAATGCAATTGTTTTTTCATCGGGGCAATTGAAAATTAATCAAATGGCGAGAACAGGATTTGTCCTGAATATCATCGGAGTGTTGGTTGTCATTTCATTTAGCTTACTGTTTATTTAAGCCAGAATTTTTTTGTATTTTTAAATTAATTATTGAATAAATTTTATGATTATTTTACTTTCTCCTGCAAAGGCAATTGACACAACAAGAACATTAAATACAAATGATTTTTCGTCTCCTCAATTTTTGAGTGAAGCGGAAACATTGATTAAGAAATTGAAAAAGTTTTCATCCAAGAAAATTGGAAAAATGATGCATTTGTCTAAAGATTTGTCTGACTTAAATTATCAACGTTATCAGGATTGGAAAAATGAGATAGTATTAGAAGGTAATGCTTGTTATGTCTCCGCAGCGTTCAATGGAGAGGTATATAGGGGGTTTGATACTCCATCATTGACAGAGAAGGAATTAAAAATAGCCCAAGACAAAGTGAGGATTTTATCCGGACTATATGGTATTTTGAAACCTTTAGATCTTATTTATCCTTATCGATTGGAAATGGGAACGAAATGGGCTGTTACTCCGTCTAAAACTAATTTATATAAGTTTTGGGGTAGCAAACTGGCAGATGCAATTAATAAAGAAAATAATGTTGGGATTGTTGTGAATTTAGCCTCAACTGAATACTTTAAAGCGATTGACAAAAAAGTTTTGAAAGGACGGGTTATTACGCCTACCTTTAAAGAATTCAAAAATGGAGAATACAAGGTTGTAATGGTTTATGCTAAAAAGGCCCGGGGTTTTATGGCTAGATTTATAGTTGAAAACAATATTGAAAATCCTGAAGAATTAAAATTATTCAACACAGAAGGGTATCATTATGATACAAACTTATCGGAAGGAGATAATTGGGTGTTTACGAGGTGAAAATATTTCTAATAATCTAATTTTCTCGCAAGCTAATAATACGTTGGTCCATTCCTGGTGCTCTAATTTTTTACCCTTTCAATATAAACACCAGTTCTTGTATCTACTTTTACCGTTTCGCCAGTATCAATAAATAGCGGGACACGAATTTCAGCACCAGTTGCGATTGTAGCAGGCTTCATCGTATTGGTTGCTGTGTCACCTTTGATTCCAGGTTCAGTGTACGTGATTTCTGAAATAATGTGCATAGGTAGCTCCAAAACTAAAGGTAATTCTTCTTCTGCGTGAAAAAGGATATTACAGGTCATTCCTTCAACCAAGAATTCTGGTTTTTCAACCATATTTGCTGGGATATTCACTTGCTCATAATTCTTATTGTTCATGAAAACATAAGAATCACCGTCTTGATACAAGTATTGATATTCTCGATTTTCTATTCTAACAACTTCAATTTTGTGACCAGCAGAAAATGTAAAATCCAAGACTTTACCTGATTCAATTTGGCGCATCTTAGTACGCACAAATGCTGGACCTTTTCCTGGTTTTACATGCTGAAACTCTATAATTTGGGCTAGTTTACCATTGTGACTAATACATAATCCATTCTTTATATCTGAAGTGTTTGCCATTGTTCTAATTTTTAAGCGAATATAATCAAATATTCTTTCATTTAGAGGTGAAATGTACTATCTTTGTAGAATGAATTGGGATGGATTTATAAATTACGAGTTATTTGAGTTAGGTGATTTTAAATTATTACTAGGTAACTTATTGATTGGTATTGTCATTGCTGTAACTACAAGTTTTTTCGTTACTATTCTTAGAAGAGCTATTCTTAAGCCACGTTTTATCATCGATAAGATTGATGAGAAAAGGAGAAATACTTTTTTTTCAATCGCCAAGTACTTTGTTTGGATTATTAGTGGATTAATTATTCTCGAAGTATTAGGTGTCAAAATTACGCCTCTTCTATTTGGTTCAACAGCATTACTTGTTGGTTTGGGACTTGGACTTCAGAATATATTTAAAGATTTTATTTCAGGTCTTTTTCTATTGTTTGAAGGTTCAATTAAGATTGGAGACATAATAGAAGTGGATGGAGAAACAGGTAGAGTGGTTGAAATAAATTTAAGAAGTTCTGAAATCTATACAAGAGATGATGTAACGATTATTATTCCAAATTCTAGATTCATCGTAAAGAAAGTTGTGAATTGGTCGCATGACGAGAGTTCTGTCCGATTTAAAGTTAACGTTAATGTTGCTTATGGTTCAGATGTAAATGTGGTTGTCAAGTGCTTAGAGGAGGCTATGAGCGAAAACAAACAAGTTCTTTCAAAACCTAAACCGTTCGTTCGTTTCACTGACTTTGCTGAATCTTCGTTGTTTTTTGAGATGATTTTTTGGTCAAATAACACCTTTAGAATAGAGAATACAAAGTCTGATCTACGAAAAGAAGTTTACTTGAAATTGGAAGAAAATAACTTAAACATTCCTTTTCCACAGAGAGATATTCACATTAAGGGAATGGAGCATATGGTCGATTTTCAACAAAAAAAGGCAAAAAATTAATGATGTTGCATCACTCTTAGGTCATTCTATTTTTACGTTTCATTTTTTCTTCAAATTTGTTTACTTGAGAATTGTGAACAAATAAGAAGTCTCCTTGCTCTTTTTGGTTTCTAGATTCTTTAACAACCTTAAAATCGGCTACTCCATATTGAGTGTATTCCAATGATTCAAAATAGTTGAACATTTCATTTTCATTCGCAGGCCCTATTTCAATTTGAACAATGGGCTTCATTTTAGAAATGACTGACTTGATTTCGTTAAATACAATGACTTCGTATCCCTCTATATCACATTTTACATAATCTAACTTGTCAAATGACGAGAGTAACTCAGAGCCTTTTACTATTTCAACATTATGTGTTTTATGCGCTTTTTTCTCTTCTTCGGACTCCGCAATGTGAGGTAAGCCTGTTCTTATCATCCCATTGGATTCTGGCATAACCATGGTAATTATACCAGATTCATTACCGAGGGCATAATTAACAACTTTTGCACAGTCAAATTTCTTCATAAAGAAAGAAAGGACATCGTAGAATGGTTTTACAGGCTCAATTGATAAAACTTGTCCATTTGGAGTTAATTTCGCGAAATTCTTTGAGAAATATCCCAAATTTGCTCCTATATCTACGACAGAATAATCTGTTTCTATAATATCTTTAACTAGATAATGGTATTTAAATCGTTCATCATTTTTAAGAATTCCTAAGTTGTATAAAAAGTAAAAGCCTCGGTGTAAGGTTTTTAGATAGCCCTTTTGACTCATCACTTTAAATAATATTTTTTTAATAAGAACAATCATGTTAACTATTTATATGCAACGAATTTAATCTTTTTGTTGAAATAATTTTATGCTTTAAATTTAATTTGTAAATTAGAGCTATGGTATCGCCAATATAGATTGGATATAGAATGCCAACTTCGAAAGAAGGAGCCCGTACGTATAACTTTGAAGCTTAAAAATGTTATTGTAAGGAAAGACTTTGAGGTAGGATGTTAGACCGCAACGTAATTTACGTTGAGAGTATTCGAACAGTGGGAAACAGATCATTTCAGCAATCCTAATCTTGTTATCTGAGGCTTCAGTTAACATATCGTATGGGCTTTTTATTTTTTCTGTTTTAATTGTAGATGGTTCTGGGGATCAAATTGGTTTAAATTCGCTAGAACAGGTCTAATTTTCGATGAACAATAATGAATATTCATTTTCTTAAGAATTAGATTGTAACAAAGCAACCCTTATAATTAAATTTCCGTTTTGATAATAGTTGAACCCTAACTTATTCTAAATGAGAAGTCTAATTGTTTTTACTCTATTATTTATAACAACTAATAGTTATGGTCAGAATTCATATGGCGATGATTTCCCAAAAGCTAATGTTGTATCTAACAACATAGGTTCAGACACGATAGAGTATAAGTTCGCCTCTAATTATTATATAGATGCCTATAAAGTACCAATGCTGGAGAATAGAATGCTAAATCGTTATTCTGAAATCATTAACATCGATATAAATTATGAGTCACAAACAATTACATTTATGACTTTAACGCCTGGTTCAGAAGCGTTTTTAGATAAATTCATTACTCATTTTAAGTATAAAGGATATGACATTAATTAAGCTAATCTTGCTGTTAACTCTATTCAGCTCTCTTCATGGATTTTCGCAATGTAATACGAATACGTCTATATGTACGGGTGGTCAATCAGCTCCTTTTGGATTTATTCCTCCGTCATCAAATCCATCTTCTTGTTTAGATTTTACTAATGGTAATGGTGCTAACTATGGGTACGTTATTTTATATATCACTTCATCAGGTCCATTAAATTTATTAATCGACAGTCCAACAGCTACATTTGGTTTTATTGATGTCTCTATTTTTGATATTACTGGTCAATCTGACCCTTGTTCTTCCCTGAATTTAACTACAGAGATAGGGTGCAATTATGCTAGCGCTTCTAGCGGATGCAATCAATTTGGGAACACATTTCCGTGTCCATCGATAGTTCCTGCACCTATGGTTACTGCCGGAGATATATTAATGATATTAGTTGAAGATTGGTCGGGGACAGCTGGAAGCTTTACTTTGGAATTGGATTCCGGTCCGGGAAGTGCTCAGACGGGACCTGGCGACCCAACAATAAATCCTGCAGGACCATTTATTGATACAGACCCAATTTTTACTATGTCTGCAGCAAATGGAGGAGGAACTTGGTCTGCAGATTGTGGAGCATGTATTGACCCTGTTACGGGTAATTTTGATCCTTCTGTTGCGGGGACTGGTACTTGGAATGTTTGCTATAGTTTAGGAGCAGCGCCATGTGATGCGAATGATTGTGAGACGGTTGTCGTAGGTGGAGGTTGTACAGTCCCTGTAATTAACCCACTAGGCAATTTTATTGGATGTGACTCCTATACTTTACCTCCAATTACAGGAACTGATTTAACGGGAAATGAAGCTTATTATGCTGGAACGGGAGGAACTGGAACTCAATATAATGCAGGACAAGTTATTGTTTCAAGCACTACTCTTTATATTTACGATGAATTCACACCGACTTGTTTTGATCAAGAAGTTTTCACAATTACACTTGACATAACAGATCCTACTATGAATTGTGCAGGAAATCTAACAGCTTTATGTTCAATAGCTGAACAGCCACCCTATGCAAATTATGCTGCGTTTACTGGTGCTGGAGGAACCGCAAATGACGATACAAATTTGAATACAGCTTCTTTTATGCTTTTGAGCGAAGTTTCAGATGGTAATTCTTGCCCTGAAATAGTTACCCGAACATACCAAATCTCAGATGATTGCGGTCATACCTCTACTTGTCAACAAATAATAAGTATAAACGATATCGTAGCTCCTACTTTTGTTGCTCCACCAGCGGCTATTTCAGTTCAATGTATTGGCGATGTTCCTGCAATGACAAATTTAACATGGAATGACAATTGTGATGGTACTGGAAATGTTGCTGGTACAGATGGTGCACTTGTTGGAGGTTTTTGTGGTGGGACAATCACACGAACTTGGACTTATACAGATGCATGTGGAAATAATGCAGTGACCACTCAAACTATTACAGTTAATGACACACAAAATCCGACGGGAACAGCCCCAGCAGGAGCTTCTTATCAATGTATTGGAGACGTTCCAGCACAGACAACTGCAGAAATTGGTGATGAGGCAGACAATTGCAGTGCACCAGTTGTTGCAATGCTTGCCGAAACGCAAGCGGGCACTTGTCCAATTACTATTACAAGACAATGGAGTATCACAGATGCTTGTAACAATTCAATAGTTGTTACTCAAATTATCACAGTAGATGATACTCAAGACCCAACAGCAAGTACCCCAGCTCCTCAAGTCGGTCTTCCACCTGCTTTTGACCCACTGCAGGTTACCGATGAAGCAGACAACTGTGGAATTCCAACGGTTACGAACGGTGGAGACATTTCAGATGGTGGAAACTGTCCAGAAATTATTA
>Ga0316209_1001777_pt1 | contig 20310 bp, 14 predicted proteins | sample 6monopyrite_MG_FD_204945 | JGI IMG/M metagenome (GOLD analysis project Ga0316209, IMG submission 204945) | Microbial mat bacterial communities from mineral coupon in-situ incubated in ocean water Damariscotta River, Maine, United States -... | ecosystem: Environmental > Aquatic > Marine >...
AGCTTTTAACGGCCCCACGCCATGAAATGAAAGTGATAAATCACAGGAGTAAATACCGTGCTAAAGGTGCTTAACTTAGTGCCATTCGGGACAGAGCGCCAAAAAGCGGCGGTCTTTCCCCGAGGGAGAAGCGCCTTAGCAGGGTAACTTACCCGGCTTTTAAAATGAACGGTCCACCGAGTATCTTGCCAGGTCTTGCAATGCCTGTTTGTATTCTGATTCCGGCAAATGTGCTAACTGCTGGATCGCTAACTCCGCTTCATTTCTGGCGGTTTTTTCGGTGTACTCAATCGCGCCGGTTTCTTTTATAGCCTGCATAACTGGCTCCAAATAATCCAGCCCGCCTTCTTCAATGGCTTTGCGCACGACATCTGATTGTTCTTTTGTGCCATTGCGCATGGCAAAAATTAAGGGCAATGTGGGTTTACCTTCGGCTAAATCATCGCCGACATTTTTGCCCATTTCCTCACTTGATGAACTGTAATCCAGCACATCGTCAATTAACTGAAACGCAGTGCCCAGGTGCATGCCATAGGAAGCCATGGCACTTTCTTCGTCTTCCGGGCGATTACACAATACCGCTCCCAGTCGCGTAGCCGCTTCAAACAACTTGGCAGTTTTAGCATGAATAACGTCCAGATAACGCCGCTCGGTGGTATCCGCATCGTGGCAGTTCATTAACTGCATGACTTCGCCTTCGGCAATCACATTGGTGGTTTCCGCGAGAATTTGCATGACTTTCATGCTGTTCACATCCACCATCATTTCGAAGGCACGAGAATACAGAAAATCGCCCACCAGAACGCTTGCTGCATTGCCAAACAGGGCGTTAGCGGTTTCCTTGCCGCGGCGCAGCTCAGATTCATCGACCACATCATCATGCAATAAAGTCGCGGTGTGAATGAACTCGATGATGGCCGACAATATATGGTGATGGGTACCTTCGTAGCCATAGGCACGGGATGCCATTATGCTCAGCATGGGCCGTAAGCGCTTGCCGCCGGAGTTCACAATGTAGTGACTCAGCTGGTTCACCAGCACCACATCCGATGACAGACGCTTTTGAATTACATCATCCACCGCCTGCATATCGTTGGCTACCAGAGCTTTTATATTGTCTACTTGCATGTTTTATCGGGTGCTTACTGTATAATTGAGGGCCGAATTATGGTGTATCACACCCCAAGTCTCAAGCCTGAACTGATCCCAGTCGCTGCTTTCGCTATTTTTTTCAATAAAAAGCCCAATTCGAGTGCATTTAAGCTTGTTTATTGGCCCACAAATCGCTACAATTCGCACCCTTTCTGAAAACAGAAAACTAACACGCCCACTTTTTGGCACAAATATTTTAGGAGTTGTCCGGTATGTACGCTGTAGTTAAAACCGGTGGTAAACAATATAAGGTTACTGAAGGTGAATATCTGAAAGTTGAAAAACTGGACGGCGCCGAGGGTGACTCAATTGAAATCGATCAGGTGCTTATGATTGCTGATGGCGATAAGCTGAAGATCGGAAGCCCAATGTTAGACGGTGGCAAGGTAACCTGCGAGATTTTATCTCACGGTCGTCACAAGAAAGTTCATATTATGAAGTTTCGTCGTCGTAAACATCATCAAAAATGCACAGGGCATCGTCAGTATTATACTGAAATAAGAGTAACTGGCATCGCTGGTTAAACCCTGCAATATAAGAGGATTTAGAAATGGCACATAAGAAAGCCGCCGGTAGTACGCGTAACGGACGCGAGTCGGAAAGTAAACGCCTTGGCGTTAAAATGTATGGTGGTCAGGCAGTATTGGCTGGCAACATTCTGGTTCGTCAACGTGGTACACAGTTCCACCCGGGCACCAACGTAGGCATTGGCCGCGACCACACACTTTTTGCCAAAGCAGAAGGTGAAGTGAAATTTGAGGTTAAAGGCCCCAAAAACCGTCGCACAGTGAGCGTGGTTGCTGCGTAAGACTCACGTCTTTGCAAACTCAAAAAACCCTGCTCTTGATTCAATCATGGCAGGGTTTTTTTATGCCTTATGTATTAGGCTATAATTTTCGTACCCCATCGCGAGCTGAAATTAGCTTTAGCTGACGGCAAGGTATACCCACCACCCAACTGGACACACTAAATGCGCTTTGTAGATGAAACCAAAATACTCGTAATTGCCGGTGACGGAGGCAATGGCGTGGTCAGCTTCAGGCGCGAGAAATTTATCCCCCGGGGCGGCCCGGATGGCGGCGATGGTGGTGATGGCGGCAGTGTCTTCCTGGTCGGCAGCCACGATTTAAATACGTTATCTGATTTTCGTACCGTGCGCACCTACACCGCACGCCCTGGCACCAAAGGCGCGGGGCGCGGCATGACCGGTAAAAAGGGCGATGATCTGTATGTACAGGTCCCCAATGGCACCCTGGTTTACGATGTAAATACTGAAGAGCTGATTGGCGATATCACCGAACATGGCCAGGCGCTACTGGTCGCCCAGGGCGGTTTTCATGGGCTCGGTAACATCCGCTATAAAAGCTCGGTAAATCGCACCCCACGCCAGTGCTCAACGGGCAGTGAAGGTGAGCGCCGGGAATTACGTCTGGAATTAAAAGTACTGGCTGATGTGGGCTTACTGGGCTTGCCAAATGCGGGCAAATCGACTTTAATTCGTGCGGTATCCCATGCACAGCCAAAAGTGGCTAACTACCCATTTACCACCCTGCACCCAAATCTTGGTGTCGTAAATGTCGGCCCGTCGCAGAGTTTTGTCATTGCTGATATTCCCGGGCTCATTGAAGGCGCAGCGGAAGGCGCAGGCCTCGGTATTCAATTTTTAAAACACCTGAGCCGTACACGCATTTTATTACACGTCATTGATATTGCCCCCTACGACCAGGTTGATCCGGCACACAGTGCAGAAGTTATTTTAAAAGAACTGGAAAAGTACAATCCACAAATGCTCGATGAACCCCGCTGGTTAGTGCTCAATAAAACCGACCTGCTCCCGGATGAGGAAGCCAATGCGGTTTGCGATGATATTATCCAGCGCATGAACTGGACCGGCCCGAGCTATCGAGTTTCAGCGGTTAACAAACAGGGCACAAAAAAGTTAATCTTTGATATTATGACTTATATTGAAGATGAAAAAGATAAAATAAAAACAGCAGACGCACATACGGATGCTAATGCTGAAATTGATAATGAAACAGATTAAAAATTTTAATACAGGACTCGCCGTTCTTAATTATAAGATGAGAGCGTTGCACAATATCAGCAATATAAAAAGATAATGACAATGACAATGCTCGTTCTTTTTTATTTATCTGGTATCACGCAAAACACCTGATAAAACATCTCTGCGTCAAAAACAATAACTCAACTTTACAGACACCATGAAAACACGCCAACAACTCGCTAACTCAAAACGCTGGGTCATTAAAGTCGGTAGCTCACTGGTCACCGATGATGGACGTGGGCTCGATGCGGCTGCCATAAAAAGCTGGACCGAGCAGATTGCGCAATTACGTAAACAGGGCAAGGAAATTTTACTGGTTTCCTCCGGCGCCGTTGCAGAAGGTATGGTGCGCTTAAACTGGCACACCCGCCCCAATGCATTACATGAGTTACAGGCCGCTGCTGCAGTGGGCCAAATGGGCCTGGTGCAAACCTACGAAAGCCACTTTAAAGAACACGGTATTTTAAGCGCACAAATTTTACTTACCCACGATGATTTGTCTGATCGTAAACGGTACTTAAATGCCCGCAGCACATTACGCTCACTACTGGATTTAGGTGTTATCCCTATTATTAATGAAAACGACACGGTCGCCACGGATGAAATTCGCTTTGGTGATAACGACACCCTTGCCGCGCTGGTGGCTAATTTAGTGGAAGCGGATGCCTTAATTATTCTCACCGACCAGCAGGGCCTGTTTAGCGAAGACCCGCGTAAAAACCCCGCTGCTGAATTTATTTCAACCGGCATGGCTAATGATGCAAAGCTGCACAAAATGGCCAGCAGTAGTGGCGGCGCACTTGGCCAGGGCGGCATGAGTACCAAGCTCAGCGCCGCTCAACGCGCTGCTCGCTCCGGCACCGCCACACTCATCACCAGTGGGCGAAGTAACCATGCATTATTAGACATACTCAATGCTGAAGCACCGGGCACTTTGCTATTGCCTGAAGATGAGCCCATGGCTGCACGCAAGCAATGGTTGGCCGGCCATCTTAAAGTCAGTGGGACGCTGGTGCTGGATAAAGGCGCAGGTGATGTTTTACTTAGCTCAGGAAAAAGCCTGTTAGCAGTAGGTGTAACATCCGTCAGTGGAAACTTTATACGCGGCGAAATGGTGGCCTGCATTAATCATGAAGGCAAAGAAATTGCCCATGGGTTGGTTAATTATAATGCCATTGAAGCGGCTAAAATTTGCGGTAAAAGTTCCAGCGAAATTGAAGCAGCGCTGGGATATGTTGATGAAGCTGAACTGATACACCGGGATAATCTGGTGCTGGTTTAGTTTTTTAGAAAAGCCATTTGTCCGCAAATGAACGCTAAAGCTCGCAAACAAAAATAAAAGAATATTGTATTGTACGCCGCAGGCGCGCAAACAGAACGTTTGCGTTCATTTGCGGACAAAATGCTTATTTATACACCTAAAAAAAGGAAGCCGAAGCTTCCCTTTTTTATGACTACAAAATAAGTTTTAAACTTACTTGTAGTAATCAATCATAGTTTCTAATGAAGCCACTTTGATTTTATCTGCATTGCCAGCTGAACCGAATGCTTCGAAACGCGCCTGACAGATACCCTTCATTGCCGCCGTTGATTCTTTTAAGAATTTACGCGGGTCAAAGTTAGATGGGTTTTCCTGTAAGTGACGACGAACAGAACCGGTAGACGCCATACGTAAATCTGTGTCGATATTTACTTTACGAACACCTGATTTAATGCCTTTAACGATTTCTTCAACGGGCACACCATACGTTTGCTTCATGTCACCACCGAAGTCATTAATGATTTTTAACCATTCCTGCGGAACAGAAGAAGAACCGTGCATAACCAGATGAGTGTTCGGTAATTTTGCATGAATTTCTTCAATGCGGTCAATACGTAAAACTTCGCCGGTTGGCTCCTGCGTAAATTTGTAAGCACCGTGTGAAGTACCAATCGCAATGGCTAAAGCATCAACGTTAGTTTGCTCAACAAAATCAGCTGCTTCATCTACAGACGTTAACAGCATATCAAGGTCTAATTTACCTTCTGCGCCGTGGCCATCTTCTTCACCCATTTCGCCGGTTTCTAAAGAGCCCAGGCAACCTAACTCACCTTCAACCGAAACACCGCCAGCGTGAGCCATTTTTACCACTTCTTTAGTGACTGCAACATTATATTCAAAAGAAGAAGGCGTTTTCATGTCCGCTTCTAAAGAACCATCCATCATTACAGATGAGAACCCAGACTGGATAGAACGTAAGCATACTGCTGGTTCTGAACCGTGATCCTGGTGCATAACAACGGGAATGTGCGGGTACATTTCAATGGCCGCAGAAATCAGGTGACGCAGGAATGGTTCGCCTGCATAAGAGCGTGCGCCCGCAGAACCCTGCATGATAACTGGGCTGTTTGCTTCGTCAGCTGCCTGCATGATAGCGTGAACCTGCTCCATATTGTTTACATTGAAAGCGGGCATACCGTAGCTGTTTTCAGCTGCGTGATCTAGTAGTTGACGTAATGAGATTAGTGCCATGTTATTTACTCCTTAGTGTTAAGGTTTGTTAATCTAAAATTGTTAATCTAAATTTATTAATCTAGGATTGTTAATCCAGAATGGTTAATCCAGGTACCTTCTGATCAAGCCTGATTCTAACCACAGTTAATCAGAGCACCCCTGGTTGTAGTTGTTAATTCATTCGCACAATTTTTTCTAATGAAAGCATTGCTCAAATAAATGCGCCGCTAGCATTAATTCGTGGGTTCACAGATATCACCAATGGTTACCACTTTCATGGCATTGGTTCCGCCACCGGAATCACCCAGCGCATCACCACGGGTAATGATAATTCGATCACCGTCATTCACTATACCCTTCTCCTTTAACAGGCAGGCTACAGTCGAGCTAATATTGTAATCACCCACCTGATCAAAGTCGATACTGGTTGGATACACACCCCGATAAAGCGTGAGCTTACGGCGCGTGTGACGATGACGTGTCATCGCATAAATAGGAATACCCGAACTGATTCGGGACATCCATAGTACCGTTGATCCAGATTCCGTTAACGCGGCAATCGCATCCACGTTTAAGTGATTTGCAGTATACATGGTTGCCATAGCGAGCGCTTCATCAACCCGACCGAAAGTTAACTCCATACGGTGATCCGAAACTTTTGCCCGCGGATGTTGCTCCGCAGATTCACAGATTCTACCCATGGCCAGTACCGTTTCCACCGGGTATTTACCCGCAGCAGTTTCACCGGAGAGCATGACTGCATCGGTACCATCGTGCACCGCATTGGCCACATCAAAAACTTCCGCACGGGTCGGAATCGAATTTTCAATCATCGATTCCATCATCTGGGTAGCGGTAATCACTACCCGATCCATGCTGCGTGCTTTTGCAATTAAATCTTTCTGCACCGCGGGTAATTCCGCATCACCTATTTCGACACCCAGGTCGCCACGGGCAACCATAATAACATCGGAAGCTTCAATAATTTCATCAATACATTCAAGGGCTTCCGCACGCTCGATTTTAGACACAATCGCACCGTGACCACCCGCCTCACGCAATAACTTTCGCGCCTGATGTATATCATCCGCGGTTTTTGGAAATGAAACTGCAATAAAATCAGCGTCCAGCTTGGCGGCTGATTTAATATCTTCTTTATCTTTATCGGTTAAAGCCGGCGCAGATAAACCACCGCCCTGTAAATTAATGCCCTTCTTATCAGATAAATAACCACTTAATCCAACGACGCAATTAATTCTTAGGCCCTCGACGCTTTCCACATCTAATAACATACGACCATCATCAAGCACTAATCTATCGCCGGACTTCACATCACCTGGCAAACTTTTATAGGTAATGCCAACGCCTTCTTTTGTGCCTGCCGACGGATCTAATTCCGCATCAAGGAAAAACTTATCACCCTCGGTTAGATAAACTTTCTTATCAATAAAACGCTCTGTTCGAATTTTCGGCCCCTGCAAATCCGCAAGCACACCAACAACCCGGTTAAATTTATCCGCCGCCTTTCTTACCATCTCCACACGACCTGCCTGCTCTTCATGGCTGCCGTGAGAATAATTTAAACGCACCACATCAACGCCCGCTTTTACCAGCTTATCAATTGTTTCCTGATCGTCTGTTGCAGGACCGAGTGTTGCTACTATCTTAGTTCTACGCAAGGTAGAAAACTCCTCATTGTTTTTACTTTATATTCATCGCAAACTGAAGCTCGCGCCTAGCGTAAAAATATACCTGTAGGCGTTAGCTTCAGCTGACGAGCTTTAGCCTTTAGCTCTTTCTTCTAAAATCGCAACGGCAGGTAATTCTTTGCCTTCCAGAAATTCCAGGAACGCACCACCACCGGTTGAAATATAAGAAACCTTGTCTGAAATATTATATTTATCAACCGCCGCAAGAGTGTCACCACCGCCGGCAATTGAAAACGCCGGTGATTCTGCAATTGCCATTGAAATGGCTTTTGTACCTTCACCAAACTGGTCGAATTCAAATACGCCAACCGGACCGTTCCAGACGATAGTGCCTGCATTTTTGATCACCTCTGCAAGTGCTGCTGCGGAATCAGGGCCAATATCAAAAATCATATCGTCGTCTGTACACTCATCAACATTTTTCAACGTTGCTTCTGCCGTTTCCGCAAATTCTTTTGCACACACAATGTCAGTAGGCACAGGAATTGAACCACCGCGTGCCTTTGCATCAGCAGTTAATTTTTTCGCTGTTTCTACCAAATCTTCTTCGTAAAGTGACTTGCCCACATTGTGACCTTCAGACGCAATAAATGTATTTGCAATACCACCGCCCACAATTAACTGATCAACAACTTTAGAGAGTGACTCTAAAACCGTTAACTTGGTTGAAACTTTTGAACCGCCAACAATCGCCACCATTGGACGCGCAGGATTATCTAACGCCTTACCTAGCGCTTCTAACTCACCCGACAGTAATGGGCCCGCACATGCAGTCGGCGCAAACTTGGCAACGCCATGTGTTGACGCCTGTGCACGGTGAGCCGTACCGAATGCATCCATAACATAAATATCACATAAGGATGCATAGGCTTTTGATAAGGTTTCATCGTTTTTCTTTTCGCCTTTGTTAAAGCGACAGTTTTCTAAAATAACCACTTCACCATCAGCAATTTCTGGCGCAGAATCCAGGTAACCGGTTATTAATTTAACTTCTTTACCGAGTGCGTCGGTTAAGTAATCGGCAACCGGTTTCAATGAAAATTCTGCGGCTGGCTCACCTTCAGTGGGACGACCCAGGTGCGACATTAACATTACTTTTGCACCGGCTTCGATACAATGTTTAATCGTTGGCATTGACGCTTCAATACGCTTTGCACTGGTTACTTTGCCGTCTTTTACAGGTACGTTTAAGTCCTGGCGAATTAACATACGTTTGCCGGCTAAATCTAAATCGGTCATCTTAATTACTGACATGTTGACTCCTAAATATATTTTAAATTTATAAAAACTGTTTGGTAAATTTTTTATGCCTTAACAAAAAATTCTATTCTTTTCGACGTAAGCCTGGTTCAGGCTTACGAACAAGTCTCTATTTCGCATTCATCAACGCAATGGTAGTGTCAATCATCCGATTGGAAAAACCCCACTCATTGTCGTACCACGAACACACTTTAACTAAATTACCATTAATCACCCGCGTTAACGACGCATCAAAATTTGATGTGGTGCTGGTGTGATTAAAATCCACCGACACTAATGGCGCATCACTGTAATCTAGTACCTTGCCATCCGCTGCCGCTTTCATAATGGCATTTATTTCTTCAACCGTGGTGTCGCGACTCGCGGTAAATGTTAAATCGACTAACGACACATTAATGGTCGGTACACGTATTGCAAATCCATCTAACTTTCCGTTTAACTCTGGCACCACTAAACCAATGGCGGCCGCAGCTCCGGTTTTTGTCGGAATCATCGAACTGGTTGCAGAACGTGCCCGACGTAAATCCGTATGATAAACATCTGTTAACACCTGGTCATTGGTATACGAATGAATGGTTGTCATCAAACCATTTTCAATACCAATTTTATCGTTAATCGGTTTTACCATTGGCGCTAAACAATTGGTGGTACAGGACGCATTGGAAATAACCGTATCGGTTGCTTTCAATGTATCGTGGTTTACACCATAAACAATGGTTGCATCAACTCCCTGTCCACCGGGCGCTGAAATAATGACTTTTTTCGCACCGCCTTCGATGTGCAACGCTGCTTTATCTTTATTTGCATATACGCCGGTGCACTCCAGCACCACATCTATACCCATTTCGCTCCAGGGTAATTTTGTCGGATCACGTTCGCATAACACACGAATCTGATCGCCATTGACGACCATGTAATCTCCATCAACATGGACATCACCGGGAAACCGGCCATGCGCGGTATCGTATTGCGTTAAATGCGCATTGGTGTGCGAATCACCCAGGTCATTGACAGCAACGACCTGCACTTCATCGGTGCGATCCGATTCGTAAATAGCGCGCAGAATATTGCGTCCGATGCGTCCGTAGCCGTTAATAGCAACCTTGATTGCCATAATGTTTACCTTTTTATTTAGCGCTAAACTTTAGCGCTAAATGTAATGAGTTTGACCTGAGTAACCCGTCGTCAGCTGAAGCTAACGCCTACACTTATTCTTTGTAATGTAGGCACGAACTTTAGCTCGTGATGGATGCATAGAAACCTTTATTAACTGACACTACTTTCAAGCTTTTAGTGCCGACTTAGCTTTACAGGTTTGTCATTTTAAAACTTTTTTGCTAAATAATTTTTTGTTACTTTGAATTAGGGCTTGCTATGTCATTCAAAGTCGCTGGATACCTGCCTACGCAGGTATGACGAATATGTTTGATTTTCCTATTTGTATTTTCAAAAAATCACTTGGCAAACAAGTTTAAAGGGGAGTTAAAACTCACCCTCTAAAACTATTAATGACTCCGAAGTTTTCACAACGAAGCCATTAATTAAGTGAAGATTTTGTCTGCTAGCAAGGCGGAGTGAAATTTTAAGATGTTGAGCGCACGCTAGTGCGTGATCATTTAAAATTTCGCGACAACGCCGCTAGCGGGCAAAAGCTTCGCTTAATTTGCTGCTACGTGTTCTACGAAGCGAAGCATGTTACATGTGTAACCATATTCATTGTCATACCATGAAACCAGTTTCACAAAAGTACCGTCTAATGCAATACCTGCTTCTGCATCGAAGATAGATGAATAAGAGCAACCACGGAAATCAGTAGAAACTACTTTTTCATCTGTATAACCTAAAGTGCGGCTCATGTCACCAGACTCAGATTTAGCTTTTAACTCTGCACAAATTTCTTCGTATGTTGCTGCTTTATCTAACTCAACGGTTAAATCAACGACAGAAACGTCTGAAGTCGGTACGCGGAAAGCCATACCGGTTAATTTGCCATTTAGTTCAGGAAGAACTACGCCAACGGCTTTTGCAGCACCTGTAGAAGAAGGAATGATATTTTCTAAAATACCACGACCACCGCGCCAGTCTTTCTGTGAAGGGCCATCAACTGTTTTCTGTGTAGCCGTTGCTGCGTGAACCGTCGTCATAAGGCCACGTTTGATGCCCCACTTATCATTGATAACTTTAGCAACCGGCGCAAGACAGTTAGTTGTGCAAGATGCAGCAGAAACAATGGCCTGACCCGCATACTCGTTGTGGTTAACACCGTATACAAACATTGGCGTTGCATCTTTAGAAGGCGCTGATTGAACCACTTTCTTTGCACCCGCAGTAATGTGTGCCTGGCAGCTTTCTTCCGTTAAGAAGAAACCCGTACAGTCGATAACTAACTCAGCACCAACATCGCCCCACTTAAGGTTAGCTGGATCACGCTCTGCAGTTAAGCGAATTTTCTTGCCGTCAACAATCATAGAATCTTTGTCTGAAGATACGTTACCTGGGAAGTTGCCGTGAACTGAATCGTACTTAAGCATGTATGCTAAGTAATCTGGATCTAATAAATCGTTAATACCTACGATTTCGATTTCTGGGAAATCATTTGTTACTGCACGGAATACCATACGGCCGATGCGACCAAAACCGTTAATACCTACTTTAATAGCCATTGTGTTTTTCCTCGGTTAATAATTTTATAAAAATCTTTTTAAACTTCGTCGTTCCCGAATTTTATATCGAAGATGACAGAATTTATTATTTCACTAGAACTGTTCAGGTTGCTCCATTGTGGTTTCAGGGCAAGGCGGAAAATGTGAGCTTACATGTGTAAGTGTCCATTTTCTAACGCAGCCATGAAGCCACAAAGGAGTGAGCTGAATAGTTATAGTACGCCTTCAACAGCCTTAACAACATTCTCTACTGTAAAGCCAAACTCTTTAAACAGTTGCGCTGCAGGTGCTGACTCACCGAAGTGATCAATACCGACAACAGCATCCGCATACTTGTACCATGCATCCGTAACCGCGGCTTCAACCGCAACAGTAGGAATGCCTTTAGTCAGTACCGCAGATTTGTAACCCGCATCCTGCTGGTCATAAATATTTGTACAAGGCATAGATACAACGCGAATTTTCTTACCTGACATCGCTTCAGCCGCGCCTGTCGCCAGTGCAACTTCAGAACCGGTGGCAATAATAATTGCATCCGGTGTGCCATCACAATCTTTAAGGATGTAACCACCCCTGGTGATTTCAGCGATCTGTGCATCGGTGCGCTCCTGATGAGGCAAACCCTGACGCGAGAAGATTAAGCAAGAAGGGCCTTCTTTACGCTCAGCCGCCTGCTGCCATGCAACCGCAGACTCAACCGCATCACAGGGACGCCATACCGCCATGTTTGGAATCATACGTAAGGTAGGAATCTGCTCGACTGGCTGGTGGGTTGGACCGTCTTCGCCCAGACCGATTGAGTCATGAGAGAACACAAACAAACTGCGAATTTTCATCAAAGCCGCCATACGTAATGCATTACGCGCATACTCTGAGAACATCAGGAAGGTAGCACCGAATGGAATTAATCCACCGTGCAACGAAATGCCGTTCATGATAGCTGACATAGCGAATTCACGCACACCGTAGTTCAGGTAGTTAGCGTCCGCATTGTCGATCATTGGCTTGTAACCAGACCATTCGGTCAGGTTAGAACAACCCAGGTCAGCAGAACCACCGAACAGTTCAGGCAGCATTGGCGAGTAAGCTTCGATAGCCGCTAATGACGCCTGACGTGTTGCCGGGCTTTTCGCATCTGCATTGACTGACGCAATATAATCGCCAGAAGTCTTCGCCCAATCCGCGGGTAAATCACCCGCCATACGACGTTCGAATTCAGCCGCTAATTCAGGGAAGGCCGCTTTATAGGCTGCGAATTTTTCATTCCATGCCGCTTCAGCTGCTGCGCCTTTTTCTTTAGCACTCCAACCCTGGTAAACAGACTCAGGCACTTCAAATGCAGCATGATCCCAACCAAGTGCTGCTTTAGTCAGGTTAATTTCTTCTTCACCTAAAGGTGCGCCGTGACATGCATGGCTGCCCGCTTTATTCGGTGAACCAAAACCGATCGTGGTTTTGCAGCAAATCATGGTTGGCTTGTCTGTCATCGCTTTCGCCATTTCAGTCGCCTTGGCAATTGCTGCTGGATCGTGTCCATCAACGTCAGCAATGACATGCCAGCCGTAAGCTTCAAAACGCTTGGGCGTATCATCCGTGAACCAGCCTTCAACGTGGCCATCGATAGAGATACCGTTATCATCCCAGTAAGCAATTAATTTACCTAGACCTAACGTACCGGCAAGTGAACAGGCTTCGTGGGAAATACCTTCCATTAAGCAGCCGTCACCTAAAAATACGTAGGTGTTGTGATCAACAATGTCGTGACCTTTCTGGTTGAACTGACCCGCCATTGTCTTTTCAGCAATCGCCATGCCCACCGCATTGGTGATGCCCTGGCCTAATGGGCCGGTTGTCGTTTCAACACCCGGCGCATAACCGTACTCAGGGTGACCCGGCGTTCTAGAATGCAGTTGACGGAAGTTTTTAAGATCGTCGATAGACAGATCGTAGCCCGTCAGGTGGAGTAATGAGTAAATCAGCATTGAGCCGTGGCCATTCGATAAAACGAAACGATCACGGTCAGCCCAGTTAGGGTTTGCCGGATTATGGTTCATGTTGTCGTTCCACAATACTTCTGCAATGTCAGCCATACCCATCGGTGCGCCCGGGTGACCCGAATTTGCTTTTTGTACTGCATCCATACTCAGTGCACGGATTGCATTAGCAAGCTCTTTGCGTGATGACATAGGAATATCTCCAATCAAGTTTTTAAAATTTGCGTTGCCGAGACAGGTCTCAACAACAGGAATCTGGTTAATTAATTTACGGCCGGTGCATCTTAGCCGCAGGGTTTTCACCCACCTTAATAAAGGGGCGCTATTTTCCCTTACTTCGAGGCATTCGGCAACCGTATCGTGGAATTACATTGGGGATAATGGCTTAAGAGGATGATTTTAACCGCTGCAACATTTGCAACCTAAGCCATTAAACCCTTCACTTTCAACAGGTTAGAAACACACCGCCGGCATATAACTTATAGTCGTTTTTATTCACCTATAAGAATATTGTCAATTTGGCCACCAAATGTGCCCAACTTACCCCATCGTGAGCTAAAGCTTGCGCCTACGGGGCCGGATGACTGTAGGCGCGAGCTTTAGCTCACAATAAGCAACCCTGAAAAATTAGAATAAAAATTCAGCTTGGTAAATTCAGCGTGAAAAATCAGCCATCCTTCCATTTACCATCCTTCCATTTAATAGAGCACCCCATACTGGCGATTTGTTCCGCAGGCCCTTTGCCCGTTTCAGCGACCTGCTTCATCCCCTCAAATAAATCCCGCTTAACATCTGCTGCCGCGGCTTCTTTACGGCTCTCATCCAGGCGCCCGCGATACTGTAATTTCATCTGCGCATTATAACCAAAGAAATCTGGCGTACACACCGCACCATAGGCTTTTGCTATCTGTTGAGTTTCATCGAGCAAATACGGAAAATCAAACCCGAATTCCTGTGAAACCCTGCGCATATTCTCAAATGAATCTTCTTCATACTCGCTCGGATCATTCGACATAATGGCCACCGTATTCACCCCCATCGCCTTAAGCTCGCGGGTATCGCGCACAATTCGCTCGCGAATCGATTTCACATAGGGACAGTGATTACAGATAAACATCACCAGCAAGCCCTTCTCACCGGCACAATCCGCCAGACGCCAGTTTTTTCCATCGACACCGGGCAGACTAAAATCAATTGCCGGCTCATCAAACTCACATACCGGGGGCTGTAAACTCACCATAGGTCTCTCCTCTTTAGGTTCGCTAAATCCATACATTGAAACTCGATATTTCAGCTTCCCTGCATTTATGACGGCGGATGAACTTCAGGCCAATGCCTGTCCATTAATCGCCAAATTCCCTTACCATGCCACTTTTTACACCTCGAAGTAAACCCACAATACCCGGGTGTTACAATAAAAACCCACATGAACCCATAATTTAATCACCTCTTTTATAGTCAAACCCTTATATGCATGCTAAAATTCGGAGTTCAGTTTTAAAACCTTGTAATCTTTAGCGGAAGAACATGAGCCAGCAAAAAAAGCAGCCTAAAGCCCTGAAATCAGGAAAGAAATCGACAGTCAAAAAAGCCAGTAAAGCCAAGGTCGAGAAATCCGAACAGAAGGAAATCGAAAAGAAACAGGTCGAACAGGAGCAAGCGGCTCCGGAAGATGCTGCCAACGCTCCTAAGGACAAACAGTCGCTACTCAAACAACTGATTGCCAAGGGCAAAGAACAGGGCTACCTGACGTATGCCGAGGTCAATGATCACCTGCCGGAAGAAATTGTTGATCCGGAGCAGGTAGAAGACATTATCAACATGATTAATGACATGGGCATTACAGTTCATGAAGTAGCGCCCGATACTGAATCATTAGTTCTCACCGATGCCAGCGCAACCGATGACACCGCCGCTGAAGAAGCCGCCGCTGCACTGGCCTCTATCGAAAATGAATTTGGCCGCACCACCGACCCGGTACGCATGTACATGCGTGAAATGGGCACGGTAGAGCTACTCACTCGCGAAGGCGAAATTTCCATTGCCAAGCGCATTGAAGAAGGCCTCAAGCAGGTGATGCACGCACTGGCAACTAACCCGCGCTCCGTGCATCAGGTTTTAAAAACCTACGAACTGGTTAGCACAGAAGAAGCGCGTCTCACAGATTTAATTACCGGCTTTAGAAGCGACGATAGCGACGAAATTGCACAGCCCGCCTCCGGCCCCGCCGATGAGCGAGATGATGCTGAAGAAGAAGTTATCGATACCGGACCGGATCCCGAACGCGCAAAGGTACAGTTTGTACTGCTTGATAAAGCCTACAAAAAAACCTTAAATGCGCTCGAGAAAAGAACCAAAACTGTCTCTAAGTGCCGCCAGGAAATGGCCGAAATTTTTATGGAATTAAAATTCCTGCCGGTCATTATTATTGCCATGACTAAAGAACTGCGCAGCACCATTGATCGTGTGCGCACCCACGAGCGTCACATTCTTAATCTGTGTGTTAATAAAAGCCACATGCCTCGCAAAGCCTTTATTCAGTCGTTCCCGGACAATGAAACCAATCAAAAATGGATCGATCAGTACGTCAAAGGTCACGAGTACTCTGAAGCACTGGGCGAGTATACAGCTGAAATAAAACAGACCCAGCTGAAGCTTTCATTATTAGAAAAAACGTACGGCCTGGATATTTGCGACATCAAAGAAATTAATCGCAAGATGTCTATCGGCGAAGCCAAAGCACGCCGTGCCAAAAAAGAAATGGTAGAAGCCAACTTACGCCTGGTTATTTCAATTGCGAAAAAATACACCAACCGTGGCCTGCAGTTCCTCGATTTAATTCAGGAAGGCAATATCGGCCTGATGAAAGCGGTTGATAAATTTGAATACCGCCGGGGCTATAAGTTTTCAACCTATGCAACCTGGTGGATTCGTCAGGCGATTACAAGATCCATTGCGGATCAGGCAAGAACTATTCGTATTCCGGTTCACATGATTGAAACCATCAATAAACTGAACCGTATTTTCCGCCAGATGCTACAGGAAAAAGGCCGCGAACCGACACCTGAAGAACTCGCAGAAAAAATGGAAATGCCAGAAGATAAAGTTCGCAAGGTATTAAAAATTGCCAAAGAACCTATCTCAATGGAAACCCCGATTGGTGATGATGAAGATTCAAACCTTGGTGACTTTATTGAAGACATTAACATTATGTCTCCGGTAGATTCAGCCACCGGCGAATCACTACGTGAATCAACCAAAGATATTTTATCAACGCTAACACCTCGCGAAGCAAAAGTACTGCGCATGCGTTTCGGCATTAATATGAATACCGATCACACTTTAGAAGAAGTGGGCAAACAGTTTGATGTAACCCGTGAGCGTATTCGCCAGATTGAAGCGAAGGCACTGCGCAAATTACGCCACCCTTCACGCGCGGAAAACCTGCGCAGCTTTATTGGCGAAGACAGCGGCAATAATTAAAAACATTTTTAACTTGTTGTTACGCACATTATATTTATAATGTGCGTTTTTATTTAACAGACTTAAAAAATATAATGTCGTTTCTGCGAAGCAGGATAAATTTATAGGGAATAAATTTAAACATGCGCTGCATGGCCCGAAGGGTAAAATTCAGGGTGAGTGATAACCGTGTTTGTACTCAATGTACAAACGCAGCACCACGAACGCGAGACAGGAGTCGAGCTGGATGCAGGACATGGACGCTACTTGTCGCACCGACTAAAACGGAGTCACCTGCTTCGCTTTAAAATTAGAAACACCCTTAGAAATAAAGGGCCCGTAGCTCAGTTGGTTAGAGCGTCCGACTCATAATCGGCAGGTCGAGTGTTCGAGTCACTCCGGGCCCACCATTTATTCCCCTTCTCGGCGCTTTTGCTTAATTCCGCAAACTGACCAGAAGCCGGCTATCAGCTAACTGAGTAGAATTCTCTTAATAGTCAACACTAGACTTCATAGCTTTCAGCAAATCATTGATATATTAATGAGCCTGATTCATGGCATCAAAGCCCCAATAACAGGAAATAACTCCTATTAACAGATACCAGGCGAAAAAAGAGGTTTTATGCCAGAACAAATTACTAGTGACATTAACGAGACAGCAGTGATATAAGCTATATTATTTTTTATTATCTAGTAATTCCCTTATTCGCATTAATAACTTTTCAGATCCAAAGGGTTTATGTAACCGTTGTTGATGCAGGGCATCATTAATCAAGTTGATATTACTGTCATCACTAAATCCACTGACCATCTGAATCTTGATCTTCGGGAAATGTTTCTCCACTTCCGCGGCTAACTGATAACCATCCATACCGGGCATAATCACATCGCTTATCAGCAAGTCTACATATTTACTTTCAAGTATTTGTAGTGCCTCTTCAGCGCTTTCAGCACGTAACACATTATAGCCGTAAGTCGTCAGAATATCTTCAGTCAGATCCAGTAATGCAACTTCGTCATCGACCACTAGAATGGTCTCTTGGCCGGTGCTTAATTTTCTTATATCAGTGACGCTCTCTTGCGGATTGCCTGTTTCAGGTTTCTGAAGGCGAGGAATATAGATTGCAATTCGAGCACCCTGTCCCGGTTCTGAAAAGACCTGAATATATCCGTCTGCTTGCTGCACAAACCCATATACCTGACTCAACCCCAGTCCAGTCCCTTCAACGCCCTTGGTGGTGAAAAAGGGGTCGAATATCTTTTCTTTGATTTCCCGGCTCATGCCAATACCCGTATCACTGACTGATAACAATACATAGTCTCCTGGTATGATATCCATATTATGCACTGTCGAATCTGCAAGATGTTTATTACAAGTCGCTAATGAGACTGTTCCGCCATCAGGCATGGCATGCATCGAATTGATACATATATTGAGGATCGCATCCTCCAGTCGTGTCTTATCCAGCCATACAGGCCAGAGATTTTCTTCCAGTTCAAATACTAATTTAATACGATGGGTAAGTGTCTTTTCCAGCATATGCCTCATACCGTGGAGCAATTTATTGATATGGGTTGTTTCAGCAGAAGAAGGTGACTTTCGCGAAAACTCCAGTAGTTTTGAGGTAAGTTTCCTGGCTCGCTCAGCAGCATTAATTACTTCATTATTATATTTGATCAATTTTGGATTATTGTGATTCATACTCGTTTTGAGGAGTTCTGAAAACCCGAGGATAACAGCCAACATATTATTAAAATCATGAGCGATACCACCAGTGAGTTTACCTATAGCGTCCATTTTTTGAGACTGACGCAGGTTCTCTTCGTTTTTTTGTCGCTCAGTAATGTTTTCCACTAACGATGTAACACCGATTATATTTCCATCATCACCTACCAATGCTGTGTTATGCCACTCACACAATATCTTGCTCCCATCCTTAGTAATATTCTCATTAATACTATGAGTACCACCTTTTTTATCTAATAGTTCGCTCCAAACTTTACTAACTGTCTGACGAACATTACCAGGCAGTATTCTTTCCGAAATATCCTGATCCAATACTTCTTCTTTTGTATAGCCAAAAATGCGTTGTGCGGCCGGGTTCCAATCCAGAACTTCAAACTCCGTATTCCATTCAATAATACCCACGGGTGATAGCTCACGGTGTAGTAACAGACGTTGTTGTAAGATACGCAGGGATTCCTCAATACGAAATCGTTCAGTTATATCAGTGGAAACACCACCAACAGCATAAGGTTTTCCCGATTCACCAAACAAAGGAAATTTGATGGAGATAAAGTGGTGAAGCCCATCATCCTGAGGAGTGCTTTCTTCATACTCCATAGGTTTTCCTGCATTAATAACATCAATATCATTATTGTGAATTTCATCGGCTATATTTTCAGGAAGAATGTCGTACAAGGTTTTACCAATAACATCCTCACGTCGCATTTGGTGTAAGTCAGCAACTTTTTGATTAAGAAATGTGAATTTTCCATCAATATCCTTCACATAAATAGCCGCTGGTGCGTAATCCAGAATGTTTTGCATACGTTTTTCACCTTCAGATTTAGCATTACGCGTCTGTTTAAGTTCTTTAACCAGATTTTGGTTGTATATACGATCACTCATTGAATCTAGAAGCATATGATAAGTATAATTTCCAGAACGTACTATCACCAGGCAGTAGATCAACACAGCGAGCCCAGTTGCACTATCCTCTCCTCCACGGATGAGAAGTAACGGAATCGCTATCAGGAGTGGTGGAATGATAAAGGCATACAGGGTTTTAATACTGAATATGAACACCGACATAGCCATTCCAACCATCGCGGATAATAATAAAATACTGTAGATCCGGTAGGTGAAAGACGGAAGACTCAAACTTATTGCAAGAAAAGCTGCCCAGCCAACACCGACTACCACACTCGCATAAATATATTGGGTCTCAAATACGCTGTGATCAGATATATTGGCTGCGTTCTTTTTATAATTGACCAGATACCAAAAACGTAGGCCAATTCCAAACATCATGAAACTAGACCATGCCAAAAGCGATGCTGAAGAAAATTGCTCTCTATAGATATAAGCAATAATCATTGTAGCCGAGAATGTCACAATATTCTGTCTGAGCAGCGCCTCGTAAAGAATACTTACTCGCTCAATAGTTACAGATCTTTCATTGTTATGCTTCATTGCAGTGATACTCCACAATACAAACGCGGATTTTAGTCACAAGTGCGCCATGCATAATTTATAACGCCATTTCCATGGTTTCATAAACTTCTTCAGGTGTTTTGTAACCCAGTAATTTTCGTGGCCTTTGGCTTAATCTTGTTTATATATCGATAACCTGTTTAGCAGTTACTTTATCCAATGGTTGATCTTTGGGCAAGTATTGTCGAATAAGACCATTATGATTTTCATTAAGCCCTCGCTCCCATGAGTGATATGGGTGTGCAAAATAAGTATCAACGTCTAAGGCTTCAGCTATTTTTTCGTGATAGGCAA
>Ga0316209_1001778_pt1 | contig 20301 bp, 18 predicted proteins | sample 6monopyrite_MG_FD_204945 | JGI IMG/M metagenome (GOLD analysis project Ga0316209, IMG submission 204945) | Microbial mat bacterial communities from mineral coupon in-situ incubated in ocean water Damariscotta River, Maine, United States -... | ecosystem: Environmental > Aquatic > Marine >...
GGGCGTCAGCGTAACTGGGGTTTTCAGTTATGTTTTTTGTATCTTCGCAATGTGAAGGACTTCCCATGGAACCACAAACGCGTCTACCGGATTTACCGCGAGTTGGAGCTTAACTTGCGTATCAAACCAAACAAACGATTACAACGGGAAAAACCGGAACCACTTTCTGTGCCATCCACAATCAACGCTGTCTGGTCAATGGACTTTATGCACGATCAGCTGAGTGATGGCCGCAGCTTCAGAACCTTTAATGTGATCGATGATTTTAATCGAGAAGGGCTGGGGATTGAGGTCGATTTTTCTTTGCCGGCATCCCGCGTTATTCGCGCGCTGGACCGGATCATTGAATGGCGAGGAAAACCTTTGAGCATTCGCTGCGACAATGGCCCGGAATATGTCAGTGACGCGCTGGCAAACTGGGCTAGGCAACGCGGCATCGAACTACGCTTTATCCAACCCGGAAAGCCGCAACAGAATGCCTACGTCGAACGCTTTAACCGGACGGTCCGGTATGACTGGCTCAGCCAGTATCTGTTCGAAACAATTGATCAGGTCCAACACGCCGCAACGGAATGGCTCTGGACATATAATAACGAACGACCCAATATGGCGATCGGAGGAATAACGCCAATGCAAAAACGCGCTATGGTCATGACCATAGCGGCTTAAACAGTTCTACTTGCAGAGACCCTTAATAAAGGGGTATTACCGCTATACAGTCTTTGGATTTGGTGGTGGTTATGCTGCCGGTGCGGATGAAAAAAATATCTGTACGGCTGTTGGTGCACGCAATACTGTAAATTACATTACAGCATTTACGAGGAGTTTAGGTAGGGATTTAACGCCTGCTGAGCAATTTTATGTAGTTGAATTAATGGCTATGCCCGTTAATGCTTGAGGTAATAATAGATTAACAACGATTGCAGCAGCCGAGGTTCCTAAAGATCGGTTGGGATAGGCATGGCCCTATGGGAGAATTGGGTTCCATGCAAGAGCCGCTTAGCCCGGGATCAATTTCAATCATAGGAATGCCACTTTCTCATTTACCCCAAATAACAGCTTTCTTTTGATTGTTCATAAGGTTTGATTTCTGCATATTCCGTAATCCTCATTATCTACAAAGATTTTTCAGTATGTTGCATCGACCAATTGAATCCATCGTCTTCAGAAGTAGAATTTTCTCGTACTATATTTAAAGGAGATTCAGGTTTTGAGAAATTTTTTAAAGCGCGCCGCCACTTGATGTGGTTCAATAGTTGGTCGGCCTAAAGATTTCATAGATCCAGTGCTGATATAAACATGCAGTAATACCGGGCCTTGATCATTCTGTGCTTGCTTCAAAGATAGAGCAAAACCAGCAATATCGTCACAGCTGTAAACAGATTGATAACCACAGGCATCTGCGATTTTTAAAAAATCGATATGAGCAGACGTCGTTAATTGGCCGCCGGTTGAACAGTACGTACCGTTATCAAGAATAATATGTAATAAATTTTCAGGACCGTACGCACCAATGGTCGCCAAATTACCCAATTTCATTAATGCCGCGCCATCCCCATCTAAAACCACAACTGGTTTTTTTGTATTCAACGCCACACCAAGCCCCATAGCCGACGCCGCCCCCATAGAGCCAACTTGGTACAGGTGCTGAGCACGATCGTTTAAGGTAAACAGTTCACGTCCACATTTTCCAGTCGTCGCAATTACCGCCGCATCATCCTGAATGGACGTCAACAAAGCATCCAAGATTTCCACGCGTTTGGGTCGCTCCTTGCCATGTCCCATATTATGGATAATTGCGGATGGTTTTGGCAGGTGGTTATCCTCGACATTAAATGCATCACCCCCTTCAACATCACCTTTTTCCATAATCAGGGCATAAGGCAAGCCGGTTTTTTCCATATGCGTTTTCGCCCGCAAAAATACAGACTGCAATTGATTTTTATCTGTTGGAAACTGTTCGTATGGAATAGCCATCAATTCAAGTAAATCCGGGGTTATTTGCCCCATCAATTCGTGCTGTGGTTCATCCGCCAAGCCCGGTTTACCGCGCCAAGTAACGATTAACAATGTGGGGATTCGAAACGGAGTATTCAGCGAAGTTAGCGGGTTTACCGCATTACCAAGCCCTGAGTTCTGGCACATCATCACTGCATGTTTACCCGCTAACCACGCACCGGCTGCGATAGCGACGGCTTCACCTTCGCTGCTGGCGGCAATATAATCCGTGCGTTCATCAGCGATAACCCGATCGATTAACGGTGTTAAAAACGAACACGGCACCCCGCAAAAAAAACCAAATCCATGGCCTAAGGCACTATTAATAAAATCTTTGGCTTTGATCACAAGAATTTACCCGCTGCCGTTAAATCAGCCGCGTCATCGACATCCATCCATTCACCGGAGACATATACGACACGCACTTTATGACCATTTTTAACGATCCGCGCGAATAAATCGGGCAGTCCGGCTTTTTGCAAACTTCCGTCAGCTTTCATAGCGTTTATTTCTTTGCTAACAATATCACAGCCTTTGGCCGTTAACCGTGCCAAACCAACCCATTCACCGGAAACACGTTGCTTATCAAGGTCATGCCCAATCTCCGTTAATTCAACAGCTTCATCATCCAGAAATTCATGGCTATAAGGTTTAGAACATATAACAAAATCCCGTATACGCCCGTCATCTGAATGAATACGTTGCTGCCATAATGCATCCACCGTCACCACGATATCACCACCGGCTGATAACAACAGATCCAGAAAAAATTGTCGGAACAAAATATCGCCGTAGGCCAAAATGGTGTCTCCGTTCAACTGAGACAGAGCGGTGGATAAACTCGCCACTTCACCCGTCGTCGCATAAAAATCATTATCCACCGTATTGATGGACGGTAAATTAATGACACCTTTGCAATAGCCTCGGACGACAGTGACATCGCGAACTTGAGCATCAGCCAAACTTCTCACCAGCCTTTTTAATAATGGTTGTCCACGAACTTCGATCATACATTTAGGCCGGGATGCGGTTAACTCGCCTAAGCCTTCGCCACGGGAAGCGGCTAATACAATGGCTTTCATTGGCGATGCATCTTCTGGAAGATAGCGTTTTTCGGCTTCCGCTAATTCTTGGTTTCCGGTTAAATCAAACACGTCACTGACGCTGACAACGCGGCCCTCGACGCCTTGTAAATGTTGATCCCGGAATATTTGACTGGAGGTTTCGCGCATGGCCGTGATGACTGACCGTAAATTATGATTTGCCCAAATAGCCAGTGACACACTGGCATCCCTAAAGTCTTCGGTGGGGGTCGAATAATATTTAGTCGGCACGACGACTACCGGAGACCGGTTTGCCCACTCTTTGGTAAAAGCAAAAATTTCATCAGCATTGGATTTTTTGGAATGGATTAATATCGCATCGGCCCCAGCTTGGCGGTACGCTTCTGCACGCCTTAAAGCTTCGTCCAATCCCCACCCCGCTATCAAAGCTTCGACGCGAGCAATAATTTGAAAATCTGGATCTGTTTGGCTGTCTTTGCCGGCTTTGATCTTGCCACAGAATTCGTCCATATCAGCGAGCGGTTGATTAGATCCAATAAATGAATTTGTTTTGGGGAATAATTTGTCTTCGATACAAATACCCGCGATACCCCGTTGGCACAATTTCTTAACGGCGCGGCGCAAATTATTAAAATTTCCCCACCCCGTATCGCCATCGACTAAAATTGGAATTGTCGTTGCATCGGACATAAATTCCAGAACTTCTAAAACTTGCGTCCATGAAGCTTCGTTGTTGTCCCGCACCCCCATAGCCGCTGACATAGACAATCCGGACGCCCAAATGCCTTTGAAACCAGCCTCTTCGACAATGCGGGCTGATAATCCGTCATGGGCTTCCATAATAAATTCTAAATCCGGAGATGAAATCATACCTTTAAATGTACGGGCCTTGCTTTTGGTTTCATAAGCAGAAAAAGTTTCAGAGGCAGTGTACAATGGCTTGTTCCAATCAAAATCAGTTTACTCTGGGGAATTTGCCCATTGATATCATATTCTTTCCGGATTACGATGCCCTAACATGCACCAAATTCGGACAAATAACCACATTCCAGCTGTTAGCAAAAATAATGCTTACCCAAATCGATCTGGCACAAATCCGACTGGACAATGAAGGGTATATTGTTGACCCGTCCCAATGGACAGAGGAATTGGCCCATTATTTTGCCGATAAAGAAGACATCGCATTGAGCGATGACCATTGGTTGGTGGTTCGATTTATGCGTGATTATTATGCAGAACGAGAAATTGCGCCGGATGTACGCCACGTTATCAAACACCTGAAAAACACAACAGGAGCGGGTCGCAATTATATTTTTGAGCTTTTCCCTTATGGGTATGTCAAACAGGCCTGTAAAATTGCTGGCATGAAGAGACCCCGTGCGTGGAGCACGGGATAAAATGAGTGCGCAGGGCGGTCAATAATAAATGGATCCTATCGTCTTTTTACTCATCCTTTGTGCTGCATTTATGCATGCCACATGGAATTCATTAATTAAAAGCGGAGGCGATCCATGGATACGTCTCGGAATAGTGATCAGCGTTAGCGGTTTAATAGGGCTTTTATTTGCCCCATTTGTTGCATTCCCAGATGCTAAGGCTTGGCCATATCTAGCGGCATCCGTTGCCATTCATTTGATCTATTTCGTGGGCATTTGTCAGGGTTACCGATTTGGTGACTTATCCCAAGTCTATCCATTACAACGCGGCATCGCACCGATGTTGGTGGCGATTGGCTCATACCTGCTGATCGGAGAACGATTATCCGTCCTTGGCATTATTGCAGTGATCATCATCAGTTTTTCAATTCTTAGTTTGGCTTTAAATAAATCAACGGAAAAAAAGTGGACCGTGCACAACGCCCCGGCCGTACTCATTGCCTTGTTCACCGGATCCATGATCGCCCTTTATTCCGTATCCGATGGCATCGGCGGCCGTCTGTCAGGCGATGTTTTTGGTTATATCGTTTGGTTGGAAATTTTTGATGCCGTTTTTTTCATCCCGATGGTCATCACCCATTATTATTTGTCGCCAAAACGCGCGGTAAAACGTCATCTTAAAACCGGTTTTATCGGTGGTGGATTATCATTTATAGCCTATGGACTGGTGATTTGGGCCATGAGCATCGTCCCTTTAACATACGTTTCTGCATTACGCGAAAGCAGCGTCATCATCGCCGCCTGGATCGGCAGCCGGTTTTTAAATGAACCTATGGGGCCTAGACGTATTATGGCTTCCGTCATCGCCATGATCGGTATCGTACTTTTACAATTGAATAAACTTTAAACTAGCAAGGTATCATTCACCGACCGCTTTAATTGGGTTTTCAGTCCGCGAATTTATTTTTGGAAATACGTTCATTTGTGCCCGCTCGAGGTCTTCGGGGAAATCAATTTCGATCCACACAAGCCCTGTAATATCCACAGCGCCATAAGTGCCCGCAGGCAATGATTTCATGACTTCGCAAAAAGCTTCTTCATAAGTGGATAAAATTTCGTTGCGGTTAATAAATCCTTTGGCAGCCGCCGCCACCATTTTGGCGACATCCGGTGACATGGTCAAAAAACCCGGCCATTCACCAATAGTGTCATAGTCTTCAACAATATTTTTACCAAAATCAACAGGGACGCCTTTTTTCAAACAAAGTTTCACAGGTTCGTCACCCGGTTCAAAATCCCGGTCATAAATAAAACAATTAGGTCTTTCTGATTTCAGTAAATTACCCAGCACATCGCGTTGATAAAGCACATCAGCGTCCATGAATAGAACATCATCGCCCGACGTCATCACCGATGCCGCCGTGTCTAATGAAAAAATAGGACCTTCTTCGAAACGGGGATTAAACAATGTGCGGGTAAATCCAACAGGGGCGACTTTATCAAGTTCCGCAATTATTTCGTCTTGACGGTGGCCAACCACCACAACCAATTCATCAACGCCTAATTCCATTAAAAAATCGATATGGCGTGACAATAAAGTTTGCCCATCAAAACGTAATAATGCTTTGGGCAATTCACCATTGTCATCACCATGCAGTCGGCGCCCAACACCGGCTGCCAACATCACAGCTTTCATATTCTATTCCTTAAGACCATAAACTTTACCTGAGATAGCCTTCTTTTTTGAACCAGTCAACGGCATCGGTAATGGCATGGGATGCAGGTCTGGGTTGATATCCCAATTCCAGTTTGGCTTTTTCAGAGGAAAAAAACATTTTTTTACGGGCCATTCGCAACCCATCAACGGTGATGAATGGATCATTCCCACCCACCAACCGGGTCCATGCTTCAACGGCGTAAGCCAACGGGTACAACAATTTTCTTGGGATACACATCGTCGGTGGTTCAGCGCCCACAGTGTTGGCAATCATGGCTAATAATTGCTTAAGTTCTAAATCGTCCCCGCCCAAAATATACCGCTCCCCGATTTTTCCATTTTTAAAAGCCAAAACATGGCCCAAAGCCACATCATCAACATGCACGACATTTAATCCCGTATCGACAAAGGCCGGCATGCGGTTTGATGCGGCTTCGACCACAATACGCCCGGTTGGTGTTGGACGCACATCAAACGGCCCAATCGGGGTTGACGGATTAACAATAACAACTGGCGCATTATCGTCTTGGACCATCGACACGACTTTTTGTTCGGCTAAATATTTTGATTGTTTATAAGGCCCAATCATATCTTCAAATGTGACGGCTGTGCTTTCATCGGCCACCCCGTTTTCCAAAATTCCAAGAGTAGCGACGCTGGATGTATAAACAATGCGTTTAACGGACGCATCAATGGCGCTTTGAATAATTGCCGCAGTTCCATCAACATTGGCTTTGAACATTGCCGCTGGATCACGGGTCCAAAGTCTATAATCCGCAGCAACGTGAAATAATCCAGTGCAGCCTTGGAGCGGGGCTTTCAAAGAATGAGGGTCCAACAAATCACCAATGACAACATCAACATCCAAACCTTCGATGGTTTTACGCGAACTGTCCGGGCGTAATAAAACACGCACCCTTTCACCGGCTTTTAATAATTGACGCACCACCGCGGCGCCGACAAATCCCGATGCACCTGACACTAAAATCACTATATTTTTACCTCTACTGAAGACTTTCTTAACCAAGGCTTTATGCTGGTATAAAGCCTAATCACTGTTTAAAGTTCCGGTTTTTCTCATTGAACCTGCTTTACAATACCTGTCTTGATATCCATATCATCTACACTGCGTTATCACTATCACAGAATTGGTCACAACCTATGGAACCTTTAACAATTTATTTGGCAAGCCCGCGGGGGTTTTGCGCCGGCGTGGAACGGGCAATCGAAATCGTCGAAGGTGCGCTTAACGTTTTTGGCCCCCCAGTCTATGTTCGCCACGAAATAGTTCATAACAAACATGTGGTCCATGAACTGCGTGAAAAAGGTGCTATTTTCGTTAATGAAGTCGCAGAAATTCCCAAAGGTGCCAATACAATTTTCAGCGCCCACGGCGTCTCTGATGCAGTGGTTAATGCCGCTAAAAAAAGGGGCCTACCGGTTATCGATGCCACCTGTCCGTTGGTCTCAAAAGTTCATAAAGAAGGCCAACGCCATAGCCGCAAGGGACGCCAGGTAATTTTGATTGGCCATCCGGGCCACCCCGAAGTCGAAGGCACTCAAGGCCGCATTCCGGGCGGGGTGTTACTGGTTAGCAAAGTCGAAGATATCGCGACGTTAACGGTTAACGATGAAAAGCAACTCGCCTATGTCACACAAACAACATTAAGCGTCGACGATACGCGAGGCATCATCACAGCATTAAAAGAAAGGTTTCCTGACATTACAGGCCCCGATGTCAATGACATTTGTTACGCCACACAAAACCGTCAAGACGCCGTTCGGGATTTAGCCAATAAAGTCGATTTAATATTAGTTGTCGGTGCTGCCAACAGTTCAAATTCCAATAGGCTGCGTGATTTGGGAGCTGAGCTTGGCAAACCCAGCAAATTAATCGACGATGCGGATGGATTTGATGCAAACTGGTTATCGGGGGTCGAAAAACTCGGTATCACCGCAGGGGCATCGGCACCTGAAACTCTGGTACAAGGGCTTATAACGTATATTAAAACCATCCGTGATGTTAAGCTTGAACTATTAACCGGTAAAAAAGAAAACATTATTTTTAAACTACCACGCGAACTGACGTGCCGCCCTGATCATCCACGTCTGATAACCCGATAAAGGGAAAACCTATGGCCGTTCCGTTAATTCAGCAGTTTCGAGTTGGTGCATATATTTTGCGACAACGCATCAAAAAAAATAAATACTATCCGCTTGTTTTAATGCTGGAACCCTTATTCCGTTGTAATTTGGCATGCCCCGGTTGTGGTAAAATCGATTACGAGAAAGATATCCTTGATCGTCGCCTATCCGTTGAAGAATGTCTAGAAGCCGTGGACGAATGCGGAGCACCGATAGTATCAATCCCCGGTGGCGAACCACTCATTTTAAATGACATCAAAGACATCGTAGATGGTATTACCCGACGCAAAAAATTTGTCTATTTGTGCACCAATGGATTATTATTATTAAAAAAACTGGATGATTTTACACCCAGCCCTTATTTAACATTTTCCGTTCACCTTGATGGTTTGGAAGTCCACCATGATAAAGCCGTTAATCAAAAAGGCGTATTTAAACGCACGGTAAAAGCGATCCGAGAGGCCAAAAAACGGGGCTTTCGTGTCAACATCAATTGTACTTTATTCAATCAAATGACAGCAGCCGAAGCCGCTGAATTTTTTGATTTTGCCACTGACGATTTAAACGTCGAAGGCATTACTGTATCCCCCGGTTATGCCTATGAACGCGCGCCCGATCAGGATCATTTTTTATCCAGAACCCGCACCAAGCAATTGTTCCGGGATATTTTTAATTTGCAAAATAAAATTAAATGGCGGTTTTCCCAATCGACTTTGTTTATGGACTTCTTACTTGGAAATCAAACTTATGAATGCACGCCGTGGGGCAACCCGACGCGTAATATCTTTGGCTGGCAAAAACCTTGTTATTTATTAAACGAAGGGTATGCCCAATCGTTTAAAGAATTAATCGAAGAGACGAAATGGAATGATTACGGCACTGGGCGCTATGAAAAATGTGCCGATTGCATGGTCCATTGCGGGTTCGAAGCAACCGCTGTTAATGACACCGTTGCCCACCCGATCAAAGCATTAAAAGTATTTCTTAAAGGGTATAAAACATCCGGGGGTATGGCTCCTGAAATTCCGCTAGACAACCAGCGGCCCGCCGAATTCGTGTTTGAAGGCTTAGTTAAAACATTAACGCAAAAACGCGAAGACAAAGAATCAAATAGGAAATCCAAAACCGGGACCGGCTAATCGGGAAACGGTTTTAAGGCATTTAAAGGCTTTATTAGAGGCTCTGGCTATATGCCACAACCCGACGATATCCATAGGATGAGCTAGCAGTTGACAACAAAAGTCTAATTTTTTAACGCAGCCTTGATGATCCAGTAGTCCCGGCACCCAAGACGGGATACTTAAATCAACAGGATCAGAAACCGCACGCACGATCAGGAACGGAATATCAAAAATAGCCGCCACTTCACCAACGCCAAAACTTTCCATATCACATGCGCTGGTTCGGGTGTCCCAGAACATCTCCTGTTTATCAACGGCTTCTGTTAGCACCCGATCAGCATGCGCCATGGGCCCAGCAGAAAACGATACCATTTCATTGAAACGTGACAATAATGACTGCCGCCATGACCCGGAAACAGCAATCACCTGATCCCGGCCCCTTATTTCACTGGGTACAACCAACATACCGCTTTCAATGCTTGGCGATAATCCACCAGCCACACCAAAACTGACAAGCCCATCAATTTTTTGATTAATCAGATAATGTGCATTTTTTTTAGCATTTTCATATCCAACACCTGAACGGATAATAATTTCATGCTCTGCTTTTTGGCGTAAATCAACACACGCAGCTTCAATAGGGATTCCAGTGATGATGCCAATCCGCGCCACGTTTTATAATCCAACTTTTGGGAGTTTTTCATCGGAATTTTTCAAATTGTTATACCGCGCCAAGGACCACAACGGAAAAAACGCGCTATACCCATAATAGCGTAGATAAAACACACGCGGGAATCCAACCGCATTAAAATAATCCTCAATCCAGTGACCGTCTTGCCTAGGCGCATTCAACAAATAATCAATACCGCCTTTGACAGCAATACTATCAATTTCGCCAGCCGCCATTAATGCCAATACCGCCCACGATGTTTGTGACGGGGTCGACACTTTGACTTCATCCCGGCGGTTCTGCCAATAGCTGGCACAATCTTCGCCCCACCCCCCGTCATCACATTGGCGTCCTTTTAACCAATCGACGGAACGTACTACAAACGGGCTTTGCATATCAATACCAGCGGCGTTTAACGCGCACAATACAGACCATGTACCATAAACGTAATTGTTCCCCCAACGACCAAACCATGACCCATCGGGTTCTTGTTCATTTTTCAAATATGTTATCGCACGCTTGATTTCTTTAACATGTTTAAGCGGATCCAATTGAGCCAACATACCTAAACAACGAGCCGTTACATCGCTGGTCGGTGGGTCCAATAAGGCGCCATGGTCGGCAAATGGGATGTGTTGTAAAAACGTATGATCATTATCAATATCAAACGCGCCCCACCCGCCGTTTTTGCTTTGCATACCGACTATCCATTCGACACCACGTTGAATAGAGTGTTTGTATTTTTCAGGATTTGCTCGATGCAAAGCCATGACGACAACAGCCGTATCATCAACGTCTGGGTAAAAATCATTGTTGTATTGAAATGCCCAGCCACCCGGTCTTAAATTAGGGGCCCTTGACGACCAGTCACCAACCACATCAACAATTTGCCGATCGACCAGCCAGTCTAAACCTTTTTCAACGCTGCCGTTATCATCATGCGATCCGCTTTCAAGCAACGCATGAAGGGCTAAGCCTGTATCCCAAACAGGTGATACACAAGGCTGACAATAGGCAATATCGTCTTTAAAAACGAGTAGCTTATCAATGGCTTTCAGAGCCGTTTGATATGCAGGATCATCTGTTGGCGTCCCAAGCACGTGAAAGGCCATCACCGCATTGGCCATCGCCGGAAAAATAGCGCCTAAACCGTCTTCTCCATTTAACCGTTCACGGACAAATGTCATAGCTTTTTGAATGGCTTTTTGTTTAAGAAAATTTGGTAAAATGGGTTCGAAAACCCGCAAAACCCTATCAACTTTCAATAAGGCTGCACCAATCCAATGTCCACTTGGGTTAATCATATAATTTTTTTCAAGACCCGGCGGAATAATAAATAATTCAGAAATGTCGATGTTTGATGGATTTGCCGCTTTGGGTTTTAAACTCGCCAATACAAACAATGGGACCATCACAGTGCGTGACCAATAAGACACTTTGTCAATGTGAAAAATTGACCATTTAGGCAATAACATGGTTTCGACCCTGATTACAGGCACCGCACGCCATGGAACTTGTTCAAATAATGCTAACATAATACGCGTAAACACATTGGCGCGCGCAGCACCACCGTAATCTATAATCGCGTTTCGGGCTTTGATCATATGCGGGGCATTCATGTCATCCCCTGTCAATTTTAAAGCATAATAGGCTTTAACCGAAGCGCTGATATTAAAGTCTCCGTCATAATACAACGGCCAACCACCATGGTCATGGCTTTGGATTTGGCGTAAATAACCAGCGATTTTTTTTTCGACTTCTGAATTAGGTGCACCCAAAAAATGGTTTAATAAAATATACTCAGCCGGAATAGTCGCATCGGCTTCTAACTCAAACACCCAATGCCCATCAAGACTTTGTTGTTGTTCAAGCCATTTTCTAGACTCCAGCACCAATCGCTCAATATCTTGGGCAGCAATAGGACCGATATCACTTTCCGATGTATCTTCAACAGTTTTCAACTGGGCATTGGGTTTGTTCATGGGCCTTGGTAAATCCTAAAAATAACAATGCAACTATTTAATAGATGTAACATTGACTTGAAAAATGCACCATATTTTTTAAAAATTCTACTTATTTTTCAAGTAAAGAAACAACTTTTTGTGAAGATTGAAGGGCACCTTCCATAGTTGCAGGCAATCCTGTATTCGTCCAGTCTCCTGCAATCGTTACATTTTCATAAGGAGTATTACTATCTGCTCTAGATGCACATTGCGGTGGCGTGCATGCAAATGTTGCGCGTTTTTCCCGAATAATTTTCCATGGCCCCAACACTTCATTTCCAAGCTTTAAAACGCAACAAATTTCACGCCATAACGCGGTCGCCAATTTTTCTTTGGGCATATCCATTAAACCGTCAGCAGCGCTAATGGTAATCGATGCCACATCACCACGAATAAACAACCAATGGGATAATCCTCCGACAAGGCCGATAAAACGGGGTGGGGTCTCATCACCAAGGGCGACTGATTTTGGTAAAACAAAATGAACGTTGATGATCCCCCGGCTTTGATCAGGAACAGTGATGTTTGGAATTAATGATTTCACAACGTCCGGCGTAATTGCCAATACGAGCTGTTCATCGTCATCCAGCTGCAGCGTTTTTCCAGAAATTTGTAAAGAACGCGCTTTATTGCCCACGAACTGAATGGATTTAAGGTTTTCAGAATAGTAAATTTCCGCCCCTTTGTCCCTTAACAAACTCAACGCCGGATCAACCAAACTTTCGCTTAAACCTTTTTTGGCAATCATTGGGCGGCATGCATCGGCGCCTTTGAAAAAGGTTTGTTTTAAAACCCGCCATAAAATGCGCGCCTGACCGTCAACGGCTTGAGTATTTAATATGGATACCGTGAGCGGTTCCCATAGTTTGCGAAATAATATGCTGTTCGTATCCAGACAATCAGCAACGCAATCCTGATCTTTGGCAAAAGCCAATCGAAAAGCAGCGAGATAATCTTTTAAACTTGCCCCCGGAACACGGTTTTTGGATCGTAACAACGACCATGGAACGAGGCCTTTATCCGGTGACACAGTCCATGTATCGCCTGTTAACACATCTTGAAATGGGTAGTCGCACCTAAATGGTGAATAAAATGTATGTCGGGCATTAATTTTTGTTAAATACCGATCCGCGCATGGGTTGCCACTTAACAGCATGTGATTGCCGTTATCGATTTTCCTTTTTAATGTGCTGTCAAAATAGGATCGGCACCGGCCACCCGCTTGCGGACTGCGTTCAAAAAGGCGAACCTGCCATCCCAAATCAGCTAATTCGACGGCGACCCCTAAACCGCTTAGCCCGGCTCCTATGATTGTTACGCGTCGTCGTTTTTGTCGCTCGACCATGATCAAAAAATCCCGTACCGGATCACCAACCACAACTTAATAAATATGTTCAAGCCAACCCTCGGCTGTCCGGGCTGCCATCCCCGAAGACGTAATTTATCAAAAATACGCTGGTAAACTTCCATCATCATCACAGCCGGGCGCACGGATTTTGGGTTTTCTGCTGATAACAAAATACGACTTTGAGAAAATTTTTGACCCGCCATTACAACAAATTCTTTAAACACGATTCCAAACTGCGCATGCGCTATGATGTCTGATGGGTTTTGTTCTGAAATCCCGTATTTTAAAAGCACATCTTTGGGTAAATACATACGGTCATTTTTGGCATCTTCTTCGATATCTCGTAAGATATTTGTCAACTGAAGCGCATCGCCCAACGCTTTGGCAATGGTGTCACCTTTATCCCCGGCAACTCCAAATACGCGAATCGATAAGCGTCCTACGGCACAAGCCACCCTGTCACAGTAAAGAGTAAGCATTGCCATATCCGTCATTCGGAAATGGGAACCCACATCCATTTCCATGCCGTCAATAACCGCTAAAAAATCACTCTTTTGCAAATTATACTGTTGTATGGGGCGAACCAATGCTTGTGCCAGCCTACTCATAGTTGGCTTTTCACTATAAACAGACAAAATATCTTTACGCCATTTCTGTAATTGTTGACGTTTGGTTTGTTCTGCACCAACTTCATCGGCAATGTCATCAACTTTACGACAAAAAGCATAGACGGCAAACATGGCTTGGCGTTTTTCCATCGGCAAACAGCGCATGGCCCAAAAAAAAGACGATCCTGAACTGCGCACGACTTTTTCCGCACACAGTGCGGCGTCGATTTCTTGTTGAGACGACGAGTAGCTCATATCTTTATCTGTCATAGGTGCCTTTTTACATCAACCACCGGGCAAGGTCACTCTTCATTAACACCATCATCAAGTTTGTGATCATGATCATATGTGCGTCCTTTCCAGCCACCCCCTTGGCCATGAATATGGCGCCAAGCTGAACTCACTGTCATCGACATGTATAACAACGCCTGAATAGGTAAAAACAAAGACCATAATAAATTCATCTGGTAATATTTAAGCATCGGCACATAACTGATCATCATCAAAATCCATGCAACACCGCTTAACATCAGCGCAATTGTGTTTGAATAATAAATCGCCAAAAATACCAATAAAACAGGTGCAAGATATATAATTATCATAGCAACTACGCTCAATTGGACCAGAAGAAGGGAATAATTCAGCTGAACAAAAGCCGTTCGTGCAACCATATTCCAAATCTCGATTAATTGATGGTAACGCCGCAAACTGACTGTATCGTTCGACAAACCCAACCAAATTTTAAAACCCTGGCGTTTCAACAGTTTGGCAATGGCACAATCATCGATAAGCTGATGATGAACGGCTTTAACACCCCCTGCCTCAGAAAAAGATTTTCGATTTATAAGCATGCATCCACCCGCAGCAGCGGCGGTATTTTTGTTAGGATCATTTACCCAGATAAAGGGATAAAGTTTTTGAAAGAAAAATACGAATGCAGGGATCAGCATTTTTTCCCAAAAAACGATGATATTCAATTTCACCATCAATGAGACTAAATCCAGATTTTCAGCCTCAGCTTTATAAACAAGATTTTTAATATTTTCAGAACTATGAAGAATATCAGCATCCGTTAATAACAAATAATCCGCATAACCGAACTTTTTTACTCCCTCATCTATGCCTTGGTTCAATGCCCATAATTTACCCGTCCAGTTTTGAATTAAAGGCTTCCCAGAAACGATATGTAGCCTTGGACCTGACCCGGCCCGTTCAACCGTTTTGTCATGGCTGTTATCATCAACAACAATCACATTTAAATCACCCGGATAGTTTTGGTTTAAAAGCGATGTCACCGTTTTATGAATAGTTTCTTGTTCATCACGCGCCGGGATAACCGCTAAAACAGATGGCCATTTTGTCAATGTTCCGGCCGTGCCCAAACGTTGATCCGCCCACCAGAAACGTCCGCGAAAAAAAATCAAACAAATCCAGACCAGTAATACGAGGCTTGAAAAAAATATCAACTATTGAAACCCGTCAACGTTTGACCAAAGCTTTAACCGTGCCTTTAACACAGCAAGAAATATATTCAAATTTGTTCAATTTAACTTTCCCAGCCAATGGGTCACGGTTTGTTAAATCGATAATTAAACGATTTGCAATGGCGATGATTGATCCAGATTCCATAGCCAGCCTGCGGCTTTTAATATCCGTGACCATGGGAGCTGCTTTAATCATTAAATGTTCGGTAGTTTTTAACATTTTATTTAAAACACGTCTTAATGCAGGCGTGGTGATGGGTTTATTTAAATCATCAACAGTCGCACCAAATTCATCCATCCAGTTTTCAGGTAAATAGACACGGTCCATTTGTTTGAAATCATCAGCACAGTCTTGCATGTGATTGATGATTTGCAGCGCGCAACAAAGCGCATCAGATGCTTCATATCCGTTTTTGCTACCGCCATGAAGATCGATTAAATAGCGCCCAACCGGGGCCGCCGATAACAGGCAATAGTCAATGAGTTGCTGCCAATTCTGATACCGACTTTTAACAGCATCTTGTTTAAAGGCTTTGATCAAATCCAGACAATGATCAAACGGTACCCCGGTTTCAAGCAATGAAGCGCGCATGTTTAGTGCGGTCTGGATCGCCGCCTGCCCTTGGGTGCCCTTTAATGTATCGGCAAAAACATTAAGCCGTATGATTTTATCATCAGCGGATAAATCCGGATTGTCGGCGATATCATCAATCGCCCGCGCAAACCGATAATAAATAAAAACATGCGGTCTTAACGGAGCTGGTAAAAGCCATGACCCAACAGGAAAATTTTCATAATCACTGTCTTTACCAGAAGGCGTTTCAAATACGTTCAAAATCACATTCATTCAATTTTATTGCGTTCCAGTACTAAGCGCTGCTAATTGATTTTCCAATTCACCAAGCAATCCTGTTACTTTCCCGCCTTTATTACGGATAACAGATGCAAACTCTTTCTGCTGGGTTATGCCCATGCTGATGCCTTCGATCATGATATCAACAATCAATGTTTCATCATTGCGTTTTCGAACCCGCCAAACGACATTTACCGGTTTTTGCGCACCAGTCCGCTGTAACACGGTATGCACAAGCGCGTCTTTTCCACCACGAACATCGACTTTTCCAATTTCAAGTTTTTCACCGGAATACTGTGAAAATCGATCCGCATAGGAGTAGACCATTAAATCTTGGAATAATGCATAAAACCGGTCTCGTTCCTGAGACGTGGCGCGGCGCCAATAACGACCCAAAACCCATTGGCTAATAGCTTTAAAATCAAAATACGTGTCTAATAAGTCACGTACCCGTTGGCGTCTGATCTCAATTTTTAAATCAGGCTCGGTTAACGATTTAAGGGCTGTATCTGCCAATGTGGTAATGAGTTGACCCGCTTCATTTTTAAAATTTTTTTCTTCGGCTTTTGCCGGTTGTAAAGCAAGCAAAAAAACTGCTACGACAACCGCAAAGACATAGCCAAACCGCATTCGGTTTTCCAGATGTAGAACTTTCATCATTAAATCGAACCTTCCCATAATATAGACGGGCTCACTTTAATGTGTGCCTCATTAATTCGCATTACAAAAAATCAATGGTCATTTGAATAATATCATAATCCATTAATCAAATGACCATACCCTAGGGCACTTACTTCTTAACATTAATCTTAGTGCCAACATGAACCAGAGAGCACAAACAAAATCAAGTAAAGTCTTAGTGTGCGGTTAGGCCGCGACAAATTTATCTCGGTATTCAGCACGAATATCGGCATACCATTGCGGTTCACCCGGCCACCACCAAAGTTTATCCACTGCGTCATCAGGATAGGCGTCTTGAAATGCGGTTTTAGCGGCTAAAGTCAAATATTTATCCGCACCAAGAACCGTAGAATTATAGCCGGACATACTGGCCTGAAGTCCTGCCCATTTTGGCGTATAACAAGCCTTGATCAATTCATAGGCCTCGTCTTTGTTTTTGGCACCAATGGGCATCGCTAAACCATCAAGCCAGGCAAACGCGCCTTCGACAGGAGCCATATAATTGACCGGTTTACCTGCATTTTTAAGCTCAATAACCGGACCGTCCCACGTTTGCCCTAACACCACACCGTTTTGAATAAAGCCTGAACGCACTTCATCAGCACTGTTCCAGAATTGTTTAACCCAAGATTTGTGTTCTATGGCAAACTTAGTGATCACATCCCAATGAGCGCGCATATTGTCTTCGTCTTGATAGGCGTCGACAAACGGTGGAAGTTCACCTTTGGCTTCAAGGTAGCGGCCAATACCCGCCATCAACGAATGCGGTCGCCCCATCACTTTGCCTTCGACTTCGGGCCGCCATAAGTCACCAAAACTCAGTTTCCCATATTCGGTTTTAAATAAGTCGGTACGGTATCCAATCGCTTCAGTCCCCCAAATGTGAGGTAAAAAATGAAGCCCGCCTTCCCAAGTCCATTGTTTTTTGCCAACATTGAATTGGCGTGGGTCCACATGATCAATGGGAACTTTATTCAAATCCCATGGCTGTAAAAGCCCTAGATCTTTCCACTGCAAAGCCCGATTGAGCGTCGGCGAAATGACATCAAACCCACGCCCTTTGGTCGATTTTATTTTATTCAACAGCGTTTCATTGGAATTCAAAGAGGTCACTTTCACTTTGATACCGGTTTGTTTAGTAAAATCGTCAATAAACGGCTTTGGTAAATAACCATCCCAAATAAAAACATTAACCCGTCCTGATGATGAAAATGCGTTTTTTACATAAAACGGCCCGGCGGCCGCAACCACGCCTGCAGCTAATGCATTTTTTACAATTGATCGACGGGTAAATTTTTTAGCCAGTCGTTGAGTCGCAACGGATGAATTTTTTGATTTGATATTGTGTGTAATGCGACGGCTCCTTGATAAATCAGTTCAGATCCAGCTAGAAAAGGTGTAATCTGATGCAAAGACTAGATTTTGAAAATCGCACTGCAAAACACAATGGCGATTTTACTTTTTAGAACCAATAAAGCCTTTGGCATCAGACAAGTGGTGAATTTCGATGCAGTAAAGCATGGGTCAGTTTATATAAAATAGGTCGTATAATTAGTCGAATAATAGATCAAAATATTTAAAATAACGTATATTTCAAAATTCCTTAATAAACTAACATATAATTCATTATTTTCAATAGATTAGGAAGAATTCAAATTTAATAGTTTTGTGATTAGTCGATATACCGTTAGGCTCTGAATAATTTTCTATTTATGATCATGGTAGATTAAAAAATTCTACTTTAATGGACTCCAAGAATGGGGGAATTACCCCTGAACCTAGGTCTCGGTAAGGATAATGCCTTCTTCGGCAACCTTGGCTTCCAGAGCTTTTAAACGTTAGTCAGGTTATTATGAAGCCAAATGCTGCAAACCCCGCCGAGTGAAATAAACACACCACGTTTGCGCAACTCATTACGAACGCGGACCTGACCATGAGCCGGTCACCCGACGGCATAATCGATAACAGCATTTTCGGTTTCGATATCAACTCGGTTCTTCGGATTGGGAACCCGGCAGGTCTTTTCTTACAAGGCTTCGACGCCGCCTTCCTCGACAGCATCCCTGTAACGGTAAAATGTGTCGCGCGACAGCCCGGTAATCCCCCCGATGACCTGACAAGCTTTGGAAACGTGACCAAGTTCTTCTGCAAGATTGAGAAGTCCGACTTTATGACGGATGATTTTTGGATTATTATATAACATGAGAGTTACCTTTCTTTGTGTTTTAATGGTTGGGTTAACGATTACACTGGTGGAGTTAATGATTTTGTTGTGGGTGTTATCATTTATTCCGGGGCCGTTCGTTGTCGCCTGTGTCGCAAGTTCTACGTTTTTTAGGGTGCGGTCGATTTCTGGATTAGTTAACGGCTGATCCGGGTTTTGTTGTTGCTGACGTTCTAGCGCTTGAGTTCCTTTGATAAAGAATTCGGATTTTTGCACTTGGCCTAAGTCGATGGTTTCGCCGTCATCATTTTTAAACCCAAGCCCGGCCACGTTGCGGTCAACAAAGGGATAATTTTCAACGGCTAAAACTAATGGGTTTTTGACGGCATCCGGGGCGCTGTCATTTTGATCATATAATAATATCAGGTTTTTAAATTCATCTTCTGACAAGTTGCTTCGGAAAATGTTTAAATCCATTTTTTTTGTTTGTTCAGGCGTTTTTGCCAGCAACGTTGCGTACAGTTTTGGATTGCGGGTTCTCACAACCGATATGCTATTCTGGCGCATCAGTCTGCCCACACGCCGGTGGCCACAACATCAAAGCCCAGCTCCTTCAATTCCACGGCCATCCGAGGGCGTCCATAGCTGCCCAGAGACAGCTTATGTTGCTCCCTGATATGCGCCAGCAGCACCATATCTGTGCGCTGGCTTTGGTTGATCGGGCGGGACCGGAAAGCACGAAAACCACGCGGGCTGACACCCATAATCCGACACAAACGCTCTGTCGGAACTTCGCCGCGGTTTTCCTCTACGAACTTAAACCTCATGATTTTTGGCTCGCGAAGAATACTGTTGCCTTTTTTAGGATATCCCTCTCCTCCCGCAGAAGGCGGTTTTCTTTCCGAAGCTTGGCATTCTCACGCTCCAGATCAGATTGCACCCCTGGCTTCTCCGGGTTCTCACGATCCTGTTGCACCCAACGACCCAGTGTCGAAAAGCCGACGCCAAAATCAGCAGCTACCTGCTTTCGTGTAAGACCACTCGTCAGTGCAACACGCACCGCCTCCTG
>Ga0316209_1001779_pt1 | contig 20284 bp, 15 predicted proteins | sample 6monopyrite_MG_FD_204945 | JGI IMG/M metagenome (GOLD analysis project Ga0316209, IMG submission 204945) | Microbial mat bacterial communities from mineral coupon in-situ incubated in ocean water Damariscotta River, Maine, United States -... | ecosystem: Environmental > Aquatic > Marine >...
TCAACCGACTTAGCCTCCACTGGCTTAACCTCAGTTGGTGCTGAGCCTTGCTGACTACTAGTCTCGTTATTATTGTCCTGACGATTGTTTGAGCGATTAGCACCTCGGCGGCGACCACGACCACGACGATTACCGCGACGAGAACCTTCATTACGCTCCTTATCGTTAGAAGCATTGCCTGCGGGCTGCGCACTCATCTGATCAGCGTTCGTTGTTTGCTGTGCTTTTTCCTCTCGTGCTGCAGATGCTTTCACCTGATCCTGCTGAGGTTTTGCCTGATCTGATTTTGCTGTATTTCGATTGTCAGGTTTACGATTGCGGTTACGGTTACTCTCACGTTTTTCTGACTGACGCTCTTGAGATCGCTTATCTTGCTGTCGATCATCAGAACGCCTATCTGCATTCCGTTTATCCTGGTTATCATTCCTTTGACGATTCTGCGTATCAGACTTCCCGCCACGTTTTGCTGATTCACCGCGGTTATCTTTACGAGCACCTCGGCCACGCGTTTTTTGACGGTTATTGCGTTCACTTTGTGGCCGACGTTTACGTAAAGGTCGTTTCTGTTCTTCTTTCGCTTTAGTCTCACCGAATAATGCTTTTAATATTCTCGCAATTAGGCCTGGTTTTGCATCGGCGGCGGGCTTAGATTTTGGTTTAGCTGATTTATCAACTACTGGTGCTGGCTGCGCCGGTGTTATTGACTGTACTGCGGGCTTTTCAGTTTCAACCTGATTAGCCACATCACGATTCGGCACATACACGCTTTCATCTACATTAGCCGACTTATACGAAGGCTTGCCATCAAACTCACTGCTTTCAGCAACCCGTACACGGGTTACATCATAGTGCGGTGTTTCCATCGACTTATTAGCAATAAATGAAATTTCTACCTTTGTACGGGCTTCAATATCAATTAAATCTTTACGCTTTTCATTAAAGATAAATGTCGACACATCCACTGGCACTTGAATAATAACGCGCCCGGTATGCTCTTTAAGTGCTTCTTCTTCAGCAATACGTAATAATGACAATGCCAATGATTCAACATTACGAATCGTGCCATAACCCTCACAACGTGGACACACCATTTGCGTAGCCTCACCTAGTGATGGACGCAATCGCTGGCGTGACATTTCTAATAGACCGAAACGAGAAATACGGCCGATTTGCACCCGTGCACGATCCATTTTCAAGGCATCGCGTAAACGATTTTCTACTGCACGCTGGTTTTTATTAGCCATCATGTCAATGAAATCGATAACCACTAAACCACCTAAGTCACGTAAACGTAACTGGCGTGCAATTTCATCCGCAGCTTCAAGATTGGTGTTAGTTGCCGTTTCCTCAATATCTCCACCCTTTGTTGCACGAGCCGAGTTGATATCAATAGAAATAAGTGCCTCAGTATGGTCGATAACAATCGCGCCACCTGATGGTAGATTAACTTCACGCTGGAAAGCAGATTCTATCTGGCCTTCAATCTGGTAACGATTAAACAAGGGAATACTATCGTCCTGATACATTTTCAGCTTACGCTGACTGTTTGGCATAACCTGCTTAACAAAGTCTTCCGCGGTTTTATAAACCTCAGGATTATCGATAATAATTTCACCGATATCTTCACGGAAGTAATCGCGCAGAGCACGAATAATGACGTTACTTTCCTGATAGATTAAGAAAGGAGCTGGTTGATCAGCTGCCGCTTTTTCAATGGCTCGCCAGACTTGAACCTGGTAATCCATATCCCATTGTAGTTCTTCTGTTGCACGACCTACACCTGCTGTGCGTACAATTAAGCCCATACTTTGTGGAATATCGAGGCCACTCATTGCCTCGCGAATTTCTTTACGGTCGTCACCTTCAATACGCCGAGAAACACCGCCAGCACGTGGATTATTTGGCATTAGTACCAAATATCGGCCAGCTAAAGAGATAAAAGTAGTTAACGCAGCGCCTTTATTGCCACGCTCTTCTTTATCTACCTGAACAATAACCTGCGTACCTTCTTTAACAGCCGTGCGGATATCCGGACGGCCAGAAGCATTACGTGCTTCATCAGTAAAGTAGCTGCGGGAAATTTCTTTAAAGGGTAAAAAACCGTGGCGATCAGCGCCATAATCAACAAAAGCGGCTTCTAAGCTCGGTTCAACCCGAGTAATAGTACCTTTGTAAATACTTGCTTTCTTCTGCTCGCGAGAAGCAACTTCGATGTCCAGATCGTAGAGCTGCTGACCATCTACCATGGCCACGCGAGTCTCCTCTTTCTGGAGTGCGTTTATAAGAATTCGTTTCATTAGAATGTAAACCTGATTTGGATTGCCACTCTGATAATTTTGACTTCACGGGCACATAGGCAGGCTGTGGTTGTTGCGTAGCTTCCAGGCGACCTATAAAAAATAAACAGGTAGCCGCTAGCAAATCGTCCATCAGCTCATTGGCCTTTGAAATGTGTAGTGCGTCTATAAAATTGTTAATCAGAGTGATTTTCATGATATATAAATTGTTAGTAACAGACTTTAAATGGCTCTGTCACACCTTTTAGGGTTCATAGCTTTAGTATAAACCCGGATTCTGTATGCCTCAGTGTACTACCTGGTCACTGAGCATCCCTGAAAGCTGTCTAACCGATTTCAATTTTAGTGAGCATCGCTCTGAAAACTGATTATTTACATGGCCAGTAACAAGCCCTATTGCAGGAACAAGCACAGTTTTGCAAATTGCAGCAAGCGGGTCAAGCTCTGTTATCATATAAGCCATGACTAAATCACTCCCTCAAGAGCCATACCACAGTGTGCAAATACTGGAAATCGGCCCACGCAATGAAAAACAGCGTCTGGACAATTACCTGCTCACACAACTTAAAGGCCTACCGAAGAGCCGGGTATACAAGTTATTACGCAGCGGACAAGTGCGCGTTAACAAAGGGCGTAAAAAGGCTGACTATCGCCTGGTACTGGGTGATATAGTGCGTATCCCACCAGTTCGCATGGCGGAAGCTGATGATGGTCGCGCACCTCAGCACCTGTTAGACATGCTCAGCCAGGCGGTGATTTTTGAAGATAAAGACTTATTGGTACTCAACAAACCAGCTGGCTTTGCAGTTCACAGCGGCAGCAACATTCGCTTCGGTGTCATTGAAATGCTACGCCAGGCACGCCCCGACAATGAGATGCTCGAATTAGTCCACCGACTTGATAGAGAGACCTCTGGATGTCTGGTAATAGCCAAATCACGTGATGCTCTCAATCAATTACATGAATATTTTCGCGACCAGAATGGTGGCATGCAAAAAATATATCGCGCAATCGTTATGGGGCGCTGGCAAGGTGGTGAGCAGGTTATTGATAAACCCTTATTGAAAAACACCATCCGCGGCGGCGAGCGTATGGTAGAAGTAAACCCTGAAGGTAAAGAGGCTCGTAGTTTATTTATGCCTCTAGATTACAAAGACTCTCTGAGTGTAATGGAAGTTAAACTATTCACTGGACGTACCCATCAAATTCGCGTGCACGCTCAATCTGTCGGGCATCCAATAGCCGGTGATAAAAAATATGGCGACGCCGCATTTAACCAACAACTTAAAGCAGCCAACTTTAAACGCATGTATTTACATGCATATAAACTGAGTTTTAAACTAGGCAAACAATCATATGACATTTGCGCTCCTCTAGATGATGAGTGGCAAGCACTGACAAATTCCAAGCTGTAAATACGAAAAACTTTAATTACATTTATACCAAACACTATAAAGACTCACTTCAATCAATATTGTTACATTTAACTTATGAATAAACCTTTAGTAAACGCCCGGCTCCCCTACCAATTATTAATTTTTGATTGGGATGGCACCCTAATGGATTCCGTTGCGCGCATTGTGGACTGCTTACGCAAAGCGGGAGAAGAAATTTTGGGTGAAGAATCTCGCCATAGCGATGAACTCAAAGACGTTATTGGACTTGGTTTACGCGAAGCATTGCTGCAACTACACCCGAAATGTAATGAACAACAAATTAAGGAAATGTCTGATAGCTATCGCTATCAGTATATGGAAGTAAATGCCACATCTTCTGTGCTATTTGACGGCGCGGAAAAAATGCTAGAAACACTGGAGCAGCAAGGTTACTGGTTAGCCGTTGCAACAGGCAAAGGTCGCCAGGGTTTAGACCAGGTATTAGAAATCACCGGAATGGGGCCTCGCTTTCACATCACCCGCTGCGCATCTGAAACCTTTTCTAAACCCCACCCTCTAATGCTCGAGGAGATATTGGAACAACTTGGTTTAGCAGCCCATCAAGCATTAATGATAGGCGACACTGAGTACGATATGGAAATGGCAAAAAATGCCAATATGGACAGGCTTGGTGTAAGTTACGGCGTACACCCTGTAGAACGTCTGGATAAACATCAGCCAATTGGATGCATTGATCATATTCAACAGCTTGATACATTTTTACAAAGCCTTAAGTCTCAAAACATTTAATCTGTCATAAAAAAGACAATAGAAAATGTATTCACTGGCAATATAATTTTGATGTGCATACACTCTACCTTAATACTTAATCAGCACTATGGAATAATTCAATGAGCGAAGGCAATAACTGGGAAAAAGACGTACTCACCTCAATAGCAACCGAAGGCATAAAAGAACAAAAACGCAGTCGACGCTGGGGTATTTTTTTCAAGCTTCTAACATTTGCATATTTATTTGCCATCATCATCATCATGAACCAGGGCTCATCAGATGGCGCACTTAAAGGTGGCAAGCATACCGCTCTAGTAGAACTAAAAGGTGTAATAGCCCCGGGTGAAGATGCCAGTGCAGATAATGTTATCACCGCCCTGCGCACCGCTTTTAAAGACAAAGATACCGTAGGTGTTATCCTGCGCATTAATAGCCCTGGGGGCAGCCCGGTACAATCAGGTTATATTTATGACGAGATACTCCGTCTTCGTGAAAAACACCCTGATACACCTATGTACGCAGTTATCAGTGACATCTGCGCATCCGGTGGTTATTACGTAGCGGCGGCTGCCGAAAAGATTTATGCCGACCAGGCAAGTATCGTGGGTTCTATTGGCGTACGTATGGATAACTTTGGCTTTGTTGACGCAATGAAAAAGCTCGGTGTTGAACGACGCACCTTAACAGCCGGCGAAAATAAGGCGCTATTGGATCCATTTGCACCTGAAAATCCCGCTGTTACCAAACACCTTACAGGCCTGTTAGAAAGTGTTCATGACCAGTTTATAAATGCAGTTAAGCAAGGTAGAGGTGACCGACTGAAAGAAGTAGACGGCATGTTCACGGGACTCATCTGGACAGGCGATCAAAGTGTTGAACTGGGCCTGGTTGATGAACTCGGCAGCTCAAGCTATGTTGCCCGCGAAATATTTAAAGAAGAGAACATCGTCAACTTTACTATTCAGCCAGATTTTCTTGAGCGTTTTTCCAAACAGATTGGTGCACAAGTTTCTAATCTTTTAGTTGGACAAAATACCACACTGCAACTTCGTTAAGTTTTTTAAATACACACAAAAAAAGCCCACGTAATTTTAATACGTGGGCTTTTTTATTTTTAGTAATACTGTGTTATTAATCTTCTATTTCTACTTCATCGGCAGTGCCTATCGGGTTTCCTTCGCCGAGTTTTTTGTCTGTAATACTCACTACTGTTCCACTGGTTGCAGCTGCAATAAGTGCAGACTGGCTAATGGAAAGATCGTCAGCATCTTCATAGTCGGTAGCACCATCCACTAAAAATGTTACACCCAATATAGTCACCGAAGTCGTTAGCATTGGTGTCGCAACCACTCCTTGAAGTTGCACTTCTTTAACTTCTGATTCACGTTTAACCTGAGTTGCTGTAATCTCACTGGCACCACTTTCAAAACCACTGACATCCACAAAATCATTAACCTGTAGTTCGGTTAACAGTAAGTGATCACCAGAACCCACTTCATCTTCCATACGGGTTGCAGTAGTTAACTGAACCGTTATCGACTGGCCAGCTAAAATAGCCATAGTGAAACTATTATTAGTTAAATTTATGGAACTTACCTTTGCACTTGCCTCTGCACTACCACCACGCACTTCAACTTCTGTAGCAATTAAAACGCCATTCAACAAAGTACCCTTGACTTCTACCTTGTCTCCTTCCTTAAGCGTTGGCGCCGTCGGCGTAAATATTGCACTTGCAGTGACTGTATTGATCTCAATTCCATTTATATCAAAATCATCGTTTGATACATAACGTGTAATCAATCCTTCAAGTTCAACCTCGTCAGCCTCATCACTTAAATCGTTACTTTCCGCATCTACCTCTGTAGCCGCAATGGTATTAGTACCACTATCATAAGTACCTTTAACTTCAACTAGAACACCCTCTTGAAGGCCCGTTGATAAATCACTTAAGTTAGCTGCGCCAGCATTTACATTAACTCCTTGAATTATAAAATTAGTGCCCGATAAGCTAGTGATTAAGCCTTTCACTTCAACCGTATTTGTGGCTGGTTTTAATTCAATATAACTAGCTCTTAAGTCACTGTTTTGATCATAAAAGCCACTGACTTCAATGACATCTCCCTGAGTTATAGCAGCGTAGGTTACACCATCATAAGCTGTATCAGCCGCAGAAATAATGACCTTCTGACCTAATATGGTTAATGTTTTTTCTGTAAAATCTGCATTCTCACTAATAGCACTAATCGGCCCTTCAATATCATCAGAATACTGAATACCTGTTGCCGTTCCAGTAATGCCATCAGGGTTAACAGTACCTTCAACCTGCACCACCATGCCTATGCGCAAGTCACTCTCACTAAGATTTGCATCTTCTATGTCAAAGATGGCACTGCCAGTTTCAAACTCAACTCCGTTCACGAACACACTACCAAAGCCGGTAACTGTTCCACTGGATATAAATCCACTGCCGCCAATACCGGCGGCAGTATCTCCGCCACCTAAACTTCCATCACCACCGCAGGCCGAAACCATGATAGCTGCTGTTAGTGCTGATGCAGTAAAAGGAAACTTACCATTACGAATGTTCATTGTTCTTTCTCCGACGACGGATTTGTATCTGTAATTAAATCCGGGTTTTCCCGATAAAAATAAATACCCAGGCTGATATATCGATTGTCAGCTTCTATTTCGGCTTCATGCTCACTGAGCCAGTTATCTAAATCTTCAAGTAATGACTGTGAACGACGACTTGCGTACTTATGGAATTCTTCAATATGTTTAACATCCAGGTGATGTGTAGAAACTTTCCGCTGAAACCACTTGTGTTGCTGGTCAGACCCCATGTTATGCACAACGGTTTCCATCAGCTCATGCGTATCTGCTGCCAGAATATTAATTACATCAACCGGGTCATTACCAGGCACGTAGGCATGGCTAATGAGATGTATTTTCCCATCGAGTTTTTCAACACAGCCGCTTTTTTCCAACAGGTTAAACATAGTGCGCGATGGAATGTCACCACTGTAGTCTTTTACCAGTGCAGAAAAAGCCTTATCACTGCCTTCCATATCCAGTACCAACGGTACGCCTGATGCATTGCTAAAACGCCTGTCATTCAGCCAACCGCTAATTACTCGAATAGCCCGGTTATATTTCTGGTTTTGCTCATCACCTGTGGTAACCTGCTTTTCAGTGAGGCGCTTAACTTCTTTACGTGAAAGTCCCGTTTGGGCAGACACGGCAGATACCGTAGCTTTACCTTCCTTTCGAGCCAGCTTAAAGGCTTCGTCGACATAGACTTCGCGAAGTAGCTCTTCAAAGTTGCCACAGGCCACACCGTTCCTTAGCATTATCCTGACAACAGGGCTAAGAATCTTAATAACTAGTTTCTCAAGGGATGAATATATTTCATTGCTCATGTTTGGGATTATATTCCCAAACTGTAATTTAACAAGCCCTATTTTCATCTTCTCGATAAATAGCTACTCCGCATAATCCTGAACACAATCATTCAAGCTCCGTAAAATATCTCAGGGGCTACACCAGCATTAAATGCCAAGACTGTGATTTTATTAAAAAAACGAGCATCTTCATCTGGCGAGAGTTAAGTCTACGGTCTATGCTCTATTCTTAATAACGGAAGCCTAACTCTGAAGAGTTAACGGTATAAAAACAATAACTGGGGGATAGATGAAACAAGCATTCTGGAAAAAAGACTGGCTCACCGGTCTTGCCATATGCATTCTTATTGTTTCATTAGGCAAAATTGGCCTTTTTGACAACCTTGAGCGCAGCGCTTACGACCTTGGCGTACGCTCATCAGAACGCCTACCCAATGATAAAATTGCAATTATTGCCATTGATGATGTAAGTATCTCCAATATTGGGCGCTGGCCATGGCCGCGGGATGTGCACGCTGAAATGCATACATTGCTAAAAAAAGGCGGCGCAAAAATAGTTGGCCAAACCACTTTTTTCACTGAACCTCAATTAGATCCCGGTCTTGTATATATTCAGGACCTGTTACAGTTTTATGGCAGTAGCGATCTGTTGAAGATGGATAACCACAACCCTAAAATAAGTGCGGATCTCGCCCTGCTGGGTAATAAGTTACTCGAAGCTGAAGAGAACCTAAATACTGATAAAAAGCTTTCTGACAGCTTACGCCTCACCGAAAATGTGGTACTTGCCATGCATATGGGTATTGGTCAGGCACATGGAAAACCGGATAGTCCTTTACCCGAATATGTAAGCCGCAACCAGTTAAAGCAGGTTAAAAACAACCCTGCTGGCAACCCGGAAGGTAGTATGCCATTACCGGTTGCAGACATTCTTTACCCGATTGAAATGCACGGCGTACAAGCGGATAGCATTGGTGCTTTATCTGCGCACCCAGACAAAGATGGCAGTATTCGTGCAGAGCCACTGGTCGTCGATTACTACAACCAGATGTATCCTTCACTCGCACTTCAACTAGCAATGCGCAGTTTAAATTTAGGCCCTGATGATGTAACGGTTAATCTCGGTGAAAATGTAAAAATTGGCAATCTCTCTATAAAAACCAGTGACGCATTGCTAATGAATACATTTTTTTACAATGATGTTGCGGGGAGTAGCGTATTTCCAGTCGACTCATTTTACGATGTACTTGAGGAACGTATTCCAGCCTCTAAGTACAATGGTAAAATTGTCCTCATCGGCTCTACTGCCATTGGTGTTGGCAACTCCATGGTTACGCCTATAAATTCTAATATGGCACCCGTCGTCACCCTGGCTCATTCAGTTTCCAGCATTCTTAATGAAGATTTTTTCATAGAGCCTGAATGGAGCTCTCAAGCAATCAATGGCATCATTATATTAATTGCTCTGTACATTATTTTTATCCTGCCGCGAATTAGTGCGGGTGTCTCAGTAACCTTAACACTATTGCTTCTTACCGGCTTAGCCATCAGCCATTTTATATTGATGACAGATTACGGACTCTGGTTAAAACTGGTAAACCCCGCCGCCTTATTAATTACTGGCCACATACTTCTTTCCAGTAAACGCTACCTCACCACTGAAAGAGGCAGAGATGCACTGGACGCAGAATCAACTGAATCAAATCGCATGCTGGGTTTATCTTTACAGGGGCAGGGACAATTAGATTCAGCGTTTGAAAAGTTTCGTCGTCTACCTAAATCAGATGAGAAATTAGAACTGCTATATAATCTGGCTCTCGACTTTGAACGTAAACGCCTTTTCAATAAAGCAGGATCTGTCTATCAGGTAATGACAGACCTTAATCCTAAATTCCGCGATGTAAAACAACGTATCAATCGTGCTAGCGCGATGGATGAGACTGTTATATTAGGCGGCGCCAACAGCTCTTCTAATAACAGTTTAAAGCTAGATAGAGAAGGCGTTGAAAAACCAATGCTGGGTCGTTATGCCGTAGAAAAAGAAATAGGCAAAGGTGCAATGGGTGCCGTTTACCTGGGTAAAGACCCTAAAATATCTCGCATTGTAGCTATCAAAACAATGGCTCTGTCTCAAGAGTTTGAAGCCGATGAACTCAAAGATGTAAAAGACCGATTTTTCCGCGAAGCTGAAACTGCGGGCCGTTTAAGCCATCCTAATATAGTCACTATTTTTGATGCCGGTGAAGAGCATGACCTTGCCTATATTGCGATGGAATTTCTTCAGGGGCACGATTTAGCTCGCTATGGCAAAGCCGACAATTTACTGCCAATACCCAAGGTACTCGATATTATTCGTCGTGCCGCGGAAGCTCTGGATTATGCGCATAAGTTAAATATTGTGCATCGCGATATAAAACCCGCAAACATTATGTATGAGCCAAAAAGCAACTCATTAAAAATCACCGACTTTGGTATCGCACGGATAACTGATTCAAGCAAAACCAAAACCGGCATGGTGCTGGGTACGCCATCTTATATGTCTCCTGAACAGCTAGCCGGTAAAAAGGTAGATGGCCATTCCGATCTCTTTTCATTAGGCGTAATGATGTTCCAGTTAATCACTGGCCGTTTACCGTTTCAGGGAGATTCAATTGCGACGTTAATGTATAAAATTGCAAATGAAGCTCACCCGAAACCAGAATCTATTCGCCCAGGATTACCGCGCTGTATAACAGTTGTGATCAATCGTGCATTAGCAAAAGATCAGGAAAAACGTTATCAAACGGGTGGCCAAATGGCATCTGACTTGCGTAAATGTATGCAGCTCGTTGCACAGAAAAAGAAGGCTGATAAACAATGAGCCTTGAAGATAAAATATTAACCACAGGTATTACCGACCAGGGTTTGGTACGTGACCATAACGAAGATAGCATTAGCTGTGATGCCGAATTGGGCTTGTTAGTCTTAGCTGACGGAATGGGCGGCCATAAAGGCGGTGAAATCGCCAGCGCTATTGCAATAGACACCATACTTAAAGAATTAAGAAAAGAATTGCCAGAAATCATAACCGGCAATATTGATGATAGAACAGGTTATAGCCTGGAAAGTATGGCCGTTGAAACGGCTATCAAGACCGCTAACACAAATATATTTGAAGCCTCTAACTCAAATATAAAATATGAAGGCATGGGCACCACTATTGTTGTGTTATTGTTTTATAACAATCGCATAACCGTTGCGCATGTTGGCGACTCTCGCTTATATCGCATGCGTGATAAAACATTAGAACAACTAACACGGGATCACACCCTGTTACAAGAATTAATGGACCGAGGCTTTTACACTAAGAAAGAAGCACGTGAATCATTAAACAAAAATTTAATTACTCGCGCAGTTGGTGTAAATGTAACAGTTGATGTAGACCTGCTGGAAGAAACAGCTCTTCCAGGTGATTTATTTCTACTCTGTTCAGATGGTTTAACCGACATGATTACAGATGACTTAATAGAAGATATACAACTCAACTATAAAGATGATCTGCAAAAAATGAATATGGAATTAATAAAACAGGCCAAGGAGCATGGCGGAAAAGATAATGTGTCTGCCATGCTGGCACAGGTTATAAAAGAATTTCCAGCAAACCCTGCCTGGTTTTCTCGCATAGTTAACTTATTTTCATAGAAAAATACAACAGGTATAAAAATGGCTACTATTCAAATTATTTTCAATGGCGACGTTATACAAGAGCGTGAGCTTGCTAAAGAAGTCATAACTATTGGCCGCAAAAATGACAATGATATACAACTGGATAATCTAGCCGTCAGTGGGCATCATGCCAAAATACTAACCGTTTTAAATGACTCATTTATTGAAGATATGAACAGTACTAACGGTACCTACTTAAATGGTTCATTGATCAATAAAAAACCACTGACAAATCACGATCTTATTAAAATAGGCAAACACGAAATAAAATATATAAACGAGAATGCTCAATCAGGCGATGCCTTTGGCAAGACCATGATCATCAACCCCGATGCTGATGGTATGCAAGAAACCGAAGGCAATGCAGCTATTGATCAATCAGTGAATCGATTAGCCGCCGAAATTGCATCCAGCGACAAAGGTAGCATTAGCCAAAAACAGGCTAAAATCAGACTTACCAGTGGAACCAACTTAGGCAAAGAACTTTCACTAACAAAAGTGCTAACGACTCTAGGTAAGCCAGGTATTCAGGTTGCTGCCATTACGCGTAGACCAACGGGGTACTTCCTTATTTATATTGATGGTGGCGACAGCACAGGTAGACCCATGGTAAACAATAAAGAGATTGGTTCATCTGCACATGAACTTAAAAACAGTGATGAAATTGAAGTTGCCGGAGTAAAAATGTGTTTCTTTATTGAATAGCAGATAATTAAAGAGCCTCCTTCTGGAGGCTCACTATACTGGCTTCTATCACACTCCCCTCATATATATTAGCAATTCATAACATTCAAACCCTTTTCCAGGTCATATCAGGTATACTAGCGACCAATCAAAAGGTGCACTCCGGTCAGCACCTGTATTCATAGCAGTAATCCCCTCGATACAGCTCGAAACAAACTAACCGTTTCTGCCTAGGCCGTCCCATAACTTTATATAATCATAGTTGTGGATGGGCTGATTCTATACCCGTGTTCTGGAGAACATCCCAATATGTCATTTGAATCCCTTGGCCTAAGAGCCGAATTGCTTCTTGCTGTGTCTGAAAAAGGCTACACAGAGCCCTCTCCCATCCAAAAACAAGCCATTCCCCCTATTTTGGAAGGCAGCGATCTTATGGGTGGTGCGCAAACCGGTACAGGTAAAACTGCCGGTTTCACACTTCCTTTACTGCATCGCTTAATGGAGAATTATCAGCCGCCTAAACACACAAAAGGCATTCAATCGGTTCGCGCACTGATTCTTACGCCTACGCGCGAGCTAGCAGCTCAGGTTGCGGAAAGTGTAGAAACGTATGGAAAGCACCTCCCTTTAAAATCAGCGGTGATGTTTGGTGGTGTCAGTATTAACCCGCAAATTAAACAAATGCGTAAGGGCGTAGATATTCTCGTCTCTACACCGGGTCGCTTACTGGATCACATCGGTCAAAAAACAGTTAACTTATCAAAGCTAGAAATATTAGTACTGGATGAAGCCGACCGTATGCTCGACATGGGCTTTATTCGCGATATACGTAAAGTGCTCGCGCTAATACCTAAGCAAAGACAGACTTTATTATTCTCTGCGACTTTTTCAACTGAGATTAAAAGACTAGCGAACGAATTACTTAACTCGCCAAGTTTGATTGAAGTTGCGCGACATAACACCGCAGCAGAAAGTGTCACTCAGGTTATACATCCGGTTGATAAAAGTCGTAAACGTGAATTACTGTCATTTTTAATTGGCTCGAATAACTGGAAGCAGGTGCTGGTGTTTACACGCACCAAGCACGGAGCCAACCGATTAGCAGAACAGTTAAATACCGATGGTATTACCTCAGCCGCCATTCATGGCAACAAAAGCCAGGGCGCGCGCACTAAAGCATTGGCCGATTTTAAATCAGGTAAAGTACGTGTACTGGTAGCCACTGATATCGCAGCGCGTGGTATCGATATAGATCAATTACCTCATGTAGTGAATTTTGAATTACCCAATGTTGCAGAAGATTACGTTCACCGTATAGGTAGAACAGGTCGTGCCGGTAACGAAGGTGAAGCCATGTCACTGGTTTGTGTTGATGAATTAAAACTACTGCGTGATATTGAAAAATTAATGAAACGTGAAATACCAAAAGTAGTTTGCGAGGGCTATGAAGTAGACCCGTCTATTAAAGCAGAGCCTATTCAGAATGGACGACAGGGCGGCGGTAAGCGCGGTGGTGGAAACCAGCCAAGAAGAAATTCCAATAATTCAAAAGGTAACGGCAATAACCGTAACCGAAATAATTCAGGCTCATCTGCTAAAAATCAGGGTTCTTCAAATAAACTACGTCATAAAAATACTCGACGTAAAGTAGATACAGCTTAGGCTAAATCAAGCAAAGCGAAATCCTCCAGGGATACTTGAATCTTGTGGATCCACTGCGTTTGATCCACCCTACAAAGCCAAACCTGAATAACTTTATAGCTGCTAATTGGCATAATTTGTCGACTCAGAGAATTAATTTCTCTGAGTCTTTTTTACTGTCAATTTTTTGTTTAAAGAGCTTCCGTTATCTTTCATCACGCATTCGTAAAAACACCGGAAAACGTGGCACTCCATTTCTTGTAAGGCCATTATGCTTATAAGTCACACGACTTAGTAAAGCAGGTGGGTTTTCGCGCTGCTGCATATTAAACCCACTGCCAATATTAAATTCCTTACCTTCCTTATTACGCACTTTAATTGAACCTAGCAACCCTTTAAATTTGCCCTTTCCTGGCTTGTAGCCAATGACAATTGCCTCCGCATCTTCAAACAATTTTAGCTTTAATAAATTTTCGCTTCGTCCATTTAAATATTTTGATGCCTGATGATGCAACATTAAGCCTTCACCTCCAGCGTCTACAACTGACTGCAAAGACTTCATCAACTCAGTATGGGATTTAACTCTAAATTGCTTAATTACAGATAAGTAAGGTGAATTTGTAGACTGCACAAGCCTCTGCATTTCAAGATAGCGTTGTGTAAAATCACCTTTATGCTCGGGCAAGTCAAATAACATTAAGCGTATATCCAACCACCCTGTATCCGCTATGGCCTTACTCGTCACCGACGAGGTATCTTCATATCGATGTCGGGCAATCCATAATTCACCCTCCATAACGACATTAGTAAATCGATGGGTAAACCATTCCGGTGCTGAAAAGGTGTAACCATTTTTTGAAATCAGCTTGTGACCATCCCACCGAGCTCTAATACCATCCAGTTTTTCGCTCACCCAATATTTATTAACATCAACACCTTCATGATATTGCTTGGCGAGCATAATGGGTTGCACACTTTCAGCTGATGCCATTGGCATCAGGAAAAAATGCGCCAGAAGAAAAGCTATAGATAATAAAACCACTTTTTCTTTCATAATCCATTATCCTAAAAAAGTTAAAATCAGCTTAACATATCTATGTGATTAATTAATCATTCACCCTTTGCACACGACAGGAACTTCCTCCATAATGAAAAAAAATGCAGGCTAATTAAACGCTATGAAGAAAACTCTCTGTCCTTTTTCTAAACCCATTATTGGTAACTGGTGCCAATGCCCACATGCCAATATGGACGAGCGTTGTGCCGGAAAAATGACCTGCTTAAAAGCTGATGACTACCTCGCAGCTTGCTATGAACTGGTTGAACTTTTCAAAGAAAAATCACGATTCGTTCTCGGTCCAAGTTCACAAGAAGATGAGTTAACCCATATGCAGCTAATGAAAATTCGTTGTGGTGGTTTAATAGGTATGCAACGCATATTAATGGACACAAGCACAGCAACAAGTGTGCCCGATGTTTTAACTATTATGCACTCAGCAGAGCAAAATTATGGCAGTGTTGCCGACTTTCCTTTCAGTGAAATAGTGAAAGACATACAGGAATTTAGTCACCGTAAGAAAAAACAAAAATAGACTTTTCGATGATTGATTTATAGTTCAAACACGCTTGTTACGATCGCGCATTGCCACTGTACAACACTACTCACCACAAGCCCCATTTATAACCGCAACGACTCAAAGCGAGTGTTAGATGGAGCTATAAAGGTTACCAGCCTGCCGAACTTATCGCTTTCCTTTCAACGGTTTACTCAAAAAGACAAAGGGAATGGCAAGTGGTCCAAAAATTGCCCCCATTACACCCCAAAATCTGGCATTCGCTTTTCTTTTTTTTGCAACATAATGGCAAAAAATTGCGCCAGGAATAAACGTTAAAAGTAAAATAGCTGAGTACATTTTTTTACGGGTAACCCAAATTAATACTTACTTGTTCTTATAATAAATCAAAATAACAGTTATATGAGGAAATGGCGTTCAGGCGCGAATGGTTTAGAGTGATAAACGCCCTTTTCTGTGTAATGTAACAACTACTGATAGCTTCGTGCTAGCTGACCATAGTCATTTAAAGAATTGAGAAAAAGTTTTATTTTGCAGGTAGAACGGACAAATTAGCTAAGCTAACTTGTCTAAAAACAAAACATACTCAAACGAACATTACGCCAGAGAGTATTTTTTCAGGCGGTATAGAAATACATCCCGTGTAATACCTAACATTCTAGCTGCACGAGATTTATTACCTGCTGTTGCCTGCAATGCCTGATTTAATAAATCGACCTCCAGCTCATCCATTTTTATGCCACTGACTGGAAGCTTAAAGCCGGATGTTTCACCAGGCTTAGAATTAATATGTGGTGGTAAATTACTCGCTTCAATATTTTTCCCCTGTAGCAGCACAACCAATGATTCACATAGGTTTCTTAACTCACGCACATTCCCTGGCCAACTATATTGTCGCATCTGCTTAATCGCTGCTTTGCTGACTGACGGTACAGAAATATTGTGCTGTTGCGCCAGTGTTTTTACAAAGTGTTTTACTAGCACAGGTACATCATCTACACGCTGTGCTAATGATGGAAGTTCTAAAGGCACTACTTTTAATCTATAAAACAGATCTTCTCTAAATTCGCCATTGGCAACTTGTGATAACAAATTGCGATTCGTTGCCGCAATAATTCTTACATTCGATTTTGTTGGCTGACTATCGCCCAGACGTTGACACTCACCGCATTCAATAAAGCGTAATAGCTTGGCCTGTATTGCCAGTGATAGCTCACCGATTTCATCTAAAAATAAAGTGCCAGATTCTGCCTGTTGCACAAAACCGAGCTGATCTCTATCTGCACCGGTAAAAGCACCTTTTTTATGACCAAACAATTGCGACTCAGCTAAAGCCTCTGGCAGTGCGGCACAATTAACGGCAACAAAATTTTGTTGATGACGCGGGCTGGATTTATGCAAGGCTTGAGCAAGCAACTCTTTACCTGTTCCCGTATCACCTTCAATCAGTACTGTAACATCGGTATGCGCAATAATACCTGCGGTATTTACTACCTGATTTAACGCAGCGGACTGACCAATAAGCTGTGCAAAGTGACTCATAATAATTCCAACACTCTATTTACTAATTTCATCAAAATAAATACTTAGTGATATTGATGATGCCCTGCATCACCCACATCAATAAACAAACTCGCTATCGCCGTTATAATTAACATTGCAGCGATGATTTGTCGGGCATGCCCAGACTGCCCTAACTTTCTTACCCAACTCAGCATAACACCTGCGGATAGCATTGCAGGCAGAGTTCCCAGGCCAAAAGCTCCCATCATTAAGGCTCCCTGAATGGCTGAGCCTGAGGTGACCGTCATTAACAGAATAACGTACACCAAACCGCAAGGTAGCCAGCCCCAGAGCATACCGTATAACAACGCTTGATAAGGTGTTTTGATAGGCATCAAGCGACGTGTAACAGGTTCTATCAATTTCCACACTGGTTGCCCCAGCTTTTCTACTTTAATCAGTTGTGGAAACCAGCCACCTAAGTACAAACCAATCAGTACAATAAATGCCGCACCAAGTATGCGCAATATAGCGTGAGCACTGTCATCATTAAGACCTAGCAATTCAAGTATTTCTACCCCAAATGCACCAGCCAGTGTACCAGCCAGCATATAGCTACTAATTCGGCCTAAATTATAGGCTGTTACGAATAGACTTATTTGTATGCGATTTTCGCGCACATCAGCGGGCAAGCTCAGGCTTAATGCGCCCATTATACCGCCACACATCCCCAGACAGTGCAAACTGCTGAGTAGTCCTATGACTAATATTGATGTTATTGTTTGCGAAGCATCCAAGGCAATAATTATCTGGCTATAAAATCTAATTAGAAACAAATTAGCCTAACAGTGCCAATTGTTAAACTTTTGTCTGGGGTAAAGTATTTTAATCGAAACTGAGTGTAACTGTTATTGCTAAATGGCAAAGAATAAATGGGGGTTTTAATACAAATATATTATGCTTAAACGTAGTTAATCCTGGTTTTTATAAATCAACACCTCTATTTCTGTGAAATAGCAATCCCAATTAAGGATATAAAAATCGCAAAAGTACTTATTACAGGCGCCACAGGGTTTGTTGGTAGTCATGTATTAGAAAGCTTAATCAATATTCATCATCAGGATATTGAAGTAGTCGCTGCTTGCCGCGATCCGAGTAAATTACTGGCTCATTATTCTGGGGAGGTTCGCGTAGGCGATTTGCGCGACCCTGACTACCTCGACCGCGTACTGGCTGGCATCGACATCGTTTGCCATACCGCCGGTTGGAGCAGTTTTGAAAAATCCGGTGACACTTGTAACAAAGCCTATCTCGAACCCACATTAGATTTAATTAATCATGCAATTGAGTGGCGAATCAAACGTTTTGTTAATTTAAGTAGCTTGTATGTAGCTAAAGCCAGGCAACGAAACAACGCAAGTTCGGCAGGTAAGCCCCGTGCTTATTGGCCAATGATAAATTGCCTGATTGCCGTGGAAGATTATTTACGCACATATACACAAAGCCAAACTCAATTTGTTAATTTACGCCTCGGCATCTATTCTGGAAAACGCCTTAATATGGGGCTACTCCCTCTACTCCTGACGCGTAGTAGCCAGAGTTCAATGCCCTATTTAACCGGTCCACTAGGGCACCTACCCTTAATAGACGGAAAGGATATTGGCCAGGCATTTGTACGCGCTGCATTAGCTCCACTTGAAGCTAGTTTTAGTTGTTTAAATATTTGTGGCCCAGAAACACCATCGCAAGCTGAGGTAATGCGTTTTATAAAACAACACATATCTCACTCACCTCTAAAACATGGCCTGCCGAGCATTATTGCTAACGTTATATTGTGGATTCAAAGTCAATTTCAGCGCTTTGAGCAGCAGCCGATGCTGACATCCGCCATGATAGACATGCTCAACTCTCCTTCCATTTCTAATCAAGCAGCAACACATCAACTAGGTTTTGACCCTGAAGTTAGCTGGCAAGCCAGTTTATTAAATACTCTTGAAATCTATAAAAATCAGTCACTTAATTCAGTACTCACTGAAGAAAACAAAAGCCTTAATATCAACTAATTAATCATCGCTGCATTAATCATAATAAATTTTCTTATTAAGATTATATTTTTTCCCACAGTAAAATTCTATTATTCGCCGGCATTTCGACATCTTCAACCAGCTGCATATTATTTGCCCCAGCCAGTTCCCGCACTGTTTCAAAATGTTTAATACAACTATTTGGGTCACGCTGTTTTAACCAGACATCAAATCGAGCATTACTTTCAGATGTATATTTCCCGTTATAATTAAACGGTCCATACTGTGCAAATAAACCGCCTTGCTTTAAACAGTTAGCAACATGTTTAAATAATTTTTCTGTTTGCAAAGCAGAAATAATATGCGTGGTATTTGCAGTAAAGGCATAATCTATTTCAGTAACCGGCCAAACTTCATCGTCCACATTAAGCTCTAATGGTGGCTTAATTCGATCGTGCTCGACTTCATCAAACCAGAGCTGCATACCTGCATGCTGATCGAGTAAATCACTTGGCTGCCACAATAAATGCTTCATGTGCGCTGTAAAAAACACACCGTGCTGACCTGTACCGCTACCGATTTCCAGGACCTTTCCCTGTTCAATAAAAAATCTTTTTAAAACATCAAGAATGACTTGCTGATTTTGAACGCAGGATTCTGCGACCGGTTTATACATGATGATTTCCTATCTCTTCTCGCTTAATAGCAAGAAGAGTGACAATATCTTCTTAAAGTCTATTGATAGAATTCTTTAAGAACTCGGAATAAATAATAAGCATCCCAACGTCCCGCCAGCTCTCTAATTGAATGCATAGCAAACGTAGGCACACCTACATCAATAGTACGCACACCAATTTCACTTGCTGCAATTGGCCCAATCGTACTGCCACATGCCATATCACTTCTTACGACAAAAGACTGCACTGGCACATCTGCCTTTTTGCACAGTTGTTTAAACAGTGCACTAGTATCACCGTTAGTTGCATAACGCTGATTCGCATTTGTTTTTATTACCGGCCCCATATTAATTTCCGGGCCATGATTATCATCATGTTTATCGACATAATTAGGGTGCACTGCATGTGCATTATCAGCCGATACCATCATTGACTGATCAATCATGCGCACATAATTTTCATGACTTCCCGCAACACGCTCTAATACAGATTGCAAAAATGGGCCTTGTGCACCACATGCTGAGGCACTTCCAACTTCTTCGTGATCGGTACAAACTAATAGTTTACTGCCCGGATTGCTTGTTTCTGTCATTGCCATTAAACCGGTGTA